>Ga0126314_10000027_pt1 | contig 99127 bp, 168 predicted proteins | sample Plot105B_FD_92535 | JGI IMG/M metagenome (GOLD analysis project Ga0126314, IMG submission 92535) | Serpentine soil microbial communities from UC McLaughlin Reserve, CA, USA - Plot105B | ecosystem: Environmental > Terrestrial > Soil > Grasslands | place: USA: UC McLaughlin Reserve, Lake County... | reverse complement strand
CCACCAACAAGATCAGCTTTTAGATCTAGAGCTGTTTGTGTTGCTGTGCTGACGGGCTTATTGGCGTCAGAAGTGTTACTAGCATTGCCAAGACCAACGTCAGTAGCTGTTACAGTAACATCAGCACTTAGGGCATGTCCATTTACTGTACGTGTGGTTGGAACCTTAGTTGAATCAGCAACAGTAATATTTGTAGTACCGTCAAAAGCCACCCCATTAATATTACGGGGGGTGGCAAGAGCAGTAGCTGTAGCAGCATTACCAGAAGTAGATTGATTAAATGTAGGAAAAGTATTAGTTCCTGATGTAAGATCTTTATTGGTTAGAGCAACAGCAGCTGCGTTCTTTGTGGTGTCACTTGTATTATCTACGTTAGCTAAACCAACCTGTGTTTTTGTAACAGAGTGTGGGTTAGAAGTGTTAGAAGTATGTGTAGTCAATGCAGAAACGGTAGCTTTAGCATCAAGTAGAGTGTCAGCCTGTGTTTTAGTGTAGTAGTTAGTAAGATCAGGACCTGATGATCCCTCTAGCACCACAACTCTATCATCAAGATCTGCTAAGCTTGTAATAGTAGCAAAGAGGCTATCTGATTGAGACTTTGTATAGTAATTGCTTAGATCTCCGCCCATTTCAAGATCAGCTACACGAGCGTCAAGAGCATTAGTTACACTAGTAGTTGTATAGCCACCTAGAGTGGTATCTACTTGTGTTTTAGTATAGTATCTGGTGTCATGATTATGTGTTGTATCAGACTTACCAGCAAGTAGTGAAGTAAGCGTAGCCGTAGTTGTATACGGAATAAGAAGAGCTTCTGATTGAGCTTTGGTGTAGTAGTTGCTAAAGTCTACACCCTCTTCTAGAACCTCTACCCGGCCGGTTAGAGAAACAAGAGCATTCTCACTAGCATAATCAAGAAGCATATTGTCTATAATTGTTGAGGTATAGTATCTGCCATCGTGATTATGATTTACATCAGCTTTAGCGTTAAGAAACACATTTGTTTCTGTTTTTGTATAGTAGTTGACAAAGTCAGATCCATCTTCAAGGTCTGTAATACGTGCATCTAGCGCATTAGTTACTACATCGGTCTGAGATTTAGTGTAGTAGTTGCTAAGCGGATCTCCACCTTCGCCACCAAAAGCAGCTTCGGAGATGCTTAGTAGATCGATATCAAAGTATCGATAAAACCTCTGCCATTTCGTTTCGAGCTCTTCTTCAGCCATAGTTCACCTACTGAAATTATAACATAGTGCGATGTTTAATCCCAAAGGGTGAAGAAGTACTTTTTCACGAAATCCATAAGCTCGTCCTTGCGACGATCCTTTTCGACATACAGCTCTTTAAAAGCTTTTCGCTCAGCATCAATAATTTCTTTACTACGTGTTTCTGGTGGGTTTGTTCCATGCTCTAAAAGATAATCAAACCATTCAGTGTCACTCAAAGAATCTCGATACTTATCGAGAATTTCATCCTCTAGATCGCTATACTCAAACTGAATCCAACGAGCATTTGCAGCTTGATTCTTAAGCTCACAAACCCATGCAAAGTACTCAGTACCTACAGGAGCCCCATTTGCACCCTCAGCGAGCATCTGAAGGCCATTAGCAAGCACGTCTAGAAGATACGAATCAAAGTTCCAGGTGTCAGTACTAGAAACACCATACTTTAAACGTTCACGTGCAACCTTACGATTAAAAAACATATTACCGTGCGGCTTTGCTGATACTCGTCGAATGTGCTCTAGCGGATTCATTACATTCCTTACTTTTTAAAGGCTTCTTTGAAAATACTAATAACTTCAGCGACATTCTCAAACTGCCCCCGAACGTATTCTTTAAAATCAGCCTCAGGATCATCCGACTCTACTGGATCTTCAACTAATGCATTCATCTTAGCAAACTCAAGCAGCTCTTGATCAAGCTCACTATCATTTGCTTGATCAACAATCAAGCCGATAAAATTAATAATATCTTCATTGTCCATGGCTACAATGGCGTCTACTATAGACAGTAGATCTACATTAGCACTAACGAACATATCCAAGTTCTCCCAAACATCGTAGCAGTTCTTCCTTGCTGACGAGTATCTTATCATACCCCGGGCTAGGCATACAAGCGATCCAGTCGGTTGGTTCTCTACCATTATAGCTGTCTAGATAGCCATCTCTATACTTTTCACTAGTAATGGTTAGTGAATAATGAAACTTGTAGCCATTTTCATCACAGAGAAAGCCCCAAGATTCAGGATAGCCATACGCAATACGGTCGATTACCATAAACTTGTAATCAAATGCAATCTCAGTACCATCAAAAAGGGTATGTGTAGCTTTGATCGGAATCGCTTCTGTCTTATTTAGCTCTACAAAATCTTCCACTGTAACCTTCTTAAAGATGCCCGTATCGTCTAGCTTGCCTTCACGCTTGTCCTCGTTAATTTTCGCGAGGGTGTCAGTAAAAGCTTCATCTTTAGCTAATTCTCTATCTTCTTTACGATGCTTACCATGATATTTAGTTCTACCAAGCATTATTCTCCAAGAATCTATTGCATTCATCACGTAGCTTCTCTACTTGCGCTTTATTAAGATTAACGTGAGTAATATCATTGGTGTCATGTTCATCATAAACTTCTTTAGCCCAGCTGACATTTGTACCAATTACAAGCTCGCCATTGATCTCATCAGATCTCATAAACCAGGCAGAGCTATCTGGCAATTCACCATGAATACTAAGCATCAGCACTCCTATTCCAAAGTGCAACCGGCTTATACTTCTTTGTATAATCTACATGATCATTCTTAGGGTCATCATAGTACTTAGACCACTGTGAATAAGGCTTGAGTGGAGCTCCATGATTAATCTTACTGTCTACATAGCGACAGTGCTCACCTACATGCTCAACAAAGGCTGCTTCTCTAGCATCTTCTTTTTCCCAATCCGCCGGGGAGAGATCATAGAGCTCAAAGAGGTCATCAGTAGTAGTTTCATCAAAATAGTAGCGTTTACCTTCCCACTCACAAACACCAGCTTTAGGACCATCATAGTAGCTATCCACATAGAGGATAGTGACTTCATCACGCTTCAACGTTTTCAACTTCAACCCACTTACCGTTTTGTTTAATCTCGCATTTAAAATCTTGCTCTCTAGCCATCATTGCTTCAACGTCTTTTTCAGCTTTATCATAGCCGTAGAGCATCTTCTTGATCCAAAGCTGGAACTGTACTGTATCTACCATACGCCTGAAGGCTGTTCGCTTATTCTGTAATTGTGAGCGATGCTCTCTAGATTCACCTTTCGCGCCGGATGGTGGATGCACTATTCGGCAGGCAGAAGATGTCTTATTTTGATGCTGGCCCCCTGGTCCACCAGCACGAAAGAATTGTACATCACAGTCTTTTAGTGTTACTGAAAAGGCTAGTTCAGCCATTAGAATACTTTCTGTTGCCCGATCGAGAGGAGTCGAACCTCCATGTCTCCAATTAACCTTTCAGCTGGTTCGTAGCCAGAGGGTATACGACCGGATGGAAAGCGTAGTCGGATTTGAACCGACGATTAAATTGCTTTGCAGGCAATCCCTTTAGGCCACTCAGGCATACGCTTTTGTTTACTTATAAATCTTAGGACGATTAGCAGTGCTACACCAATCTCTACATACTGCGCACCAAGCAAAGCCCTTTTTATTTCTCGACCTAGGTGCGGTAGTATGAGAAAGCCATTCATGCGAACAAGAACAATTATCTGTATGACCAGAAGCAGCTACAGCTAGAATCTTCTTAAGCTTGCGAGTGCTTGTCATTACTCTCCAATACTAGGTACTAGAAAATATATCCTGATCGATCTTCATAACTTTCATTATATTTATTTAAATTTGTGTTAAATATTGCTACCGGCTTCTGTTTGGTATTATCTTCAAACAAGATGTATTCTAGAGTATGATCAGGATCTTCAAACCAAAGACGTTTACCTTCATACTCACACCAGCCAGTCTCTTCCCATCCATCAAATTCCGTTACAACATCAGTAAACTTTACTTCAGCCGTATTATTAAGTTCAGGAATTTTCATGATCCTCCAAATATTTGACTACCCAGTGATTATCGAATTTGTTCTGATGCCCAAGCATTTCTTGCTCTTCAGCTTGCGCCTCTAGCTCTTGTGCTGCCTCAAGTGCAAGATCTTCCTGCCAAGTACGTTCTTCAATATTATTCATACGTTTCTTGGCACTTCTAAATGGACTCCTGTAGCCCCATTTGGTTGCTCTCCCAAGCATCTTCATCAGCTAGCTCCTTATGCCATTCCCGGGCCTCACGTGCACGCTGCTGGCCTTTATCCTTACCGCCGGAACAATCTGTGCAAGTACAGCCTGCATAATAATTGGCTGCTGCACTTAACATCTTCACAGCTAGATACTAGCACACTTGACTAGAGCTGTCTACGTTCACACCAATGCCATCTGTTTGGATTCTTCTTATCGTAAACTTTATGTCGTTCAAGATCAGTTCCATATACCTTAACTTCTTGACCACATGCCTTGCATTTGGCCATACGCTCTCCCTTCTTGATAGGAATTTTAGGAGTGCCTTTTCTTCCTGAGCTAGCCCGCCATTCGCTCACTGTGCTCCTTAGAGTTTCTTAATAACCTCTGCGCATACAGCAATCATTAGCTGCTTATTATTTTCAGGAACATCTTCCCAAGGAACAGCTGACGCCTCTCGTGTTTTATATGAGAAGTTTGGTGCTAGCCTTTCGTAGGCTTCGTGAAATACTTGTGCCATCTCTTCTGGATTCATGTAGCCCCACTCGGATTCGCACCGAGACGTCCTTACGGACACAAATGTTTGAGATTTGCGTGTCTGCTCTTCCACCATAGGGCCAAACTGCGAGTTTGATATACCTACTGACTCGTCATCAAGACTCAAACGTCAGCGAATATATTGTCCACTAATATACTCAACGGTATAACTCGCATATTTTGTATACGTCTGCTCTAGAAACAGTGGACGAACGATACGCATTCCTATCTGGATTCGAACCAAAACCAACGGCTTCAGAGGCCGGTATGCTGCCAGTTACACTATAGGAATCTATTAAGTTATTTAGGCATCCACATACCTAGAGAATAGGTACACTCTAGATCATCAAAAGCAGCTACCTTGGCATTAAATTCAGCTTCTTTGCGGTCAAGATAAGCATCATCATCCGCAACAGAAGTTTTAGCTCTAGCGTTGGTCGCTGTAAAGGAAAATACCTTGCCAACACCATACATAAATGCTTCTAGCTTACTTCCCATTCTTCTTATTCTCTGCTTGTGCTTTCTCCCAGGCCTTATCACGAGCAGCCTTATTATCCTTACGTGTTTTAAGCATCTTCTTTACACGATCCGGCTTCTCGCCTTCCGGCCATTCATACCCCTTATGAGGCATCAGTAATCTTCCTCCCGCTCAAGCTCAATACCATTCTTGTTTGCTAGCTCATAAACTTTATTCGTTAGTTCAAAACGAAGAGCGCTAATAGCGTCCTCAAGCTCAACCAAATCAGTCATGTCACGCACTTGTTCCTTGGCAGATTTCTCTGTAAGGTAATTCATATTCGATTCAATACCATCAACAAATTGTTCAGTAGGCACTTCAATACCATTGATTTGCATGGTAATTTCTACATTTGTAAACTTATCAGTTGCTTTTGAAATAGCATCGAACTGATCTTTATCGCGGCTTACCGGCGAAATAAGGTTCGTAACCAGCCAAGATTTAAAGCTAGTACGATCACGCCTACTCTCATCATGCCAATTAAACTTCATCGCCAGTCCAATCGTTGATTGCGTTACATTACGTCGGAAAGCCGGTACTCGAAACCGGTACGCTGGTTCCCAAAACCAGTATGTGAACCCTTACACTACATTCCGTTAATACCTAGAAAAGGTGCACTCCTTCGCCTGTATGGGCTTGGCATTTCTAGGTCCGGTCATTTAATTGTGGATCGTGCTATACTTGAACTACGTGGAAGATACCAGAATCGAACTGGTGACTCTCGGATGCAAACCGAGCGTTTTACCGCTAGAACTAATCCCCCGGAAGGTCATACACTATCCTAACACGCAACTGCAATCACTGTCAAGAGCCTTATGAGGCTGAACAGCGGTATCTCAACAGAGGACAAGGTCTTTACTGCTCCAGGCAGTGTTCTGGTGCTAAAAACGGCCTAGATAAAATCAAGCATCATCAGCCCAATACTTTTTGTGCTCTTTGCGGGGTAGAATTCTACAGGACACCAGGGCACATGAATTCTAAATCTGGATTATACTTTTGCTCCAAAGAACATCAATCACAAGCTTTCAAAAAGACAAGTGGGATCGCTGTTCGATCAGGACCAAATGCTACAGGCAGACTAAAAGGCAATTCTGAATGTCAAACTTGTGGAAGCATTGGATGGTTCAAAGAAACTATTTGTAGAGATTGTAAATTAGTCAACACCATTGACCTTTGGCTGGCTGGCGATATTTCTACCACTTGGTGTGGAACTACTAAGGAAACTAAATCTTTTGTTAAAAGACATTTAATTGCAACTAGAGGCGATAAATGTGAACAGTGTGGCTATTGTGAGCTGTCCGATGACAGACGTTCAATCATTCAGATGGATCATATCGACGGTAACTATCAAAATAATTTAATTACTAATCTGAGATTGCTTTGTCCTAATTGTCATGCTAAAACCAGCACCTATGGATCACGTAACAAGAATGGTAGAAAATACCGTAAGAAGTACTACTCTTGACATTGTGATGAGCTAAAGAAAACCCTCTCCGGATCAACCGTCAAGCGAGGTATCCTAGATTGTTCCCGAATCATCAGATCTAAATTCTTTAGCTGCAAACACAACCAAACGATCTCATAAAACTAATTCGATTATTAAGGGTCCTGACTTTCACATTTCCCGATGAACTAAAGTTTCCTAGGACAATTAGAACATCTTCAAATTAGCTATATTCGACCAGGAACGGTTTGGCTAGTACCAATGTCAGGTTTTGATCCTGATAAATAGGGATATGAATCCTATTCGCATACCAATGCACACTGGCTTAGCTATTTTTTCTTTGGTTTAGGGAATTTTCTATTGGGTTTTACTACAACCCGGCCGGGAATTGATTCAGCATTCTCTTCAACCGGCTCAAGATCTTTACGCGTGATTACCATCTGCTTAGTATAGCAAAGGACTAGCTTTCACACTAGTCCTTTGCGTCTAGCCTACTCTACGAATAATTGCAATAATTACTAGGATAATCAGAACCACTAGCAGAATCGTCCATAGATCCATAATACAGTCGCTCCTCTCGGATTGAACTGTACTAAGTCTAGCATATCAGCCCTTAACGATAGAAGGCTTACTCTCTACCCGGGCAGAGTTTACAACAGCTTCATCAAGATTACCCTTGACAATCTCAGCCTTAACAAGAGCAGAAACAGGAACACGCTTAGTGATCTTAGCCCACATACGCGGAGTAACAAGAGGCTGCAAGAGCTCACCCTTAAGATCATTCTTAACGAACAAGCGAACCTTGTTACCGTTGGTGCCATACAGATAGCGATCTGTGGTCGAAGTGTTCTCCTGTACGAACGGAAGAATCTCAGCGGCAAGCTCAGCCTTCTGTCGGGTGAGCTCCTTGATCAAATCGTCAATGCAGCAGAACTCGTTGATGCGATCTTGGATGGACACTGTAGCTCCCTCGTTGTTGGTAGTACCATCCTAGCAGCTAGAGACCTTCAAGTCCAGCATTATGTCTAGCAACTTCATCAAGGATCTCTTGGAGGCTAGCAACGGTAGCATGCATACTAATAGTCTCACCCTCTTCATCATCTGGATCATTAATATAATGAAGCTCAAGCTCACCATCTTCAACGATTAACCAATACTCTGATGCATTAATCATGGCATCCAATCCCTCTCGTGGAATCTAAACAGCAAGTCGCCGGGGGTTACAGAGTATGAGTTACGTCCATCACTAAATATCTGAACCCCAGCGTTATTGTATACGGCATGTACTAGATTAGAACAGATAAACTTATTACTCTTGGTGAGATACGTATAGAGCTTAATAGGGTACTTGTTGAACTTGGCAAACCCCAGGGCTAGATAATCTACAATACTATATCGAACACCAACATACTTGCGAGCTTCTTCTACAACGATCGTACGTTGCTCATCTGTTAAACCCCAATCAATAAAGATTGATCTTCCTCTAAAACTTTCAAGAGGAGAGATACGTGCACCCTTAGGCTTAGCTTCTAGTACAGTATTATCGTCCAGAACAATAAAGGTGTGGCAGAATCTGCTTCCTCCACCCTGCAAGAACAGCAGCAAGCCTAGCAAGAATCCTAGCTTACCAGGTACCTTGGAGAATCCAATATCGCCAGGTCTCGGTGCATCCTTCATAATCAACCCTTTCAGAGGGATTAATTATAACACTAGGTAATTATGAGCAGTCTCGCTCAACTACAATTTCAATCTCTGGCTCTAGCTCAAACTTAATGGGCTGCTCGAAAGGAGGCTGCATATTGTCGTGCTCATCGTAGAGCAGATCATCGTACTCGCGGTAGAAGTCGTAAGCGCTTTCGCCCCAAAATTCATCAACCATTATATCCTCCACATTTAGGTGATCATATGACTCTTAGTCCGATTACCGCTGCTATGACTATAACACAGACAAGCTTGATCCAGGTCTCAGTTAGATTACCTTTTTCAGAACCTGTACTGAAGATTGGTAATCTAAATCTATACCACGTCTGGCCTCTGATTGGTAGTGGCCAGAGCAGGGGAGCACCAGAATTAGTTAGGCAATCCCCTAAGCAATGTATTAGCGATCCAAGGAATACTACAACAGCTAATTGCACTGGAGTAAAAACTTGAATATATCCAACATACATCGAGCTAACTACTGTTAGAGCAACAATCCAGAGATATGCCTTACCCATCCTATTTGTATACTTAGGAAATAGGCCTCGTGCGCCTAGGCATAACCCTATAAAAACTATAAGCAGATTAGCCCATATATTAGGGGCTAGAAGAAATGTGAGTACGCCTGATCCCAGTGCCCAAACAACAGTATGTGTTAGAGTTCTATGTCCACCTTGGCGATTAGCATCCCTACGACGCTTAGTGCCAAAGTAAACTAGAACGGAGAATTTATCAATTAATTTTGCAATTCCTCTTGATATAAATCCGAACGTAGTAGCTGCTGTAGCTTTAGGATGGTCGAGATCGGGCCACAAGGCATAGCCTCCACCAACCACTATAGCTAGTAGAAGTATCGGAATTGTATTGAAAAGAAGTGGTGTTACGCCTACTAGAGCTACGCCTGCTGCACCAGTAGCGGTATGTCCTTTAGACATCATGGTAGAGGTTCCCTAAGTTTTGTTTGGGCGGTCAGTACGCAGCATGCCGTTTGTTGCTGCCCGGTTGACTCTTACCTAACGGTGAGACCCATTGCAGATGCTAGCACACAAGCGAACCCATGTGCTAGTAGCTTAGGGTTAGCTGGTGGCTAAAGGAATAAAGCCATCGTATCATCTGCATCTACAGGATCGGGTAGAACCTTATCCAGCCAAGTACGCGCTGTAGTAAGACTACGCTCTACCGCTTTCTCTGTATCTTCATTAACATCTTCATTCGAGAAATAGAGCGTATGCTCGTTGTTTACGTACTCGAATGGAGACTTCTTTGATCCCTGCGAGTACTTCTTAAGAAGTGCATTACAGGAATTTGAGCTACCATATCCATATTCCCATGAAGGAGAATACTCTGCAAATCTAAAGAAGATCCTCCGTAGAAAATCTGGATGCGTAGCAATCAGAAGATCATTATAGACAAAACGATCTTCAAAACGCTTCACCATAACCTCCATATGACCAACCTGACTAGACTCAATAGCAATAAGCTCCGTACGAATCCCATTGCCCTCAAGCCAGTCAATAAGCTGACCAATACCGAGTGACTTTCGCTGAATAACTTTAGCATTCACGTGATAAGTAGCACTATATGAGTAGACTAAGCGGACTCGCTTTTCTACCCGGCCGTAAACCATAGACCCAAAGCACTCAGGTTCACCAGTCATAAAGCGACCCATATCAATATAATCGCCAGTATAGCCGTAGCTAATTAGATTACCTGAGCTAGCTTCTGTACGAAGCTTGTCGTTCAATTCCTTATCGCGGTGAAGCTTACTTGGCTCTTTTCTGAAAGTATTAAAAGCCTCTTCATATGTGCCGAATGTATAGAACTCACCGCCGCCGGATGACGAAGAAGACTTCTCACGTTTTGGCTCAGGCATATTCTCTGCAAGAAAATCTAGTGTACGGTTGATACCGTTGAAATGCCCACAGAGAACAGGCTTTGAAGTTCTAGCCGCTGGAGCTTCAGATGCTAGACCCAACGTAACGCCGTCTTCATATTCGACATTCTTAAGCATGTCGGGATTTAGCAAATGAAACATTAGCTATTCCAGCCCCTCTTAGCAGCAGTAAGAGCCTCGCTACGCTTGTCCGCCGGGAATGAACCTAGAAGCGCACGATCAATCACCTTGGTATACGGAAGTCCAGCTCCTAGAAGTGCAGCTCCACGTTCAACTGCACGGGGAGAAACAATGACACGCTCAACATTCTTGCTAGCCCATGAGCGTACCTCACGAACGGCCTTGAGCCACTTCTTACCATCAGCTGAGCCTCCAGCCATGATCTCCTCTAGCTCCTCATCGATCTCCCAGACAAGAGTGGTGAAACGGTCTAGAGTTGCAGCATCTAGCTGGTTACGACCAACATACTGACGTGAAGCACCATCACCAAAAGTGTTAGCTGAAGCTAGGAAGATGAAATCATCATGACGCTGAACCATTCCATCAGGGAATGAGCAGTAGCCGTTTGAGAGTGCAGCGTTGACCTGGATAATAACGTTAGCGTTACCAGCGTCAATCTCATCCATCAGGAAGATTCCGCCTTCTTCAAAAGCCTTGCGGAATGCTGTAGTAACGTAGTCACCAGTTGCTGACATGTAGCCGATAATGTCCGCCTTTGATGTTTGAGCACCAACTGACATTGCATAGAACTTGCGATCTAGAGCTTCTGCTACCTGAGCAGCAGCGTGCGTCTTACCCGTACCCGCCGGACCAACAATCATTGTAGGAAGACCAACAGCGGCAATGGCTAGAAGGTCAGTGAACTGCTTGTGACGAACCCCCTTCATTACAGCAACCTTGTTGCGAACCTTAACAGTTAGCGAGGTTCCCTTTTTTGCGAGAGTCTCGATAAACTCGAACTTCTCATTGATTGCCTTGTCGATACGGTCGCCAGTTTGCTGCTCGACTGAACCTAGAAAAAGATTAAAACCCTCTTCAATCTCACTCAAAACTTTACCTTTCATTTATTTTTTGCTAACCCTATTACAAGTACATAACCCTATTATGTACTGGAGGAATATGCGAGGATCGAACTCGCGCGACCAACTTGGAAGGATGGCATGCTACCTCTACATCAATATTCCAGAACCTCTCGGTTCGATTCCTAAAGCCTACAGTGCTACTTGGTGAATGTCAACCATTTCGCTTCTTACGCTTAGCATCTTGGCGCTTCTGTTTGCGTGAACGACTTCCGCGCGGAATAGCAAAGACAGTTAGCTTGCCTTCTTTTAGCTCAAGCTTAGCATCACGACCAAGCGAAACATACTCTTCTTGTAAGCGAACTAATTCAGCTTCGCTCGTACTATAGATAATATGATTTCTAACCCGCATTTTTATGCCTCTCTATTTTAGTCTTCTCCTAGAAGCCAGCCCCAAGTTTGCCATTCCCATAAAGCATTACTAGGAATAGTACGATTCTCTAGACAGCAACCACAATCTCTAGTTTTTAAGTCTTCTTCTGTAATATTATACTTTTTAAGTACTCCCGCGCGTTTTTCCAGAAGCTCTTCTGTAGTGAAAGTAATAGTTTCTACGTTATACTCTTCGTCATCTTCCATATGGATCTAATCCCGCTTCTTTTCTACGCAACATTTCTTCATCTTTGAGAAAGCATGGTTCACATATGTCGACTTTAAGTCCATCTACTGGATCTATGTGGAGATCATCATAGCTAACCCATTCAATGCATAGCGCACAAATTAGCACCCTATGTTCTGGACTATTAGTAAGCGAATTATATGGGCTACACATTACCTTCGGCCCTTAAGGATATCTAGCGCCTGCTGCGCCTTTGCCTCGCATAGCTCGTGCCAGTTTTCCGGGGGAGTGGAGTAACCCTTGCATACAATAGGACAGGCGATACGTGTAAATAGATCCAGAAGCTTAGCATCGTCAAAATGCCACATGCCGAACCTACCAACAAAGTCGTCGGGATGGAAGTCTAACTTAACTAGATCAGCAGCAAGATCAACTTCGCTCTTTACAGTACAAGAATTGTCTACGTCATACTCTTCTCTAGAGACACCTTTAAACCAAACGTCTAATTCTTCAGCATGTTTTTCAACACGTTTACTACGACCTTTTGACATACTTACTCCTTGTGTTTGAATGTACTGGTGCCACATATTGGAGTCGAACCAATCCCGTCAGATTTAGAAGATCCGACTATGCATCCGGCATATGCGGCGTGACTAAAGATAGATCATGTAGGCTGTACAATTGATTAGAGAGTACATCTGGGAACATATCAACCGTCGCCGATAAATCCTTGCTAGCCGAATCACCAGCTCACCTACTCGCGTCGGGAAGGTAGGATTTGCACCCACGTGTACTCGCTACTCTTTCAACTCGTTATCAGCGAGAGGAGATACATCCCGTTGTGGGTAGTAGTTTTCTCTTGTGACTAGCAAGAATAACATCTGGGTTTACTCTTTTATGATAACCTAGGAAGCTCCCATTTGTTCTGTTGTCAACAGCCTACTACCGCGTACCCGGAGAGAATTACGATATCTCGGCCTCTGCTATGTAAAAGCAGCGCTCTTCCTCTGAGCTATCCGGGCCTAAAACCTTTATCTATCCACCTAGTGCAATCTTAGAATGAGCAGGACCACAGTACTTACCACGCTCAGGCTTGCATTTACGACAATTAATTACCTTGTTACTCTTTTTCTGAGCCTTACTAGCAACATAATTCTCCGCCTTGCTGTTACTAGGAACCGGCTTTCCTCCCGAAATAGAAGAGCCATCGAATTCGGGACTGCCAAAAGCTCCCCAACCACCATATGTTTTTGCCATATCTCCTCCAGTGTAGTTGTTAAGTTCTAAGTGGATTTATTCGCTGCCACCCGCTAAGCAGTTTACCAGACACAAGTCCACCAACTTGTTCGTACTTCCGGCGTGACTCGAACACGCAAACACAAAAACCTGAATTTTGTCGCTCTCCATTTGGCGTACGGAAGCTTATTCAGTTATTACGTGAGCCCAGAGCGACTTGAACGCTCATCTTCCGGGTAAGAGCCGGAGGTTTTGACCAATTATACTATAGGCTCGTGCTGATGTGTTCTATCCTATACCACACTGCACGGTATGTCAAGAACACAAGCAGCTTCTATCAACTTAGATTAAAACCTTTACGCTGTGGACTTACAGCAGCTTCAACATACTTCTTATCGCCATCTTCTACATCACGATAGCTGAGAAGCTCATAATGTTCACCATCTAATTCTACCAACCCCGGGTTTTGTAGCTTAGATTCTGTCTTCTCTGCAACTACAATATCTTCTTGACCACGGTCTCTACGTACGATAACGTACTTGACTAAAGTTCCTGTCTGCTTTTTAGTAACCAAATTAATTCACCCCCGTTCCTTGGGATGTATTCAGTATACCTTACTTAGCTTTCTTCTTCTTGTAATACTCAACTAGATCATACTTTGATTTTTCCGGAGCAAGAAAAACATATCTTGGGATTTTCTTCTTTAGCTTTTTTGACTTAAGCAAATCTATTTCGCTTTCCATTAATCCAGCTATCTGTTGTCATTAACGAGTCGCCTTTTATGCAAACAATATCAACCTTATTACTTTTAGTTACCTTCTTAAAGGCAAGACTAATAGCCGAGCGCTTGTCCGCACGTACACCATACACTACGCCATTTACGTAGATTTCCCAATGGGAGTGGAGATCTGTATTATACATGTGCTTCGCCCTGGAACCGCCCCAGGATTACGCCCGCGATCAATCGGGTGTTCTTCTAGTTGAACTAGCGAAGCTTGCGGGAGAGTCCGCATATCCGACGAACCCTCCCTTTCAAGGTTTTCACAACCTTACTTGTGATGCCACACAATTCATCAACGACATATAATATATCGATCATTCTAATAGCAACCGTCCTGCCGCCTACCACCAGATTGTGATCAAGTACTTGCCCTCAGGAATTGCATCTTTATTAGCTAGATCTTTAAAGATTGCAGAAAGATCAAATTCAAAATCAACATCGTGGTAACTTTCGTCAACCCATTTTTCAATATATTCATTAACAGCTTCAATTTCTGAGCTATCGTCTAGAGTTTTATATGCAGAAAATGGCCCTAGGTAAGTATATTGACCATATTCGCAGTTTTGAATATCAACTTCTATTCCGTAGAAGCTTGACATAAACTCTTCTACATCTTTATACCAAGCTACATTCACATTTGGATTAACCGGAAATTGATGCTCTGTCATTTAATATTCCTATGCTCTTGATGTGAAGCAGACCATGGCATCGCCAATATCTAGCGTTCGTACTGTCGCTATGGTGCCATCTGGATTAAATAGATTCCTCGGTGGTGTAACTGAGATCTTCTTATTTGTAGGATTAACTACGACCCACCCCCGCGTAAATGATCTAGACCATAAACCTGAAGATTGTTTTACAGCGTTTCCTGTTGGAGCTCCTAGATCACGATCTTGAAGTGCTGACCAATCTGCTCGGCTGTAATCTCCTGTTGTAGGAGCATACCAGCATGTCTTCGTTCCCGCAACCAGCGCAGCACAAGCAAATCCAGTTGTTTCATCTAGTGTACTGTTTTTATGTGTAAGTAGTAGCTGCCACGAAGTTCCTGCTTTAGCTTGTGCTATAACTTCATTAATTTCAGTACCAAAGAAGCTTAGAATTCCATTGGGCTGACGCATTGCAAAGTTTTCTTCCATCCCGCCGTAACGAGAATGTTCCGCCCAACGTCCAGCTTGAACATGTGACTCTGAGATATTCGGTACAAATATCTTTCCAGCAGCATTACAAGCTGTACCAATCTTACCAACAAGCACAGCTAGCCCATCACGAATTACTTTATCGGTAGCTGATGGGCTGGCCGTACCTTTTAACCTCGCTGAAGAATACCACTGCAAAGAGTACATATCATTGTCGGCGAGAATTCCATCCCAGCCTTCTCGTTTAACTTCAGCTAGAACGTTTGCTACCCATGCATCTTGATAGGCGGACTCCCACACTGCCATCTGCCAATGACCAGGATATCCATTCCACTGAATCCGGCGCGAAGAAGTATCTAGTGCAAACCACTCCGGCTTAGAGGCAACATAGCCTAGGCCAGAAGGTAGATACTTAGCGTCTTTGCCATTAACTACCGCGCCGGAATAATTTCTTGTACTAGATAGACACTTATATGTTAGTACCTTTATGGCGGGGTTGAGAGTTTTCAGTCTACGCATAGCTGTAACCTCCCATGAATTAAGTACAACCACGGCATAATGTGTAGCTGCAAATTCAATCTCTTTGGCAGTAGGAGTTCTTCCAATTCCATACCACCAAGCTCTGAGGGTGCTAGCCATGCATATTCCTTCTCAACTAGTTTTACTTTTCAGGATCTACACTTACCTGAATAATCTTTGGATCTTTACCGAATCTAGCTTCGAGGGCTGATGCTTGCTTTTTGGTTTGATTCTTTTCAACTTCTGGCTTAGACTGACCCTCTAGATAAGTTTTAACCGTATAGGTTTGTTCGCTCATTCTCTCCCCTTTGTCACTAGCTTATGCTGTACGCTAAAGCTTGTCAAGAATTACTTGACATCCCGCTGCTTATTGAGAACAACGGTTGCTGATGTATTACAATGCGGACACTTAGCCTTAACTGTATTATTTCTTTTCATTAGCATAATTCTAGATACTTCAAACCAGTGGCCACACCTACATGTAACACTGGCATAATGTTCTCTACCATCTTTAGCCATTACTACGCCTCCCGAACCTTATTTAGAACTACCATAATTGACTTGCCACACTGAGGACATGCGTCATTTGTTGTCATATTGCCAGCACGCCTAGGGCGAAATCTACCTACTTCAAACTTTTTCCCGCATTTTTCACATGTAATTCTAGCGTAGTGATACATATCACTATTAGTCATTTCTCCCCTTACTATAGATACAAATTAGCCAGTGCTATACGAATATAAACACTGGCTAATTCTAACTTATATTACGCTGGTGGTGCTGGTGCTTCTGGTGCTGCAACTTCATTTAGCTTTGTAACTTCCGCTTCAATGCTATCTGCCGCTGCTGCTGCACTTGCTAGAGCTGCATCAGTATTTGCCTGAGCATCGGCTAGTGCCTGGTTCTGCTCAACATCTTCCTGATCTTCTGCTGCTGCTAGAGTAGTAGCTGCATCACGCTCTGCCTGAATTGTAGTCTGTAGCTCTGCGATCTGCGCCTGTAGTGGACCAGTTAGATCACCTACACGAGCGGCCACACCTGCTACTGCCTGCTTTAGATCTTCAACGCTTGCATTTAGATCTGCCAATTTATAATTCACCTCCCGAATTTCTCTCAAAATTCGGCGGTTAGAAACTGTACCAAATACGCTGTCTAGAAAAGACAATGTCTCAAACCTCCTTCCATACAAGGATAGCATGTCAGAAGCACTTTTTCAAGGTTGCTTAGAGTATTTTTAGTAAGCAGATGATGTAGGATTCGAACCTACGTGGGCAATTACTCCCTCTCGATTAGCAGTCGAGTGCTTTAGGCCGCTCAGCCAATCACCTTTAATCGCTATTATCTTCCGCCCGACTAGCTTGCCAAGCACTAAAATGTCCAACCATATTTGCATAGCAGCTAATAAGCGCTATCCACAAGACGGACTCACTCCAGAATATCACTGTTGGTATGATTATCAAGAACCATACTACTGTTGCTACTAAATGAAACTTACGCCAAGCAGCTGGATCTGCCGCTTTTGTCTTAATCCTACTGATAATTTTCATATGCATATATTAGCATAAAGTTGGCAACCCGATAGTAGTGCTTTTATTCTGCTACCTTCCCCCGGATCCATGCGTGTTCCCTTTTGGACAGGGATGGGGATTTATAATTCAAGATTCAACTCGGGTCAAGATCGAACCTTTGCTCATTGTGAGTGAGCCTTTATTTTATCTTTTTCCAGGCGGATATTTCTATCCTAGCTAAATACTCCTGGTATTTAGTTTGCGATCCTTACCGGACTCGAACCGGCGACATTTCGCTCGACAGGCGAACGCTCTAACCAACTGAGCTAAAGGACCTAGCCATCTAATATAAAACGTGCCACCTCTTGGTAACGCTCCAAGACTTCGAGGGCTTCAACCCCGCGTGCCTCTATTAACACTTAAGTGGCCTGTATTAAATTGGAGTGTGCATTGGAAGTTTTAAGATTTTCCGTTAAGAACCCTATTGACATGCTCTCTTCTGCAACCTACCTTATCAGCGATGGCTTGTTGTGTCAACCCCGAATGTCTCAATTCCCTAATCTTTTGCTTTTTAATTTCTTGACTAGACTGGTATTTAATCCTTGCCTCTTCAGCCCGACTTTGGCGTCTTTTGCCCAGCCAAGGGTATATTTCGTTTAAAAAAGCAATTGATTTTTTTGAATCAGAAATATACCAAGACCATGATTGTTTATGGTGGTCTGCCTGCTTGACGCATATTATTATTTGCCCACCATATTCTTTTTTCATTTTTTCTAAAACATCCAAATCGGTCATTTGAATGCATACTTTAATTGAGACGGAAGAATTACTAATGTTTATTGTGCCTTCTCCATCAAAAAGTCCTCCAGCCCAAGCATTTGTGATATCTCTATGTGTGTAATGATACAATCATATCACACTTGGAGGGAATGGTCGGTTACGCTCCGACTACACAGAAGTCACAGTTCTGTATGTTACTATTACACCACAAACCCGGTGCCGCCGGGGAGATTTGAACTCCCAGAGTAGACTTTTACAGAGTCGCTCCCACATCCTACGGTCGTCGGCTTATTAAATTGGGCCCAATCTCGGACTTGAACCGAGAACTTTTCCCTTACAAGGGGAATACTCTAGCCATTTGAGTTAATCGGGCCTGGTGCATGCGCCATCCTAATTTTGGGAACCATGTAAATGTCGGATATTTCATGGAGTAGGACTTGCTTCTATAGATGTACAACCGACGCACATTCTATAACTCTGCCTTGCACCTGACATGTCTTGGAGAGGTATCAACCCCTATATTTCTTATCGCTATCTCTTTTCCAAGCTCTGCATTCATCACATCGACATTTATGCGCTTGATACATTTGAGCTCTACCATGATCTGTTTTAGCTCGTTGCTCTAAAGTTTTATCCATATGACAGGATTCGCATAAAATCTGACACTTATTTAATTCTTCAAGTCTTTTAACCTTTGTCCAAGTCCACACCCGATGGGAGACTTTTAATTCGGGTTCTATATGATCCAATTCAAGTTTATTTACAGAACTACACCTAGCACACGTCTTATCTTTAAAGAATTCAGCCTTGCGATTAGCTACCCATTGTCTCTGATATTCTCTTTGCTTATCCTTGTCGACATACACCATGCGGAGCGGTAGAGGAGTCGAACCCCCAGGACTTGGTGCCTGACCTAGTTTTCAAGACTAGTTGCGAACCTTCTCGCATTACCCTCCAAAAGACATACCAAACATCAGTGGCTATCAAGTATGTCTAGCTCTCCACCCACGACTCGAACGTGGAACCAAGACCTTAACAGGGTCCTGCTCTGCCAATTGAGCTAGTGAAGATTAAACCCATAACACAAGGAAATGGGCCTTAAACTTAAAGCTAACAGGGATCATGTAGAGTAATTTCAACTCTACCGATATGTTAGAGACCGGTATAGTTTCTCCATCCCGGCCGCAAATTCAGCAACAAGCGCCAACTTGCTAAGAAACGCTGTGTGAGCCTATATACGGGCTAGCTAGCTCACTCGTTAACTTCCTTGGCGGGAAGTCCCGTAACATTTAAGCGATGCATATCGCTACCAGTGGAGCGTCTTTCAGTCCCTTACTGGTAAAACCATCCTACATCAGAGCTCTATGCTTGTCAAGAAGATTCTTTCCTGCATATGCTCGTAACAGAGCATCTCATAGATTGGAATACCTTCACTAGTAATTCCTTCTAGATCATCTTCTGTTGCCAGCTCATGACAATCTTCTTCTACGCAGTATGCTTCAGCAAAATCTGACATTATGCATCCTTTCCGAGAGCATTATCTCTTGCCCGGCGGAGAACAACAATTAGATCGTTAATCTGACCTCTATCTAAAAAATCAACCCAAACGCTGTCATACCCAATACCTTCTTCAACCGCACCTATTTCATTACCCTTGTAATCAAAGAATTTTGCATAGGCGATTTCATCGTCTTGTTTTGGATCAAACTTAATACCTACTTGAACCTGTCCATCTTTAACCCACTGAACGGCTACAAGATTCTGCGTATTTCTATTTCCATAAATAATTTCTTTAGGCATAAACGCCACTACTCCATCTCGGATAGTTTATCGACTACTCAGTCGTACTGCTTACCTATAAAAGGTAGTCTTTAAATTCTGAAGGGATTATTGTTTTTAGCCTCTTCGGGATCAACTTCGTACCAGTCATCCAATGCATATCCTGGATATCTATCACCAATAAGCTCGCCAAAAAACTCATCAGCATCGTCTTCTATAGCCTCATTGATATCAGCTTCATTCTCATCACCAACAATAAGGAACTCTACATATCTTTTAGTTGATTCTGGAACAAGTTCAAATCTATATGCTTTAGCCATTTTTATCCTTTCAATGATTTTGAAGTACCCCGTGCAGGTAATGCTCCTGCTGTCTCCAACTTATAAGGGTGGCGCATGTACTATTTATGCTCCCGGGGCTTGGGGGCGGAGCCGGGATCGAACCGGATCGCATGGGAATGAACCATGTATTCTTCCATTTAAACTACTCCGCAAGCGCCAGTGTCAGTAATCGAAACCGATTCAAGGACTTTGGAGATCCTATTGCTACCCTAGCTCACTGACTTATGTTCCCCGGCGGCGGGAACCTTTCTACGCCCGAAACCTTCTAGATGATTTTAAGAAGGCTGACAATAGAGAATTGCTTCTCTTGCATGCGTTACTGCAACGAAACGCGTACTCCTACGGAGAGTCGAACTCCGTCTACAGGTGTGAAAAACCTGGGTACTAACCGATATACTATAGGAGCTAACGGAAAGATAAGGACTCTCACCTTAATCCCGGTTCTCTTGCACCCTACCCGCCGGTAGGGATTAGGAGACCCCGTGCACGTACACCACTTTCCTGAAGGTAGTCTGAATCAGGGTGCGACTCCTCGGCTTACCTTTTGTACTCCCGGTCGGATTCAAACCGACGATCTCTTGGCTGAGAACCAAGCAAATTAGGTCGCTATTCTACGGGAGCAAATGTAGTTTTCAATGAGCTGTGTGGCTACAAGCTTACCCTCTGTTTTCTAACTTGTCAACCCCTGAACCAACATCCCTTGTGTGGGCTAACATGTCGGCCGTTGTCAGTATCGCATATCGTACGTGTCTGCGCAAGGTCTTCTTCAAGATCATCTACTAGTGCTACATACTTATTAATAATTTCATCTGCCGCGATATATGTTTCTTCGCTCCAGATATCTTTAGCGTCATACGCACGAATATAGATTCGTAGCTGGCCAAACTTTTCTTTGATCTGCACCAGCTGTACTATAGATTCTAGCGCTTCTAGCTCAGCTACGCAAGCATCAATCAGTGTCTTCCACTCCGGAAATGTCTCGTACTGTGGAATCTCTCCGCTTAGCACGTTTGGCCTCCAAGGCTTCTACTTTGAGTTGCTTCACATCTTCGCACATGCCAGCTATGTTGTCAAGCAACCATTCAAGATCAACTTCAGCTTGCTTAAAATTAGGACGCCAGTAGTTATTGTCATATCTATTCCAAGGATGCTCACGCAAGCTTGACACCACTCTTCCAATGTTCACCCAATCTACTCGCTCGGCTTCGTTGATAATTCTTATAGGTTTTTGTTCTTCGCTCATCCTTAAGCTCCCTTGTAATACGATCAATGTGAACTGGTACACAATCTAGCTCTACACGAAGCTTGGCACAAACGATTTCTACTATAGTTTGTGTTTCTAGCTCTCCAGCAATAGTGGAGATAGGGATATACACCACGTGCTCTAAGCCATCAAGCACATACTGTACACCATAGAAATTATATGGTGGATCGACTAGATTATATGTAAACTCAGTTATCTTCAGAGTTTTCAATATAGCTATGTCCTTTTTCTGTCGCCCCGTAGATCATATCCCCTGTAGTTGGATCTACTGAGCTATAGATATAGCCATCAGCCTCAAGCTTATCCAGATAGTAGTCCGCTTCAGCCTGAGCTACAGTAGCCAAGAACTTACTTAGATTAGGATTATACTCCTCGGCTTTCTCATAGTTAATATGATAGCCTTCTTCTACCTCTACAAGTATACCTTTATCAACTAAGAATTCAGCAAAGGCTTCTCCTGGATCTTGCCCTTCTTTTATTTCCAGCGGCAAAACAGGTGCTTCAAAATCATCGTCAAGCATTAGTGCTTGAAGATATAAGTTCTCATATTCTTCACGATTATCCATACAATCCTCTCGATTAGTTTAAGTTTAACACTAAAACTAATTAGCCTACAACTTTATCCCGGCGCTCAATAAAACCTATGCAGCATAACCAGCACCAATTTCTACCAGAATGCTCACAATTCTTAGGCTTCTTCTTGTACGCTGCCGGATATTTCTGTGGCTGAGGACCAGTACCACAATCAGAACAAACCTCACCAATCAAGAGAATACGACCTGAGATACAGGTTTCACACACCGTAGGTCTAGGAAGCTTGATCTGTCTAGTTCTACGTGAAGGAAGTGTTCCATCAGCATTAGGAACCAAGTTTCCCTTCTTATTATTACACTCCTGATGCATAAGCCTGAAATTATCAAAAGAATTATCTTGAAATACAGACCAGGGTAGCCAATGATCTACTGTGGGCTTGTCTAGCTTAGTAAATGGCTTAGAGCAACCAGGATAGGCACATCTATTTCCGTCGCGCTTAATTAGATCGCTAACGATCTTCTCACGTACGTCTCTATTCATCTTAGGAGCCATCACAGTAATCGTATATTTTCTAGAAACTCTTCCATGCCAGAAGGCATAGTTACCTTATTAGGTGGGTTGATGGGCTTAGCACCAGGGTTAACGAAAACATCATTTCTAGTTCTTCTAATATCATTATAAGTGAGAATATCCATATCCTCATCTGGTCTTGGAGTAAGCGCACCTGCATTGAAAATAGCGCCGCAAACAGCGTCTGAGAGGTCATTACCAGTACGACCAGGGTGATCTACCTTACCCTTATCATTAATAATTAGTGTCTTAAGCTCTTTTTTAAGAAGCTCAGAATCTGGACCTAGCAATCTATTCTCTCCCATCGTTAATGCAAACTCGCTGTAGTGATCTCTACCTACCGAGAGCTTCTCTGCTCTGATTCCAATATCGTTAAGCATACCAATGATCTGCTCAGAATTCCAGCGGTCAAATGTTACTAAGCGAATATCGAAGCCAGCACGTCTTAGTGAAACAATAAACTCTCTAATGTCAGAGAAATCTAGAGCTCTATCCTTACCTGGCTTCCAGTAACGAACTAGATCAACAACAATATTAGGAACAGGTTCTCTTGTAATGCCACCAATCTGAGGAATAACATACTTATCTACGTGTGCCATAGCTACAGCTGCATTGTCTTGTACGAGCGCAAGGTCAACATGGATATAGTACTGCACTTCATCCTTGGGTTTTATGATAATACTTCCGTCTTCAGCAACACCATTCTGTGTGGTAAAAGTTGCATCAATCTTAGCTTTATCTTTGTACCAATCATTAAATCCGTTTGTGTCTTGTGGACATGCGGCAAATCTTCCTAGAGCATCAGCAGGATCGGCATAGAAGTCCATCATAAAGTTATCAATAGTCTTTGTAGGATTAACCTTCCAGGTAGGACAACGTAGAGCCCATACGTTAGCAAACCTATAGTTAATTATCTCATCTTCTTCCCATTCCACTGTAAATTCGTTTCCCTCCGTTCCCGGCGGAAATTCAGGATTAAGAATAAAAGTATGACTCTGTTTTGTAACTACCTTCTCAGCTACATACTCATTATATTTTGTCATAATGTAGCCGTCAGGTTTACGTGGGAAGGAAAGAACAAGAACCTTACCATTCTTATCAAAACGAGAAGAGACAGTACCCGTTAGAGTCTTATGCATCTTCTTTGCATTCTCAGTAGTATCGCCCTCATCAAATGAATCTAGCTCATCAAGTACAGCAACAAGAATGTTAAGACCCTCGGTGCCTTCATTCTCTGAGTTAAGACTATGAATACGGATATTCTTATCAAATTCAATATCGCCTGCGCGAGGTTTGTACTTACCATTAAACCATCTACAGTATCTAATACGAGTCTTGAGACCAGCGAAAAATACATTGTTTGCCTGTTTTGCATTCTTTGCTACGTTAACAATATCAATATGATCGCCACTTGGTTTTCCATAGTAGCTGGCTGGGTCTCTAAGACATAGTAGAAGGTACACGATGCGGCAACAGATAATTTCCGACATCAAGTCCTTGCCGCTACCTTTACCAAGCAAGAAGAATAATTCCTTCTTATTTCGGCTATCGATTACCGCAGCCTCTGTTTCGCCATACAGATCTTGCCATGTTTCTTTGCGAAGAACATTGCTGCCAAGAGCGACGATATCTTCTTGAATATCGCTTAGAATAGGCAAGCCCATGAAGTCTTTGCTATATAAGAATGTTTTTAGATCTACAGGTTTTTCTTCCCATACATCCTCATCTTCTAGTGCGCCAAGAAAATCAGCCCAATCAGTTGCCAATTGGTTCTACAGCTCCCGTAACCTTAGAAAGCTCAGAACTAATCTCTCTGGCGATCTCAGGGTGCTTCTTAGCTATGTTCTTGAGTATGTCCACAAGTATGCTCTGTTTACGTTCAGCTTCAGCTATCTGATCGCCAAGTGTATTATCCGCTAAGAGGCCAGCCTTAGCTAGAAGCTCCATTCGCTTAGCTTGTATATCTGCAACATTCTTTAAGCCAGCAAGGACCCCCTTTGGATCTTCGTTAAACTTAAGGTTCTCGATGGCCTCGTAAGAGTCACGAATAATAGAGTTATAGTGGGCATCTAGCTCAAGAACAATTCCTCTAGCTCGCTCGCGTATGGCACTATCTTGTGCTGCGTACTCTTTGAAATCTGCCAGGAATTTATCAATCTTGGCGTGCTCAAATCCAGTAGCCTTCTTTATATCAGTCTTAGAAGCACCCTTGATATACATATCTACAACACGATTCTGGTCCTCATAGTGCTGGATAACTTCAAGTTCACTCGGCATTTGTCAGCTTCTTTCGGTATGACCTCTTAATACCAACCACGGCAGAGACTCTATCAAGAGTTTTAGAATAGTAGCCTGTGTTTGAGCTTAGTTCCAGCCATGTCTTATCTAGAACTACATCGTGCACGAGGCAAAGAAAGGTATATGTTGCATGGTCATTCTTTAGCTTAAGCTGAGTTCCAGCTTTTACAAGCTGTTTTCTGAATTCAAATTCATATGCTACTGTTTTATTCTTGTCCAGAGCCCAACGAGCAGTATCACCCTTATACGCTGTACGCCTAATCATCTCTTATGCCCTCCTGTGCTACTTGGTGCCCATACGGACCCATTGAAAGTAACTAATCTATCTAGCTTATCCCCGCATTCGCACCACTGATCGTCACGCTGATCCATTGGAACATTTCGTTCAGTGTCTTCCTTAGTACAACATTTCTCATACGAATATATAGGCATACTACTCCCTGTCACTTAAAAGTATATCATGCTCTAAGAGCACGGCTTATTCCTTCTTCAAGAGTGATTCTTGGCTTATAGATCTGATCTATCTTATAAGAATCACCAATGCGAACTCTAACACCTACTGGTGCATCTAGAATATGCTTCAGAGTTGGATTATACCCAGCCATTCTGGTAACAATTCCAGCAAATTCATTGAAGCTTACGCCACGACCTGTTGAAAGATTCACGGTGCATGGTTCGCAATAATCGATTGCAGCTAGTGTTCCTTCTACTATATCGTCTATATAAATCCAGTCTCTGACCTGCTCCCCATCCCCCCAGATCTCAAAAGGATCATCTCTTCGTTTGGCACGAGCAATTAAACTAGGAAACGGATAATCCAACGACTGCTTCTCTGAATAGCCGCTGAATGGTCTAAAGATCCAAACGTTTACTCCCTGACGAGCAGCATATCTAGCTAGTTGTTCGCCTGTTAGCTTAGACCAACCGTATATACTAGGATCGGGTGTTCGTACATCATCTAGATCAATATCCGTTTCCCTTAGCTTCCGGCGATTTGGACAACCTTCCTTAGGACCGATCTCATAATCACCCTGTAGCTTCATTGGATACGCGGCGGAAGAAGAATAGTACACTACCTTTTTGGGTTTAGTTCTCAATGCCCACTGAAAAAGTTCGCTATCTAAATTAAAGTTATTAAAAAGCTTATGAGGGGCAAGATCAATTGTTTTTCTACCACCAACCGTTGCTGCTAGATGAATTACAAGATCAAATCTAGTATCATCTTTTCTAAAGAATTCAGCAGCATCATTGCCATCAACAATATCAATTAATGTAAGATCATGATTTTCTAGGCGTTTTGTAAAATAGCCTCCTACAAATCCTGCATAGCCTGTTATAAGAATTTTCATTTTCTAACACCTGTAAGTACCTGAAATATCGATGACTCTTGATGCTTAAACACTTCAAAACCTGCCTGCGTGATTAGATTCTCGTAGGCGGGCCAGGACCATCCCCACGTATGAAGCTCGTAATGTGCCTCTGGCACCTCACCGTTGGGACTACTGATTACAATATACTTTGCTTGTTCTGCAACTTTCTCTACCATCTCATGTGGCTTATGGAAATGCTCAAGACACTCAGTAAGAATTGCTACATCTCCAATCTCAATGTCATCATTGGCTACATCGGCAAAAACCACGTTAACATTACGTACATAATTAGCATGCCTGACAGCATCCGGTGAATACTCATAGCCGTATGCCGTAATTGCTTTTTCAGCAAAGAAAGAATTAAGGTGTTGTAGAAGTCCTCCATCACCACAGCATAGATCACTTACTGTTTGCACGCTAGGATCATTATTTATGATGTCTTTTACAAATTCTCCCGCTAAAATAAGTCTGTCTCTTTGCATACCATGCTCTTCTATATGGGGTGCATGCTCGCGATCATCATGAAATTCCTGGGAAGAGTAATACGGGACTTCTCCACCTTCATAATCGAAAAAGGCATACTCACCCTCTACAAGCTTTCTCATTTAAGTAGTCTCCTTAGTTTTTCTGCATCGCTAGCTAGCTCTTCACTCATATATTTTTCAAATCGAATTCTGTCGTTCGACCAATTGGCTTGAGAATTAGCTTCTCTATAAGTTAGATCCTCTACTGCCGTTCCGGCACAAGGATGCATATGCTGGACCACAACATCCGACAAATAACTTAGCTTACCAATAGACTCCCCCAGCTTCATGAAATAGTTATCGACATACAGATGAACAAATCCTTTGGGTACAGCGTACCCTAATGTTTTAGGAATATCAGATGTGATAGTCCACTCTGTTGCAATAGCTTCTCCCATAACTAAATCATTACCATAAACTACACCGGTACCCATTTTATCCAGCTCCCGGCGAAATTGCTCATCCCACCTATCAGAACGGGGTACATGGTCATCTCCGAAAAAACTAATATATTTATAATCAAGATTATCCATAACAATATCGTTATATGTGGCTGCAAATTTTTTGCGTTCTCCAATTACAAGATTCACATCTAGCTTTTTATATTCATCAAGTTTTGGATCATCGTTGTCTACGCCAACTTTCAAATCTATTCTACTGTTGGTATCTGCCAAAGCTTTAATCGCCCTAGCAATATTTTCTGGCCTTCCCCGGGAAGGAATCACCACTAGCATTTCACTCATATTCCAAATTCCTCTTGTAAAGTACACCATCTGCTCTTATGAATCGTTGTCTCTCTTGACCAATCATAATTAACCCATTGCGCCTCAATAGGATTCAACGCATAGCCACTAGCATACCCACCATGAGCTTGCTGCATTATCCAACAATCAATTGGGCTGTTTAATCCTACCTTTTTTGCCCTATCGATCATTCTTTTGGCTCCGGATTTTGTGTAGTAGATTGCTACTCCACCATAGCCGCTATAGACACGAGAGATCCAACGCTTACCTATATTAAAAATTGAATTGTCAAAACTACGTAGATTAGAATGAGTAGGAGTTCCGTCTCTATTAAATCCAGTTATATTGTAGTAATCGTCACGTTGATTTTCTGGAACCCATAGCTTTAAGAAGTCAGCACTCTTTGGAAGTTCATCAATTGCCATATAGAAATTATCTTGAAATGCTGGAATAGGAATAGCGTCGTCTTCGAACACCAGAAGACCATCATTTTCAGCTGCATATTCCCACGCGTTAGCATTTGAATAAAATGCGCCGAACTCACCAAGCTTGAATCCAGAGGAAAGCGGAAACTTCCACTTATCTACATTTCTTCTAAGTTGTTCAAGATCCTCGCCATTAACACACTCAACAAATACTTCTTTATCACGCATGATAGATCTTATATAGTCTTTATTTTCTTTACGCTTATTGTTAATGCTAAGTATCGTATACTCTGTCACTTAATAATTCCTTTTTCTTTAAGTGCCCGGCGAATCGTCCGCTCGCTAACTTTTGCTTCCCTTGCCATTTCCGCCATAGTCTTCCTGTCTTCCAGAAAGCGCTTTAACAGCCATACTTTGCTATCTACTAAACTCATTACTTCCTAGACGCAAAATGGCCAATACTAATTGCATCGCTAGCATCTGAAGGTGCAACAACACCGTAATTTTCCGTAACCCAATCAATAATTCGCTTCTTTCGTATCTTACGTGCCTCGTTAGTATACCAGGAGGCGGGATGACCAGGATTATCTCGCTTAAGAACAAGACGTTCTGCCTTTGTTAATGTTGGCTTGCAGGTAGCCCCTTGCCAAGTGATACTAAGAATTTCTTGGCACTTAATACCTCTGGCCTGAAAGTAACCAATAATAACTCCTGCAACCATCCCCAACTTGATGGTCACACTAGTATTATTGACGCAAGCAGTTTTTTCAATTACTACACTATCAATATTCTCGTTCTCGAATCTGCTTGCTAGCTTGATATGAAGATCACCAAGTCGTTCGTATACGGTAGAACCAACTAGCGGAATTTCTTCCCAGCGTTCTAGCTTAGTACCAACAAAAACAGAGTAGGCAAAAACGTTAGTACTGTGATCAATACCTATTGTACGTCTGCCTACTCTGTTTAGTAACATCTAGTAATTATACTACACTTTTATTCTATCTCGTCATCAATATATTGGATGCCTAGCTTAGCTAACGTTTCTTTACGTTTCTCGCTAGCTGATTTGTTCTGACAAGAATAGCAGCTGAGATCTTTATTGTACTTTGATAATCTAGAACCACAAGCTATACAAAATCTGTCTTCCGTCAAGAGCTTCTTATTGAGATGATATCTAGCTATTAGCTTAGCATTTGTAGCTGCTCTGCAACATTCATTTGAGCAGTAGATCATATTTACTCTTTTCGCTTCAAACGAATTAGTGCAGTGCGCACATTCCTTCAAACCGTAAGTCCTATTAGCTGTTGTCATCCCTTACCCTCAATTGTATAATCTAATATTGGTAATTCGATTATACCATCACTCTCCGCAAAGCAAGCTGTCTTGATCGGACACCCGGCGCAAATTCTAGAGTTCTTTCGATAGGGTCGAACTGGAAGCTGCTGCTCTTCCCAATTAGCACGTACCATACGCATCCAAGCAAAAGCTTTTTCAACTTTTACCTTATTTTCAGCAGTCATTTCTACTGGAATGAGAAGTTTTTTATGATCATTCTTATTCTCGTAGAGAATCGCTCCATAGCGCTCGCCCATGATATGCATATAAATCAAGAGCTGCATCTTCTGATACTCCCGCGCTTCGTTCTTGGCTGCTAGATACGCAAATGCTTCTGCACGTGTAGTTTTAATCTCTACAACTACATCTTTACCTTTCCAATGGTACTTAATAATACCGTCCACAAAGCATCTAATTGGAGGATCATCATATGTAAGTTCGCGCTCACACTCTATCTCTAGACCACTTTCCGCAAAGTTCTGTTGCATACGTCTGTGTGCGTCTGTACCAGATTGCATATTATCAACTGAGTATGGATCATATGACTTTACAAACTCAACACCATTAAAAGCCATATACCAATACCTAGGACATTCCCCATTTCCATATGTAAGAGTGCTTGGAGCAAAGCCTTTCTTAGTTAAGAATTCAGTTTTATTAGACTTCTGCGTGTAGCTGGCATCCAGAATATCAGCCAGTCCATTAGCATCAAAACTAGCATTTCGATTGCTAAACATTCTGTAGAATTGACTCATATCCTACACATGTATTTCAGACTGGCAACAAGTTGCTCCAGAGCTTCGCTAAGACTGTACAGCATATTCTTTTTCTTATACTCTTCACTCCCGGCTTTTGGAGCAATTACATTCTTATAGTAGCTAGCTTGAATAGCGCACTTAGTAGCAACTGCTTGAAGCTGAACGATTAATGAAGTTGCAGCCTTAGCTGGGATATCTGGCTTTAGCTGCAACTTCACTACCATGTCGAGAGCCTCTTCCAGCTGAGGATCTTTCATAAAATCTGCAAGCTCTAAAAATTCATCCACCTTAGAAATATATTCTAGGGTACTTCCATCACTCGGCATACTTTTCCTCCCATGCCTCAAGCATTTCTTTCATCATACTATCACCCACCACCCACAACCTGACAATCTCAGCTCCTTCTCCCAGAGCAACCATTAATGCAGGCTGTAGACCATGCCTAGAGGCATCAGTTGAAACCTTAGCCCAGCTAGTTCGTGAAAGTCCATATGAGCTTACATACTCTTTCACGTCTATAAGGAATGGACCACGCTTGGCATCCCCCTTTTGACTACCCCGGCCAGAATTAGGTTGTGGCCTACCACCAAAACGTTTAATCTCATCTCGTTCTGATCTTTTAGTTGCCATCAAGGAACCAACCAGCTTAGATCCATCTCACTAACTTCATCATGACCGTTGTCACAATACGTCCAAACCTTCTTGGAATCTTTATCGTAGTAAACCGTATGGGCAGAGGTATTACATGTTGGACAGTACATCTCAATATCTATCTGGACTCCAGGCTTTTTCCTCTCTGCTGGTTTACCCGCATGTAGAATGTCATCAAGATTGGTCATAGAGCTTCTCCAGTAATTCCTTGCGTAAACGCTCATCTTCTTTTACAAGCGCTACAACCTTCTTACGACCCTGAAGAGTTATCTTTTCGCCATTATGGTCAAGTGTATACCAAGCTCCACCTTTTGTAATATACCCCATGGCTTCAGCGGCATCAACAATTTCACCAACCTGATCAATACCAACTTTATCTCCACCGTAATAAAAATCGTACTCACCGTACTGATTTGGTGGACCGATCTTATTATACTCAATCGTATAGTTGACTTTACGGCCCACTGGCTTTGAAATAATCTTATCGCCAACGGTTACTTCAGCGGTAATTTGCTCCTTCTCAGTTGCAGAAGACCATAGCTTAATAACTGTAGACGAAAAGAACATCATGCTTTCGCCACCCATAGGCTTAAGGCTCGCTCCCCAGGTATTAAATTTATTACGTACCTGTGAGATAAACACCAGAGCTGTATTATCATTCATCAGATTAGCCTTGTTACAAAAAATAGCCATCTCCTTAGAGAAGGAACCGATCTGCTTTGTCTTATCCAGCCCAGATGCAATTTCCCCCTTATCCTCAAAATATGAAGACGGAACAAGCGCACTAATACTATCTAGTACAATAATATCCACTTTAGCGTCAAGTAGAACCTGTGTAACCGTAAGAGCATCATGAATTGATTTAGCTTCTGACAAAAGTAGCTCTTGCGTATTCACACCAAGCTTCTCCGCCCACTCAGCATCAAACGAATTCTCAGCATCAATCCAAGCACAAACCTTACCTTCTTTTTGATTCAGAGCAATCATCTCTAAGCAGCTAGAGGACTTGCCACTGCTCTTATTGCCATAGATGAGTGTTTGTCTACCTGCTCCGATTCCCCCGCCTAGATCTTTGGTCAAGCCAACACTAGCCATGGGATACTTGATATTTATTACATCATTGGCTCGCATAATACGAGCTTTAGTATTCTTACTTAGAGTATCAAAAATATCTTGCTTTCTATCTACCACTAGAGCCGAATCCCCTCTTTGCGCGCGTAGAGCCGCTCAATTCATCTACCACTTCAAGATCAGGAAACTCACATCGCTGTACAACTAATTGAGCAATCTTGTCTCCAACTGATCCAAGATATGGCTCATGACCTAGGTTGATTAGCACTACCTTTAATGTTCCTCTAAATCCACTATCTATAACTCCTGGAGCGTTAACAATCGAAATGCCAAATCTAGAAGCTATCCCAGATCTAGGACAGACATAACCTACATAGCTGTCTGGCAATTCAATCGCCACTCCGGTATCAATGGTTCTTCGCTCACCTGGCTGTAAGAAAAATGTATCAACCGAGTACAGGTCTAATCCACAATCCCAATTGTTCGCCCTCGTTGGTATCTTAGCTGAAGGATGTTCCAGCTTAATCTTCATCTACAGTCTCCACTAGTAATATATTCTTTGCATCTCGCTTCTCAATCACAAAGGTTAAACCTTTAATTGATTCTGTTTTAAGCTTAGCAAGAACTGTTTCTGCATCTAACTCTACCACACCGCCTAATTCCTCAATTAATTCAACAAGAACTAATTTGATTAGTTCACCCTCATTCATCAGTGCACGTCCCTAATGCAGATACTTCCATCTCTCGTTCTAGCCAGCTCTAGAGCTCTTACTGATCCCAGCGGACAGGTTGCTCGTACTTTTTCAAATTCATTAGAAAATACCACAGCAGTCTTAAGGTTCTTATCTCCATCAGAAATTACTAGCGTAGCCATATTCTTTCCGGCTTTAGTAACACGCTTAGAGGCAGCAAGAATCTTAAATTGTCCTTCTGGAATTTCTTCAATCACGGGACGTCTTAAGAAGTCAACAATAACTTCTTCAGATACATCTCCCTCATTAGCCAATGGAATCGCCTTAATAATTCTATTATTCCCTATAACAAAAATGTACATCTGTCCCTTAACGATATCTGTATTTTGATCAGTAAATGCACCAGCTGTAGCTGTACTGTCAATCATATCGACTCTAGCCCATCCCTCTCCACGCTTGACGGCTTTAACCATTGCCATCGTAATGAAAGTTTCATCGTCAGCGTACTCTTCAAGGGTGTACATTTGTTCACGCATATGCTTAGTTACTAACTTATTATCAAAGGCTGGAATGCCTAAGAACTCAAACAAATTATCTTTATAATCTTCCACTCGTGGATTATCTGGGAAGGCTGCTCCACCAAACTTATTTAACGAGCTGAGAACTCTAGTATTAAGACCACTACCTTTACGGAGAACATACTCTTTAAAATCAGCATAACTAACATACGGGCGCTCAGCTATAATCCGATCTGCAAGCATATCTGAAATATATTTGATACCAGACAAACCCATGCGCAATGATTCACCCTCAATCGACCAGCTCTTATCAGATTTGTTAATATGTGGAAGTAGAATCTTAATGCCCATATTCTTGCATTCGAGAAGATAGTCTGTTACCGAATCGCTATCCTTTTCATTCTCCAATACAGCACACATAAACTCCAGGGGGTAGTGCTTCTTAAGCCAAGCGGTTTGTACGCTAAGCATAGAGTACGCTACAGCGTGAGAAAGGTTGAATGCATATGCTCCAGCCTCCTCAAAAGACTTCCACAATGTCTCAGCTAGCCTAGAACTAATCTTTTTGCTAGCCCCCTCGATAAATTTAGGCTTGTATGCATCAATAATTTCACGCTTCTTCTTGCCAATCCCCTTGCGAAGCTTGTTGGCTTCACCAACAGTAAATCCAGCCAGATCTACTGACAAGCGCATCATCTGCTCTTGATATACCGGATACCCAAAAGTATCATCCATATAGTGAGCAACATCTTCATGGATGAATTGTGGTTTCTTAATACCCTTCTTGGCTTGAATATAATCTTCACCAATAGCATTCCAAGCTCCTGGACGTACTAGCGCATTTGATACAGTCAAGTCGTTAAAATCTGAACAGCCCATCTTAATTAAGAGCTTAGTGTATGGTGCGGCCTCGCACTGAAACACTCCTTGTGTATTTCCAGTAGCAAGCATCTCATAGACTGAGCTGTCTTCTAACGAAATTGCATCAGGGTCGACCAGAATTCCCTGGTTCTTCTTAATTAGCTTCACTGTATCGTCCACAATAGAGAGAGCGGTAAGACCAAGGAAGTCCATCTTAATGAGACCTAGTGACTCACATTCATCCTTATCAAGCCCTACTACTTCTGCTCGCTCATCTTTCTTAGGAACTTTTCGAGTCTCAATTGGAGCTAGATCAGAGATAGGCTTATTGGCAATAATTACTCCAGCAGCATGCATTCCATAGCCCGTAATGCGCCCATGGAGCTTCTCAGCAATTCGAACTACATCTGGGTACTTCTTATTGAATCCGATCGCAGCTTTCTTGAATTCGTGAATAACGTCGTGCCCCGTAACTTCGCTAATACCGTTAAGAACCTTGGTAGCTTTATTCACCTCAGAATATGGCACGCCAATGACACGTGCGGCGTCCTTAATTGCTTTCTTACCTTGATAAGTATTTACTGTTGTAATATTCGCTACATGACCGTACTTATTAATAGTGTACTGCTTAACTTCTTCCCGGCGGGTGTCTTGAATATCAATATCAACATCAGGAACATCTGATCGTTCCGGATCAAGAAATCTCTCAAACAAAAGCTTATATTCTAGTGGGTCTACATCGGTAATTCTAAGCGCATAGCAAACTAGTGAACCGGCAGCTGATCCTCTTCCCCGGCCGATTCTAATCCCCTGTTGTCTAGACCAATCAATAATATCTTCAACGATGAGAAAGTAATTAGAGAAATTCTTTCCCGTGATAACTTCGAGCTCTCGCTCCATACGATCTATATACTCTTGCTTGTTCGCAAGACCTTTCCGATCGAGACCCTTCATAACATTAGCCCTAAGGGTTTCAGCTGGATTCTCAGAGAAATTTGGAAGAGTTTCTAGCCCCTCCTCGTACGCATAATCTTCCACCTTAGAGGCGATCTCAAGGGTGTTTGTATAGAAATCCTGACGATTGTAACCAAGCTCTTTCGTCATCTGGCTTTTTTCATCATAGCTCTGGAGGTATAGATCAAAGTCTTTAAACGTCATCTTACGATCTGGATACAAGTAATCAAATCGTTCCATTAGATCTAACTGCTGAGCTTTACCGATATCTGCGGTTTTATCCATCTTTGGGTGGGTCGATAAAATCAAAAAAATCTCTTGCATAACTCTGTCATTTGGTGAAGCGTGGTGACAGTCATCTGTAATGACAATTCCAATTCCTAGCTCATCACCTAAGGCAATTAGCTGCTGATTAATCAGTGGAGGATTGTGTGTCTGGATTTCAATGTAAAAATTATCTCCAAATACATCTGTAAATCTTTTAGCCCAATTGTACGCTGCTTCAGTATCACCTCGATCAAATGCCTTAGCCAGAACACCATTTAGACATCCAGAAAGGACAATTAAATCTTCTGAGTATTCTGCTAGAAGATCGAAATCCCAACGAGGCTTCATGTAGAAGCCTTCATTGTATGCAACCCTATTTGCTGAATTAATATTCTTCAGACCATTATCATTCTTTGCAATAACGATTAAGTGATTATAGATGCTATCGGCTTCTTCACGATTAGCTTTTGCTCGTTTATCAAAACGATCTGTAGGGGATAGATACGCTTCTAGACCAAGAATAGGCTTTATGCCTGAATCTTTTGTAAGCCGCTGAAACTTACGCCACGAGCTTGTAGTGCCATGCTCTGTAATAGCCAGAGCATCCATTCCTACTTCTTTAGCACGTACTAGATACTCTTCAATAGACGAATACCCATCCATAGGGCTTGCTTCGGTATGACAGTGTAAATTAATATATTCTGACATCGTTCTCCTTTATAGTTACATGAACTTTATTAATAAAGGCCGGGAGGATTTCCGCTCCCGGCCTTTTAGCTTAACTTATCACCAAGCGTCTGAATCGTCTTCTTTTTTAGATTCTACGGCTGCCTTTTCCTCTGCCACTGTACCTGGATCACCATTTGGTAGGTAGTAGCTGCGCTGCTTATCAAACTCCACCTTGTATCCAATTGCAGCCTCAAGGTCTACAAGCTCAGCAAAAACTGATTCTGGAACATTCAATTCATTTTTTGTTTGAATAAAAGCCCATGAGGTCTGCTTACCTTCTGGTTTGGTAATCTTTAGTGTTGCATTCATTACCGATCCACCATTCTCTTCTTGAGCCCATTCGTAGAGCGGATCAAAGAATGTTCCTGGAGCTGGTCGAGAAAGAACTTTAATCTTATTGTCCTTGGCGTCTAGAACCTGAACGTACATATTTGTCTTAGCCCACCAGTTTCCCTTAGGATCTTCCTGGTTCATCTCACAAGCAAAACAACGTCCTTCGGTCTCCATGGTGCAGAGAGCTTTACGCTTAAAGTCTTCTGGAGAAACATGTTCAACAAGGAATAATGCTGAACCATGCGCTGCATTAAAATTAGGTGCATCTGGATCTAGTTCCTGTAAGAACTGAATTCGTGCTGGATTGTTATTTGTTAATGAAAAATATGTTACCTTTGGGCGTTCCGCACGCTCAGAGCGTTCTTGCTTCTTTTTTAGAATATCTGCTAGTGTAGTCATTTTTCTCCTGTTTTTGTATTGGCTTTCGTGTCTTTCGACTGCCTATGTACATTATAGCATCTAGCTAATACTGAAATCTGCTATTTCACGTTTCCACAACTCGTACTGAACAGATGATACTGCATTGTTTATGCATTGTGCAATCTCAACCTCTTCCATATCCCCGGCATCTTTTGCACCATGTGGATACACTACGCCGCAGTCAAAACTAGCCCACCTGATGCGCTTATGACGCATATCAGATGCTATATGCTCACCTAGCGCTCTACCAGGACTGTGGCCAGTGCAGACGCCAGGGCATCTCTTGCAGAGCAGCTCAACATGATCTTTTGGATCGTCATTGTCTGTCATGATGATAATCTCATTAAAGTATCTATTCAATAGCTGCCTATGCGACTCTGTAAAAAAACCTCCATTGGTAGCTACTACATTAGGAAAACCTGCCTGATGAATTCGCATGGCATCCATTGAGCTTTCAACTATAATTACAGACTCATATTTACGAACTCTATGAATATTAAATAATGTTTTTCTAGTTGGAATCTTCTTGCTATTCTCAAATCTCTTACCAACAATTGTTCTACCTATAACCCCCACCAAGTTTGATTCCCAATCATGAACAGGAATAGCTACCAGACCTTTAGAGGCTGAATAGCCGACTTGGAAGTAAGCCATTGTTTTATCTGTAAAGCCTCGACCCTGCATATACTCTTGAGCCGGGGAATTCCAGAAGGCGTCTGACATCTCATTCATCTTTGAATATGGAAATGTAGGCAACTCTAGTTTTTTATCAAAGATATCAGTAACCTGACGTTCAATTGCTTTATTTTCAGATTCATACTTACTAATAATTCTCTTTGCCGGAAAGATCGTTATGTTTCCAGTACGCATAACTAGATTTAGCAGTGTGCCCTTTTGTTGACATGACGGATTATGACAAAAATATAATCCGCTCTCTTTGTTTACGGCAAAGCTAGGGGTTGAAACATTTCTATGAAATGGACAATACGAAAGCCAAACATTATCTGTTTCACTACGTACGTCTACACCAATTTCAGCAAGAATACTATAGACCTGCTGCTCGGTATAGAGCTCAGGTTGCTTTGACCAATCTTCCTTCACTCCAGAAATCCCATTCTAATGCTTTCTTCTTACCAACAAATGCTGCATACATCGTCAATGCAAACGAATACTTCTTATCCAGTCTAGCAGTAGACCATAAAGGTTTCATATCATGAATAGGAAGATAGCCTAGCGAACGCATCTCATCAATAATCCCGCGTTCAAGCTCGCCCCGCAGTCGGATGAAATCAGAATCATCTCTAATCTGTCCTATGCGTTCAAATCGTTTAATATTCTTGCCATGCATATTTCGCCTCTACAATTCGTCATCAAATGGGTCATCTTCCCATGCTTCAGTAATTGTACCATTCTCAATATCCAGCTTAACTTTAAAATCAAAAAGAGGACCATTTCTGTTTTTCTTCGCACAGATTTCTGTACTATGAAAAGAATGACCTCCTTCGGTCACCTTATTAGAAAATAGACTAAGAACTAGATCGGCATCGTACGCTGCCTGCTTTGAGCCAGCCGCCTCATAGATCTCTGGAGGCTTATTGTATTCTTTTGTATCGTTTGAGCTAGCGCTTACCACTGCAATGATTGGAATATCATTCGACATAGAAAGCGATTTGAGCTCCTTAGAAACGTTACGAATCTTATCCGTCTCACCCTGCGAACCTTTATTATCCGACATCAGCTGTAGATAATCTACAAATACAATGTCAGCTCCATACTGATCAATCTTCCCCTGAAGCTGCGACGGAGAAAAATCACCCATCCCATCACTGGAAGACACTACGAAGGTTCCATTGGCCCCTAGGTTATCTCCTGACCAACGCTTCAAGGCATCCATATCAATTTGTGCTCTGGACAGATCAGATATCTTAAATTCGCCCTTAGACATAAAGGTATAGGCCCTGTCACGAACTGAGTTTGGTGACATTTCCAATGAAATAAATAGTACCTTGAATCCCTGAGTCCAAGCATTAATAGCTAGATCCAGAGCAAACCATGACTTACCCTGATTAGTTCTAGACATAACCCAAATGAACTGTCCTCCAGCCCAACCGGTTGGATAGCAGGCATCGATAGAGTCAAAGCCTGAACGAATACCTAGAATACCACCATTTTCTTCCATCCGGCGATGGAGCTCAGAATAATGCTCCATCGACTTATCGGCGTCTGTAATATCAAGATCTTTGATTCCACTAGTAGCTTTAGTTAGGGCTGACATAAACTTATTCATATTGGCGATTAGCTCATCATTAGGACGAACACCAATACCTTTAGCTAGCCCTCTAGCAATACGCTCAAGAGTTGAAGAAGTATATTCGTCTCTAAGCTGCTCAAGATAATGCTTTACCGTACCTGTTGTTTTCTCGTATTTAAAATCTGCAAATTCTTCTTCAAGGATATCCAATGGGATAATTCCACGGTGCTTATAGTAGTACTCTTTCATATATAGCCAAACATCACCATATGACTGAAAGAGCTCATCTACGTTTGCACTATTAATTACCGGAGCAATATCCTTCTGATCAATTATTGCAGAGATAAGTCTGACTTCATTGATCACTTGCCATACCTTTCTCTAAATTCACGAACGCTCTCTTCGGTTTGTCGTCTCAATTGATTTCTCTCAAATGCTTGAGCCTTCTGAAACTCATACTCCTCAGAAATTTCAGCATACTCATATGCGAAAGAAGTTATAGTTGGACGCTTCTCTGTTCTTAGATAAAAATCTATAAGCCTTTTAAGCTCCGTAAGAGAGAAATCCTTTAGTGCATCCTTGAGAGGATATTTCACCTTACTTCTAGGAATGACCTGGTCTCTTCCATATCTAGCTTTATACTGATCCTTGTAGTACTTTATAAGTGCTTCTGCATTCTTAAATGCTTCTACCATCTAGGACCACGATTTCCCTGTAGCGTTCTCAAGTTTAGTAGTAAGTTTGTCCTCTACCATAAGATAGACTCGATCAATTGCATCATCAATTTCTTCATCCGGCAAAACATATGTATCAACTTCTACGTCTAGACGAATATTTTCATAATCACCTATTTTTAAAGTTGTGCCCAGCTTAATGTTTACTTTACTCAGTTGTTCCTGCATCATCCACCTCCAATTTCTCTAGCACTGCCGCCGAACCATGAAAACCAAAATTAGTTTTTAATGATTCTTTCTCGTCTTCATCTTGCTCTTCTTCGTGACCTTCTAAAAGTTCATCTAGTTTTTCACCAAATACCAGCCACTGATCTGAAATCTTTAGTAGTGAATCAACATCTCTATCAACAGTTGCGATCTCGCCAGCTAAATCCATAACTTGAACGGCTTGTGAGATTGCCACCACAAGACTAATCGTACCACCATCTTCAATTGCGGTGTATTGTATTTTCTTAACCATTACAAAGCTCTCCAGACTTGCACTTCTTCACCATCTGAGTTTCTTACAAAATATGACGTACTACCACGCATGGCTTGTTTTAATTCTGCCCGAGTGGCTAGCTTGACGGCATGATGAGGAAACCCATCTTTTCCTCTAGGAAAAAGCTCATATATTCTATCTCGTAGCTCGAAAACATCATCTTCAGACCACAGAAGCCTTGTAGGTCTACGAGTAGCAATTTGATACTCTAACCCAGAAGGCTTCTCAATTAATTTATTCTTAAGGAATTTCTGAATCTCAACATATGGTCTTTTAATAAGTGCAGATACTTGCTTTAGGGTGTATGCCTTCTGATATGACCTGAGTGTACTGCTATAGAAATACTGTACTCTTTCTTCCTCAGGATAACAGAAGGCAACAACCGTGTCCGCTATTCTTACTATCTTTAAACGCTTATGAAGTTTGCCATTAAGAAAGAACAGAGTTGGCAGTATTTCGGCCAAAATGTCCGAGCTCCCTCTTACGTTCTAATCGTGCTATTGCTTGAGCAAGCTCAGATTCTCTTCTGGCCTCCCAACGCTTACTACATCTTAGACAAAATAGCTCCACATGTCCGTAGTTACTATATGTCCTGTCTAAGAACACTCTACCTTCACATTTAGGACAAAACAACATGCTTGCGATTAGTCCCTCGGTGTGACCAGGCTATTAGCTAGCTTGGCTTCTACCGCCGTCCCCTCAAAGAGGAACTTGTAAAGAAGCTGCGAGGCTGCAAATACGACACCAATTGAGGTGGCCACATCTGTTCCTGTCAGCGCACCTGTAGCAATACAGGTTACAACACCACCAACAACTGAAACTACGGTTGCAACAGCAGCCTTAGCTTTTGCTGACCAGCTTACGCTCTTAAGCAATGAGCTCACAAGCACAACCACAATACCAACAGCGGCTGAAATAGATACTAACAATTTAATCTCCCTTGTTTTATTTAACTTACATTGCAACCCATCAAGAAAACTCCACCTAGATATTTACCAAGGAAGCTTCCGTTATGCGTGCTTATATTGTATATAGTACCATCTTGTTTATCCGCACGCCATTGGGTAGGGACAGTAATTATATGATCCTGCTGCAATGTTATTGATATAGCGTTCCTATTCCGCCCCCATCTGGTTCTGTGTGGACCCCAATATGTTCCCACCCCCGCGCGAGGCGCAACATGATAAACCATATCCATAACAAAAGAGCTTTGTGCAAATACTGTTTTCATGTAGTGCGTTCTGGGCTGTAAAATATTCCAATGAAAAAACGTATTAAGCCAAAGCTGTGCTTCTTCACCCGTTATATCTTGAATACATTTCCAGATCTCATCTGAATATAATGGTGGCCTTTTATGCCTAATAGAGGACGCTGCCATTCTGGCAGTCCACTCTATAAACTCATCATCTTGACTTCGCTTATACGGCTCAAATGGCTTACAGCCTAACAAAGCTTTGTTTTTTGGTGTTTTATCCATAAAAATACTATTCATCGTAACTTTGGTTAGCTCACGAGTTTTTACATCAGTTATTAGAACCGGGTGATCAGGAGTAGTTGTAAAATGTAATCCGACCTTCTTAGGGCCAATTAGACCTACGTGCTGCCACTCAGTCTTAACCTCTGAAACTACATCATACTCTGTACAATTTCTCGCCGAGTTGTAAGATATTACTCTATCCCCCGGCGATAGATCTTGAGCATGAATATAACCTCTTGGGGTCCATACAAGTATCTTATCGGGAAGCACTAGCCATCAAAACGCTTTCCGTCAACCCAGCAGGTTAAACCATTTGACGTATCTTTAATTCTAATCAAGTTAACATGCGCCTGATTATCTGAAATGTGGGCTGTTGCAAATCCACGCTGCCAGTTATGAACCGTCTGATAAGTATGTAGTTCAGGTCTAGTCATATGACCGATCTCGTATCCTTCTAGCTCAATCTCAGCTAGAGGCATTGTATTGTAGTACGATCCCATTCTATGACTATGTCCACGAAGAAGAGATACTCCATAATTACCAATATCATTACGTACAGACTCACCAGAATGCTTACTAATAGCCTCACCGTGGTGAACAAAAAGACCACCGAGTCTCTTCACTGGTGGCATCTCATAATCGTGCCAAGCAAAACCACTATTTGAAAGCCCATACAAAGATTCAGGTGTAATGTAATCCATCACATTTGGAGCATGCTTCTTAAGATAGTTCTTATATCTGTAGTAATCGTGATTGCCACCATGAAAATGCTTGTCTTCAGCTTTCTTACAAGTCGTATTGAATTCCTCTAGAAACTTCTTAACAAGATCTGCACCCGGCTTAACGCTATCATACTCTGCTGGTGTTCCCTCTACCCATCTACCAGCACACTCTGCATCATCTGCATCCCCCGCGATATCGAACGCATCTGGCTGCCACCATTTCATCACCTTAAAGAAGAGAGCCATCGCTCTAGGATCTTCCTTGGGGAAATGCATATCAGAAATAAAAGCTTGTTTTAGATCGTTTGACATTTTTCCTTCTCTCTCGCCCTTGCGGGTAAGATCAAGACTAGCAGACAGTAAAAATAGGCGCAAGAGCGCCTATTCCACTTAGTACTACTAGCCGTTCGGAGCTATCGCTATATACGAGATGTTTTGATCTCCAACATAAACATCTCCAGTAGATCCCTCATCACGCCAGAGGTGAACTGTAAATCCTCGACTCTCAGGGATTGCTCTACCATCTAGACCTTTTACTCCATAAAATATATTCCATCGGCTATCGATAGCTAGTCCTGTAAGAACCACTGGTCTCACACCCGGCAAAAATGGCCTTGTATAGTACACCCCTACCGCCTGACCAGCATTCGCTGTATTTGCAATCTTTACATATCCACAACGAACCGACAGTCCTGAGTCTCTAGCTATTCCTAGTGCATTATAGTAGCCATTAATTGAGTTGTCGTAGAGGAAGTCAGAGTTACCAATCATATCATTTAGCTTTGATGACGTAATTGGTTCCTTAATACCCCATGCAAGTCTCTTATATATATTTGCCATTAAGTAATCTTACCATACCCAGCTACGATTTTACTCTACCTCTTGGTAGTCGAAGTTAAACTGTTCATCTGAAATGCTTCCACCCCAAAAACCGTTCATTTCATCTGGATCTGAAAGGTAACTTAGTGGGTATCCTGTCATCCAGTTGTTCAATGGAATGTAGGACACACTATATAGTGCGTTATAGTTGCTAAATTCTATAACTGTGTTATCTTCTGGAAGTAAGCGCATATCCGCATGTCCATCGACTAGAGTTTCTATTTCTGAATAATTCGATCCAGTCCATTGGATTGCATTATAAATCGGCGGCTTTGTAGTTACTGTTACTAAGGTCATTCTTCCTCCATGTTTATTGTACGACTTCTATATTTTTTCCTTTTTTATGAAAGTCTAGCTCTGGAAGAGATACTCTAACTGCATCGTCTCCGCTAAATCCCAGCTTTTCATAAAAATCAGGTGTTGCTATCAAACAACGCTCTGGTGTAAGTATATCACTACCAGTAATATACCATGCAGTACTATCTGCTTCTGAAACAACTATCGTACCTACAGCAAATCCCACCTGCTTATATCTTGGATAATCTACGACGGCTTCTTCAGAGATCAATATACACCTTCTGTTCCAAGACTCAAAAGCACGCTCACTAATAAACTCCAGCTTAGATCTACCAAGTATTAGATAATACTTATCGGTGTTCTCCACTCTAGCGAAGGTCCACATTGGATATATCAATCTAGATTTTAATGGCTTAAATTCCATTGGTGGTTTTTTAAACCAACTCATTTTATTCCCCTACGGCGTTAGGAGCTTTGGCGCGAAGAGCTAAAAGCTCCTCTTCATACTCCTTTATAATCTTCGCAGCTTTTTTAACATTAGCACGTGCCTGTGCTCGTTCGATACTAATACCTTGAATTTGCTGAGTCAGCTCTTCAATTATATCTTTCCAGTCTTGCTCTTCCATATTATTCCCTTTCAATTTGTTAGAGCTTAGAGTAAGTACAATCTAAGTATATTACGGTAGCAGAACTACCACCTATTCCATACAAATAACAATCTCCCGTATCTGTCACGAACAGCCTCGGGTTTCCCTGAGCAGCTGGTGCAGAATTTGCCTTGGTTGCTGAAATCGCTACCATCTGAATGTTAGCAGGTCTATATGCAGCGGGCAAATTCCATAAGAATTCTTGGTTGGTAGGAACGTAGGTGCCTTTAGTAGTGATAGAACTACGCATACGTACCGTACCATCCGGCATTAATTTAACCGCACAGGTAGGCCATGCAGCAGAAACTGCATAGCCGTTATTAGCTCCTGTAGTAGGTGGTGTCAATGTATACCAGGCACCACTGTTAGTCATATTCTTTAGATAGCCGTCAGAATGGTCGAATCTAATGAATTGAGTACTAGCCGTCTTACTCTCAATCTGAATATATGTATCATTCATTGTGATGATACCTCCGCTAGTACCAGCAACTGTACCTTGGTATAGCTGGATATTTCCAGTTCCCATGGTAACTTGAGCATCTGCTACGTTCGATGTATTGTAATTTCTCATCGAAAGACCATAGTCTTGCAGGATCACAGATCCACCTAAGTACTTATAGATCCCTGCTGATGCTGTTGCCGTTTCATCAACATTTTCTAATCTAACAGAATCGATCATCCACATTCTAGGCCTAATAGTATGACCTCCAGAAACAAATGAAGCTGAGTTAACTCCAATAGCAGCTTTACCTGGAACTCCCGCCACAGATGCAGCTGCGTTGATAAACGCTTGACTTCCATCGTTATTATTAAAGAAAATAGTCGGGAAGGTGGCATCTAGACTAGTCTGAATATTACCAGCAGCTCCAGTTACAATAAGATTACCACGAATTGTAGCACTATTGAATTCTACGGTTCCATCACTATTGATAGACCAGCCCTTGCTACCCGGCACATAATTGGCAGCCACAACTGAGCTTAGTCCTATTGTTCCATCCGTAAAAGCACTAGGAGTCGTTACTCCTACAGGGGCAGCTTCTACCTGTAGCCCATCTATTGATATATCGTACGCCGTCTCTGCTGCCTGAGTAGCAAAAGAAATAAATAGCTTGTTGGCCGACACCGCCGGTGCAGTTAATATTCCAGAATATCTCACCCAGGAGGTAGTAGTAACTTGATCCAGAATAGCGTTAGTGTACAGGTTTGTACTGTTCCACACGCCTATTGAAATTTTTGTATTCTTTGTTACATCGTTATTCTTCATATATATAGAGAATATATACTGCTGCCCCGGCACTAATGATAGGTTGGCTGAGGATGGAGAACAAAAAAGTGCTGAGCTTCCTAGGGCTCCTACGCCAGTAGCAAAAACACGCATTTGATATGTACCTTGTGGAGGAGATCCAGTACTTAGCTGTTGAACTCTAAGTAGTGCCCCGTCGCCTGAAGTGGCGCTTAGCTTTGATGAGTTCGGTACGTTGGTACTTACGTTATAATAGCTGCTTGCCGCGTCTTCAAAACTTGTATATGTTTTTGGAAGCAAGTTTCTAGAGTCATCAGGAACACCCATGACGATCTTACCACGTACCAGAGCATCACCAATCTGCATATTACCAGCAGTATTAATAGACCAGGCAGGCTGACCAGCAACAGTAGCACTTGAAGAGCTAGATCTAATTGAACCAGTAATAATGGATCCGCCATCGATTATTGTTGTTGAAGGCGGTTTCCATGCAGAAGGATTTGTATCGGCACTAAGTTTAGGTTCAAGCTGCATCGAATCAATTAGTACATCGTATCCAGTAGTAACTGCGGTGTACTCAATATACATCTTGACCTTTGAAGCACCAGAAGGAACAGTCAATACTGCACTCTTCTGAGAGTATGTGGTGCTATTAATCAGTATATTTGATGAAATAGCAACTACAGAAGTGTCTGTATATAATCCTAGCTTAATATTCTGGTCGACCGCGCCATTTTTCTTCACCCATACAGAAAAAATATAATCCCCTGGATTTACATCAACATTAACTCCGGTTGCAGAAGCCCCACCTGTAGCAAAATGCAATGTATGAATTGTTGCACCAGTAATCGAGGTATTATAGATACGCATTGCTTGCTGTCCAGTCTTAAAACCAGTAAACTTAGTTTCAGCAAGCATTCCTGAGGTAGCGGTCAGCTGTAAAGGATTAGGAACATTAGAAGTATCGTGATAGTAATCAGCATTGAATTCAAAATCTGCAAATGGCGGTCTGGCTATATTTTGACCATTCTGTAGAAGTAGGCTCTTAGCCGCAATTGAGCCGTTATAGATGACTAGCCCATTCTGATCTAACCGCCAGCCAGTTTGACTTCCAATGCTGAAGTTTGTTGACTGAATGTAGCCAGCTGCGCTATCTAGAGTTAGTGCTGACTGTACACTAAGATTATTAATGAACGCTGTGCCAGCAGTAAGTTTGGCAGCAGACAAATCATTTATTTTAGCATTAGTAATTGTAGCGTCAGCTATATTGGCACCAGTTATCAGTCCCGGCAAACCTGTAGCTTGAGCAGACTGAGTAGATTTATTTCCTGTATAATCTACTGCAATAACACGCCAGTACATATTCGCAACACTGGTCGTAACTGGCACAGCAAAGTTTGCAGCCACTGTAATTCCAGGAGCAGAAGCATCTATAGTGCCTATTAAGGTAGCACTTGATGCCGTAAAACTTGTTGTACTGGATGCATGAACTTCTAGATATCTTACATCGCTCTCTAGATTGCCTCCTGCGGCTTTTGTCATGGCGTGCGAAACTTGTACTAGAGCAGTATTGAAAGACACTGAAGGCGTTGAGGGGGTAGACGGAGCAGCTGTGTCTTTGGCTGTTGTAATTGGATAGCCGCCCGTACTTGCATTAACCCATGAAGAATACACACTGACAAAACTAATTGCAGCTACACCAACGTAGTACCCTGTATCAGTTTTAAGATTGCTTATGGTTGCAGACGCTTGATTGCTAGGAACGGTGATGTACTGCCAAGCAATCTGATCAGTACTATATCTAACAACATAATTTGCTATATTTGTTGAAGCTGATGGAGTCCACGATACATCGATATGGGCAGAAGCTCCATTGGCATCCGCTGCCGTTGTTACTGTAACAGCAGTAGGTCCTGCCGGTGCAGTGATATCAATTCCCGTTGTATTGAGAGGAGTTGCACTTGCAGAAGTATACGAAGCAGACGGCTGATCATAAACATCAAGCTGTCTAATCTTGAAATAATGGATAACAAACGAACTTGTAGGAAACGTAAAAGAATTACTGGATGTCTTTGCTAGAAGATTCCCCGGCCCCGGCGTAAAACCGTTTACTGTTGAATGGTATATCTCATATACCTTGAAATCATTTTCAGCTGTAGCATCCCAGTTCAGCTGAACGGCTTGTGGAAAACCAGTTGCAACAAGCCCCGTTAGATTTGCTGGGGCAGCATTCGTAGCAGAAGCAGTAACATCCGTAGAAAGGTTGCCTACAGTATCACGAACTTTAACACTAATGCCAACTGTTGGTTGGGGAGAACCAAACGCAGCAATATTCTGTTCAAGACTAAAATCAAATCTAGGTTGCTGTACGATATAGACCTTCGAAACTGGACTTCCTAGAACGGTTGCAGTAACAGTAACCTGATATCCTGCAAAATCTCGTAGCGTTAACCCATTAGAGTCTGTTGTTGGTCTAACCCAAGTTCCAACAAAGCCCGTGTTATTTACCAACCAGGTTAGTGAAGTAACAGGATTCGGCGCTACGGTGTCACTAATAGTGGTCAGCTTGAAGGTGGTAGACCAGTTAGAAACTCCACCATTTGATCCTTTGGCTCTTACCTGAATAGCGTACTGTTGACCTGGGAGAAGGTCCTTCAACAAAAGATCCATTAGATGCCCAGCTCTAACTTGTATTCGATGTCCACTGAAACCCCTGGCAATTTTCTTTCAGGAGATACAAGTACTACCCTTGAGAGCAAGCTACCAGCCTCTCCATTATTTATAATAGGTGGGGTGTACCTAATTGCATCCAACGAGATAACACCCGCAGTACCTGTTGCTTCTATTTCTAGAACCTGGATATTAGCCCAATCAGGGGTACCAGTTGTAGTAAAACTTGATTTAGCAATTTTATTTATATGATATCCGTTACCAACGGCCCACCCATTAGCCTCAAAATAATTTGAGGCATCCACCTTAAATCTCACTACAAGGTCTGTCAAACCGCTAGTGTAGTACGCCAGATCAAATGTTGTATTAGATGGTAAGAAGCTAAAATCTTTAATTAGCGACATATGCCCGACAGCTGAAGTAAATGCTGAGTACTGAATAGATGCCGATCCTATCCTATTATTAGTTGTGGCCAAGGTAGAAACACCTGTATCATCCATCCAATCACTCTGATCACCAAATACAGCAAGCAATAAGCTTGATCCTTGAGTAGCATTCTGGACTCCACTATAGTTTATAGAGAAGCAACCTAGCTCATGAATTTCGTAATCATCCAATGATGGTAGTGTAGCTTTAAAATATATAAATCCATTAGCGTAGTCTGTAATCACAGCATTAACATCTGAACCCCCCGCCATAAACTCCATTGACTTATCGCTTTCAGCAGCAGCTGTACTTCCAATACCAACAACCATAGAAGACGCAAAGCCAGCTACTTTTCCGGAAACAGCATCTAGTATTCTATTCTTTCCATCTTCAGTAATCACGTTACGATATTCCTTGACAGAGTCGCCATTGGTTATCCTGTAGCTTCCTATCATAGTGAGGCCACCACGGGTGCTACGCGGATATCGTATTCAATGACACCTGATATATCTTGCACAACTAGAACAACATTGATCGTAGAAGTGCCATCATCCTGCATATTAACGATTTGTGATTTCACGCTCAAGATTGCTGGCGTAGCTGGATTTTGAATCGCTGCAATATCGCCAGTATAATTTGTACTCTGTACTTCAGTATTGGTGGCTTGTTGCAAAGAAGGAGAAAGTACAGATTGCGCTGAACTTGTTGCGTTATCAACCGCCTTCTCGTTATCAACAACTGTAAACGCTAGATCTCGTGGTGGTGAAACCACAGGATTTCGCTCCGGAGTTGGAGAAGATATAATTTGGTTTTCTTTGATCTGTGTCATTATTACAAGTATAACAAAGCTACACTGCGATGTCTATTGAACTCTACGCACAGTAATTGATGTATCTAGGCCATCAGCTGATATTGAAACTTCTTTATCTGAAACCATCCAGATCCAATCTGGATTAATTGCAGCATTAGGAAAGTTGATTGTAACCTTATCACCTATCTGTATGTGGGTACTACAGAATGTAGTTAGCTGAACCGCGTCCATGGCGTCTGACCAGTGATCTACGATCCATGCCCCCAATGCTTGAGCTTCTTCCTTGGTAAATATCCAAGACGCGTCTAGGTCTTCCGCGAGTATACCTCTACGCTTTATACTCAGATCGTTCTGTACAGTTTCGGTAAAGTCACCCTTGTCTTCAAGGGCATACCCATACAGCATAAGTGAGTAATCGATACTATTGGAATCGTCAAGCTCTTCAGTACCGTTTACTATTTCATTTCTATGAGAAACATTTGCTAGCGTAAAATAACCTCTCGTAGGGCTATATTTATAGTCTATAACTCTAGTATTCTGATTACTGCTAAAGACGCCGATACCCTTAGCCGGAGAATTACTTAGCTCAACATCAAAATCTCTAACTTCGTGAACTACCGCGCCGAAATCTTCATAGTACACGTCAAGGTAATGCTGAACTGGAGTATTTTCTCCAGAATAATTCGTTACAAATTTAACCTGAGGTAATGTCAGATGATCAGTTCTCTTGCTAGAAAGATACCCGCCTTTAACCAAATCATAGTACGAATTAGCAGGAGCTGTAGGTTCAGTATCCACACCATAGGGGTAGTTGCGAACTAAGGAATACTCTAGAGCCATAGAAATAGGGTTAGTAGCTGTGTACCTGATACGTAGATACCTAGCTCCGGTTTCTATCAGATCAGAGAACTGTATATTCCATCTCTGATCTGGCTTAAGTGTCATTCCGCTAGTTCCCAGAAGCTGGACTACCTTAGTTCTACCAGCAGTAGCTAACTCGATCTCGTGAATCGTAGCGTTGGTAAGGCATGTAGCTAAGCTCATAACACCTTGTCCGTCCCATCCACCATCAACAGGAAGAGTGACCGATGTTGATATATTTGTTCCAGGATCAAATCTCAAAGATACAGCATCGAACAGATCATCATTTACATACTTAAGTTGTCCTTTAGGAGCATCAGTAGCGTAGAAGTCTTCGAAATCAACAATTGAAAGATCTTTAGCCCCCACAGCAAACAGTGATGTAGGTCTAATATTGTCTGAGGTAACCCAGTTACCAGCAAACGCACCATCGACATAAACTTGAATTACTGATCTACCTGTCGCCAGAGAAGCACCACCATTGGTATAGTAATCTCCTACGCCATCAGTAAATACAATATCGATATCGTACCACTTATCTGGATCTATCTTTATCTGACCAGACACGAGACCCACTGTAGAACTTGGAGCAAATGTTAAAGCATCACCATTCTTGACCTGCACTGAAATTTCATTGAGCTGTTCCGTTCTACCTGTGGCTTCTACATACTCTGTTGTGCAAACATTTACAATATAACATCTTGTAGCATTGATAGCTTCTGTAATCTGTGCATTGGCATTATCATACCCGCTCGCATTAGACATATAGAAGGCAATAACGGCCTTACCTTTGGTACCCCCGCGATGGCGCAAGCGTGTACCAAATTCACGATACTCTGTATTTCCAAGATCATTAACAAGAACTGTTGACTGTTGAGCAAAGTTTGCAGTTCCCGAGCTATTATTGGTAGCGTTATTAACCGTCAGCACGCTCTCATTAACCGTGCATCGTCCTTGAACCTCAGTCCAATTTGTTCTAGCAGTCCAATTTCTAACGTTGTTGTAGTTGTACAAGTTACCACCTGGCTCAAAATACTTACCTGGAAACCCCCAGCCTTTAGAGTTGGTATGCCATAGATTCATAGCATACCAACCATACGACTGACCAATAAAATGATTCTTACGTTGTCCAGAACTGTCGAGATCTCGTGTCTTGGTAACTAATCTCCCCGAGAAGCCATTCTGCTTTGCAGGATCTGCTGAGATACCACCGATTGTAGTTCCTGATGTATAGCTGAGGTAGCTTCTTCTATCCAGAACCTTTCTCTCGTCGTCGCTCTTAACAAATTGCTCATTATAGACTGGTGATCCCGTTGTATGATCCCACCAAACATATCCCTTACCTTCATACTCGATAAGCTCCCCGTCAATATTTGCTTTTCCTGAGTAAGGCCATGTTTTAACATTAGTAGGGCTAATCCAAATGTCAGCGCTGGCAGTAGGGCCCTCTGCTTCTTCGTTTATCATTTTTCTAGTAAGAGGAGAAGAACGAAGTACAACAGTATCATCTGCTTCCCACAAGCTTTGTGTTAATGGCTGCTCTGTAATATCCTCTGCATCAATTTTTGCTTCACGTTTTTTATAGTTGATTTTTACTTTATTAACTACAGTTTCGTACTTTTTCTTAAGTGAAAGAACATCAGCAACTCTAGATTCTGAATCTATTCCAGCAAACTCCCAAACAGCTTCTTCGTCTTCCTTGACAGTAATATCATTACGAGTAAGCAATCTAATAATCCCGAACTCATCAACAAACAGGGCCGCTTGATATGAATTACAAAGTCCATCTAGCACCTCAAATACTTTTTGTTTACCATCAGTCCAAAAGTATTTAACGGTATTCGTTGTGTCAAAATCTGCATGCTCAAACTGATAACTGTCTATGCCAGCCATATCTAACAGTATAGATATAATCTTACCTAGAGATAGGTTCTCTAGGAGAACCGCTGGACAATCCATAGACTGAAGTATCTTGAATATATCAAAAAGCTCTACTGTGTACTGAAATTCATTGGATTGCTGCCAATCATTGGAATACATTGTTCCGGTACGTACAAGAACCTGTTCAGCTCCACCATATGGAGACATATCATAATCAACATAGGTTCTATACTGACACCAGCCTTCCAAGGTACCAAAGAAATCAGAATTGGGATCATCATGGTTGATCTTAAGATCAGAATTATTTAAGGTAATAGAGCCATTATTGGCAGACATTCTGCCAATAGGGTGGAGATAATCATGACTGTCCAGAGAAGAAGTCATTGAGTATTCCTCTAGTCTATCCGTTAGGTCGATCTCACGCTTCCCCGCGATTTCAATTACTTGAAGTCTACTAGTCTTCTTATTAACAGCAACAACATTCATCTTAACCTTAGAGATACTCTGAAAAACAGCTTCATTGAGTTGTTGAGTCTGAACCCATGCACTTCCGTTCCACCAGATTTCACACTTCCCAGTAAGGTCATCTACAACCGGATTTACTATATCTATCCAGTTGTTAGAAACCTCTTCAAACACGGACACAGTCCACTCGGTAGGCTTACACCCAAGATTTAAGTTGATTGATAGCTTATTCATGTTTAAGAACTGGCCATAATCAACAATTACTACACCTCGCTCAACAGCGAAATCCATAGGCAGGCCACTACCAAACTCGGCTCCTCGCTCAGATTCAGCAGAAGGAGTCGGACAAGCCCAGTACTGGTAGTTTGCGCCCACATCCGAGCAGTAGTATCTATCAGAAGATAGCTGGCCATCATCCGTATAGGCTTCATCAGTTAGTGCATAAAATATACCTGTAGATGGTCTAAAACCACTAGCAATGGAAGTTAGAGGGAAATAATCTTTAGCGTAGATCCAATTTTGATCATCTGGAGGATTGGTAACAGTAGGATTAAATAGATTATTATAATTCCATTCTGCTATAACCTTAGCATTACCCTCTAGCGAGTACCCATTTCGAATAGCCGTCAATAAAAAACTATCAGTATCTTGCATGCCTAGACCTCCTCAAACGTTACATCTACATCATAGTAATCAGAATAATTCGTACGTTTTTTTATCTGGGCACTAAAATCATCAAACATTACTAGAACGTCTTCGTGCGTTCCATCTCCCCGATTAACTCGCAAAGTAAATTCATCAAACGTAGCAGCATGAAAATCTATCATAGCTTTCGCCCCCCAAAAGCCATCTACAGTTTTAGCAGACTGATATGGAAGCATCTCCCAGCTAGTCTTAAACTTACGCTTTTGCGCAACAACAAAATTACGCATAGTTCCATTAGCCATTCGTTTTCTGTTCTCCAGGCGTGTTGGAGATATAGCTATCGCTGCACGCTTATGATCACTCAAGCGATTACCATTGATTGCCAACCCGGCGTTTACTGGTAAAACTAAGACTCCCATTATTTTATTTTACCATTTTTCTTATTGACAAGTCTTTCAGTGTCCGAGATGACTTCCACCATCATCTGCTTGATCTCTCTATCTGTTTTATTCGTTCCTTCTAGAGTTACGTTAATATCACCATAAGTGATAGTGGTACCACTTGAATTGCTTGCTGCTGCACTGGCTACACCCTCTAGATTTGTGTTCTTTAGAAGGTTAGTAAAGTTAGCATAGCTCATCGTAGAATTCTCTAGGGCCTGCAAAACCCCTCGCTGCTGATCATGCGTAAAGATACTTTCTTTCTTATTGGTACCATTGTAAATCGCATTCAAACCCGGAGGAACATCGCCGCCAGTATCGTAGTAGCCTGACTGATTTACAAGCTGGACTGCCTGGCCAAGTTTTGTCTGGTATCTATCTGGGAATGCTGAACGCTGAACGCGCTGGGCTGCAACACCATGCTGCATTCCTTCCCAACCCTTAACACCTTGCAATGCACTATAGAACTTATTAGTACTATAGTTGGGATCCATAATCTGAGCAGCAGTTCCCCATCCCTGACTAGGACGTTGCTGGAAAATACCCAACGAGTCTCTATCGCCATGATTAAGGTTCTTAATACCAGATTCTACAATTGCAGTAATAAGTGCAATCTCAGCACCCTTACGACTGAATCCTCTATTCTTACCCACTCCAACAATTAAACGAGATAGATTTGACTCATCTACCGGCCCACCGCCCCACTCTGCTGCACCTTCAACGATCTTATCGTCAGGAACGTGGAAGTGTAGACGGAATTGCTTATCCGTAGCCCCATGTGCATCTCCACCATAGCGTACATGGTCTCCAGTTGATTCTACGTTTGTTCCAAGTAGAGTACCAGCAGTGTGACCACTAGAAACACCAATCTGGAACTTACCGCCAAGTCCAGGTTCGAACGGACCAAACGCTGCACCATTCTGAACCATAGCAGTAGAGAATAATCTATTATGAGGTGGCTTACCAGTTAGTACGTTAGCGATGGCTGACATATAACCTGAGCAGTCATACCCCGCTGGTCCTACGCCACCCCAGATGTACGGCTTTCCATCTTGTGCCTGTGCGAATGATACAGCCTCTCCGCTGCCGCCTTGAAGCATTCCAAGTTTAGCAGCCACTTCTGAATTCTGAGCTGCATAATATTGAGCCATACGTGCGGTTGCAATATTAGCCATAACACCAGCCATTGCTCCCGCAACCATACCGCCAAATCCTGCAAGGCCAACACTGTCAGTTGATGCACGAGGAATTTGTCCGGCATTAATTCTTGAGAGGTTCTGTGTTCCTAGTTGCTGAACAGCGGCCTTATTAATCATGAATTCACCACGCTGCGCAACAATTGGAATCTCATCGCTACGTAGCGCTCCAGTAATACCAGCACGACTACCAGGACTGTCATCAATCGGGCCGCCTGTGTGTCGATAGTGGATAGCGTCAGAAGATCGCTGCTGAATTGTCTGCCCTGCCGCTGGTGGTGCCCAACCTGGAGGTGGTTTACCAGTTACTAGAAGATTCATAAAGTCATTCAGGTTCAAACCGAAAGCACCTTGTGCAACTGAGTTTGCTACTGACGCACCAAATGCTGACCAGTTAGCATCACTAGACATCTGCTGGCGAGCAATATCTACGTTATTCTGTAGCGCATTACCAACAATCTGCCCCCACTGACTACCAGCTCCTTGAAGACCCAAACCGAATTGACCATATGCCCCGCCAATACGATTAATATGATCATTTAATTGCTGCTCATTTTGCGGAATGAACGCCTTCAATGTAGCAAGCTCAATGTCTAGAGTACGCTTCTGCATTTCTTGCTTCTTACGTTCAGTTTCTTCAGCCGCCGCCTGCTCTTTACCTAGTGAGTCAAGCTTATCCTGAAGACGTTCTTTCTCAATAGCTCTAGACGCTTCCATAGAGCGCTTCTCTGCTTCACGTTGCTTCTCAAGTGATTTAACAGTAGCATCTTCTTGTTCTTTTAGGCTATCAATCTTAGCTTGAGCTGCCTTACTCTTTTTCTCGCTCTCCTCTTGATGTCCAAGCTCAGCATCATCACCAGCCCAGCCAGTAATTTTAGTTTCAGTGTTATTCTGAACCTTTGCAGCTTCGTCTAGGTTACCACTGTACAATGCTCTATTGAAATCAATATTAGCATTAGCCAATTCGCTAAGGCGCTCAATGCGGCGCTTCTCTGCATCAAATGCCTTCTGTCGCTGCTTTTCAAGTTCCGCTTCAGCATCTTGTTGATCTTGAATGGCCTTAATCTGATCTTCATAACCATTTTTAACATTTTCCAGACGATTGTCCCAAGCATCAGAAAACGCCTGTTGCTTCTTATCATAATCTTTATCAGACTGATCAATCTGATTCTGAACAGCATCTTTTTTAGCTTCAAATTTCTTTGTAAGGGCATCCAAACGAGCTTGCCATTTTTCAGTAGCTGCACCTGCAAATGCTTCATAGATATTGTCCATCGCACCGGAGTACATACCCTTTACCTTATTGGTAATGGTTTCTGCCTGCTGAGCTGCCGTTCCTCCTAGAGCTTCAAATCCAGCGTTTCCATTTGCAACACTAGACCATAGATCTTCTGATGCATTAGCTGCCTCCTGAAGACTCACAACTAGCTTCTGGATTCCCGCCGCATTATCTCGGGCTTGCTGGGCAGATACTTTGTTAGCATCAGCGTATCCATTGGTAGCAAGTTTATTTGCATCAAGACCAGTAGCACCCGCCCACAACTGGGCTAGCTTAACTTTCTCTGCATCTGTCATTGAATGACCAGCAGCGGCGGCGCGCTTTACAGTTTCATTATATTCATTCTGGATACTAGCTGCATCACCAAGGTTCTGAGTCATGAATGGAAGTAGATCGCTAAGAATAGTCATAGTCTTGATTCGATCTGCACTAACTCCGCGCTGCTGTGCGATCGCCCTAGTAAGGTCTTGCTCCTGTTTTGCCAAAGTGACAACCTGAACACCAACATCAGCGGGTAAGTTTAATCCCTCAGTATTTAGTTTTAGCTCACCAGTATTTTTATCAGTCTCAAGGAATTTCTGTCGAGCCTCGGCCCAACTCTTACCCAGCCTTCCACCATACTGACTGTTAATGTCTGCAAAGCTCTGGAAATAAGTCTGAGCCATATCATCCGTGAACTTCTTAGAGAAGATTGCTTTTTCTGTATCGCTAAGGCCAGCAAGCCTATCCATAAACTGCTGCTTAATCTCATCAGTTTGCTGCTGCATATTGAGTGAAGCTTCGCCACTAAGTCTTGGCAGCACATTTGGATCGCTATCTTGAACAACATTCTTGGTATTTAGAGCACTTGAATTTAGAGCATTAACCTTCTTACGCACTGAGCTTAAGAAGCCATCAATGTCTTTATCGCCATTCTCAAAATCGAAAGTTACATTAATACCGCTCATAATTCTAGCTATTTCTTCTTTGGTTTTACCAGCGGCAGTAAGTAAAGCTTTCATACTATTCTGAACTTCAGTCTTATTTAACCCTTGACCCTGTAGATTACCAACTTCAGTATTCGCCATCCATTGTAGTTCTTTAGGATCTGCAACATTTCTAAACCGTTCAACCATAGGACCAGAAGTTTGCTTTAGCTTTTCAGCCATAGAATCAACTGTATCTTTAACTTCACCAGCCTCAGATTTGATCTGGCCCCACACAAGCTTAGTACGACCAAGTGCATCGGTCCACATATCAGTAGAATGCATAATATCTTCATGCGTCTTCTTCATTCTATCCGCTTGAATAGAAACTAGCTTATAGACACCTAGGGCAGCAATGGCTCCTACGCCTAGAGCAAGACCTATAGGCGACTTCATGAATCCTAATGCAGAAGTCATTGCTGTCTTCATAGCTGAGCCTGCACTGCCAGCTGCACCCTTTATAGAACCTATAATTGACTTACCGATATTCATTGCTGCTACACCAGCACCAATCTTGCCAAGTAATGGTCCAATAGCCGCTATAGCGATAGACCCCAATGAAATCCAGTTAAGCCACTTACCCATTTCTGAGTTAGTATCTTGCATGGCTCCAGCTATGCCAGCCACCGCGCCAATTCCGATTGCTGTTTCTGAGCTAAAAGCCTTGGCCATCTTTGAAGACTTCTCTGTAGCCTGAGCAACCTTCGTCTCCTCAACAACAGTCGCTTTCTTTTCTCTATTAAGCATCTGCTGAGCGACATATTGTTTATCGGCATCGGAAAGAGCTTTGCCTGTATTGCTATAAAACTCGCCTGTAATAGGATGCTGTACTACTTGCTTACCAGAGATGCTCTTTAAACCACTAGCTGCTCCCGCGCTGGTAGCAGCTCTAGCCTGTGCAAGATCTACTCCTTGGATGGCACCTCGTAGCTTATCCATCTGGAAGATAAGAATCTGAGCAGCTTCAGCCTGGCTAACCATATTACTAGTCATATTTCCAGAAGAAAGTGCTGCTGCCTTTTCTTCAATCGTCATTGATTTCATTCCAGAGGCTAAGCTCTTAGTCCAACCAACAAACTTGAGCATTCCACCACCAAGATTAGCAAACAAACCAACAAGCATAGTTAGAGGACCAGCTATTGCAATTATTCCACCAAAAATAATAGCAAATTCTTTAACTGGACCTGGAAGAGCATTAAAGATTTCCAATGCTTTTCCAAAGCCCTTGATTATCGACGTTGCAACCTTTAGAGCGATATTACCAAACTCAGTCATCTGAGCTTTAAAGCTCTCTACTGCAATCTTAAATTGTCCCGAAGCAGACTCAGTAATTGCACGCTCGTGCTTTTCTCTAATTGCATTAAGCTCTTGATCACTCTGTGCGTTTAGTGCACGAGTTTTGGCAACAGAACCGTTCTTATCTTGAAGACCCTGTAGAAGACCAGTGATGCGGGCTGACTGATAAGTTCCAAAGAGCTTAGAAATAATTCGCTGCTGGTCATCAAGAGCAATATTACCACCAATAATAGCGTCCGACAGCGCCTGCATGGTTTCTAGCGGCTTCCCAGCAGTTTCTTTTGTAAGAGCATTAATATCCTTGCCAGTAAACTGCTTAAATACCGCCTGAGCTGCTTTGGTAGGAGCTAGGATACGGTTCATTGACGATTTAATGGCGTTTGCACCTTCTACAGTACTGATACCACGCTCTTTGAACGCAGTAAGAAGAACGGTAGTATCTTTGAGATCTCCGCCCAATTGCTTAACAGTAGCACCTGCAATGGGGATTGCGTCAACTAGATCTTGTAGATTAGTAGGTGTTGCAGCCTCTACTGCGTTTAGATAGCTTACAGAATTTGCTACATCCTGAGTAGTCATCTTATAGATATTCTGCATAGAGATTACGGCTTTAATCGATTCCGCTTGATCGATATTACCTAGAACAGACATTGTTTGAGCCTGTCTAGTTAGATCCATCATCTCTTGTCCAGATTTACCCGCCGCTGCAAGTTCAGCCATTGCATCCAAACTGGACTTAATTGAAGTTCCGAGCGATCTAGTCATATCCATAGCATTCTTCATCGCTGAATCACGTAAACCCTTTGTAGAGCCGTCATACACCTTTTCGATACGAACCATTGACTGGTCAATATCCATTGCGTACTTACCAGCAGCTACAGCTGCCATTGCAAGCGGCATTGTTAGGCCAACCGTCATCTGACGACCAGCCCACTGGGTATTCTTACCCCAATCTTGAACCTTTGTACCTAAGCCAGAAAGTAGTTCACCTTGAACAGCTAATTTTCTGTTCAGATTTTCTACTGACGTAATGGTAGGAGCAATTTGTGAAGCAGATGGAATTGTCATCATCATTCCACCCTTTGAACCTAGTGGCTGTGAGAATGCTCTAGAAAGTCTAGTCTGTTGCTGAACAAGTCCATCAACACCTTTTCTATAGGTGTCCCAGTACTCTCCCATACTGAGCTTACCCTTTTTGATCTTACCGGTAAGATCATCAATCTGACGAAGAGCGGGCTGCCAGTTAAATTTAGGATTAGCAATACTCTTCAGCTCAGATGAAAGAGCTGAAAGATTGACACCCTTAATGCCATTAAGTTGCGCCTCTAAACCAGCTACCGTCTTTCTTAGTGCAGTGGTAGCTGCCTGTGCTGCGCCTGTATTCGCTGTGACATTAAACTGAATGCCAATACTGCTAGTTATCTCTATTCACCATCCTCATCAATTATATCAAACAAACCATCAAGTTCGTACTCTTCTTCTGTCATACCGAAAGCTCTAGCTTCAGCTCTACGTTTAACTTCATCAAATTCAGATGTTTTTCCAGCACCAAGATCAATACCTTTAAGAGCCGCCGCGAAATGCTTATCTTCAAAGCGCATATCAGTAGCCGTCTCGTACATCTTAATCAATTCCGATCTTGTTAAATGTGTTTCTAAATCATCAAAATTCTTGAACATTCCTGGGTAAAAATATAGAACTGCGGCTTCGAGCTCTATTAGCTGGTCTTCATCGCTTCCGCTGTCGCCGCCTGGAGATTTGGGTCATTCATCGTAAATCCAATGCCTACTTCAAGAATATAGTTAATTGTATCCCAATCAGCATGATCCTCTAGAACTTCTGGATCAGAAAGATTCTTATCAAAAGTCTCCATGGCTACCGCCGCTGCTTTAACCAGTACATCGATTAGAGGCTCTTCATCTTCCCCCTCTTTAACATTCTGTGCATCATCAATAACCTTAGCAACACGTTTATGTTGCTTAATCTGTAGCTGATGAAGTGTAACTACAATATCCTCGCCTTTATCATTTTTGTAATCGATTAGACAGATATCAACTGACTTGAATATAGATCTTGCTACCATTTAAAATCCTTTCGTATTAGCTTAATTTTAACACGCGGTAGTCGTTTGACCAAATCAATGCAAAAGAAAACGGCCCCGTAGGGCCGTCTCCAATTATGTATTTAATTAGTATTATACTGCTGTAATTACGCGATCTCTAATAGATCCGTATTCAGCGCCACTTACCGTACTTGGTAGTAGACGGAATGTAACCGGGAACATGGTAGCTTCGTTACGCTTTAGTGAGTGAGTAGTAGCTTCTACTGAAAGCGCTCTACGCACGTGGTAAATACGCTCACGCTTCTTGTTTCCTGTTGCAGTACGAGGTGAGTTACCTACGAATACAACCTGGCGCTCTACTGGCTCTACACCAAGAGCACCAGCCTCCATACCAAGAACCTGCTCATTTGCTGGAACTGTTACACCAGCAAAGTCCTTAGTAGCATCAACGGTACGACCTGTTACATCGGTAGCAGTTGCGCTAGCACCTGACCAACGTAGTGAAGAACTACCCTGTGCCCAAACAACCAAGAGATTTTCTAGAGTCGCTTCGGTAAATGAAGTCTTTACGGTTGCAGTCATCTTCTGCTTGAATAGCTTTGCAGCGTCAAGCAACTGATCAACCTCTACCTCACCATAATCAGGGGTGTAAGCGAACTCAACACCTTCTGAGGTATATCCTGTGCTACGGAAGTCTGAACCTCCTGCATCAAGTGAGTCTGCAAACGGTGTACCATCTACAGCGGTTGGTAGTGCTACGGTGTCCCAAGCTGAACCAGCTAGTGAGTCGGCCTTTGATAGGAATACGGCGGCAGCACCAACAATAATATTACGAGCTGAATATGCCATTTTTAATTTTCACCTCCGTGTTTAAAATTTTTTGATCGATGTTCTCTTCCACAGTCAGTATGTCAAAGAATGATTTATGTTGCAACATTTTACCACATTGCAGTATTTGTATTGTCTCCATAATTTCCCACCCGGCCAGTTCCCTCATACACTGCGTCATATCCTATGACGAGCATAAAACTAACACGTCCACCTTCATCTCTTGTGCTCATAGGGCCTATGCCTGAGATTAAGCTAACGCTCTTAAAATCGAATGGGTTTGTCGAATCATTTCTAAAGTAGAAGTTGACATCGTAAGCGGACCAGTCTTCACGCTTCAGAAGATCTTGAAGAAAGTTAGCTATTTCTAGAATTAGCTCTTGAGAGGTTGAGTAGAAAACATAGGTTACCTGGCCGCATTCCATCCACGGCTCATCTTTAATCTTGGTAAGCTGCATATTATAAACACCAAATGGTAAATTTGTATATGCTTTTGTATCATCATCATATGGTGTTGTTCCTTCTGCATTCTGCTGAGCAGGCATTAGAAAATCCCATTGAAATTCATCATCAGTATCGGTATCAGTCGTATATGCTGATGCTTGTGGGATGATATCTGTACCAGAAATAACTGCTCCACCCAGTTCTTTCTTCCCCCGCAATCTATCAGCTATAAACTGATTTAGCCTATACACTGGATGCTCATTATACTTCGTCATTTTCCACCAAAACCTTTCTCGCTGCTGCGCCCGCAATATAGCTAGCCCTTAATGATTCTTCTAGCTGGATGGCAACTGATTTATCCATTCCTGCTGGGGCTAAGCTAAACTTCTTAGATCTAGTTGTTAGTATACGTGCATTCTTTGCAACAATACCCTTAACTGTTTTCTTAAAAGTAGGAATCATCGTTGCACTAAGAACTGCATACGGAGCTCCTGAGCTAAACCATACATTAAACTCTTTAGTAAATGACCCCCATGTGTCAGAGCTTCCCTGTCTTGCGATTCTCACTGAACCCTTTAAGAAAACAATTTTATTTCGATATTCAAACACAAGCATCTTAGCTATTTTAGGATATATGTGCACTGGTTGACCAAGCTCCATAACTGGAGCTTTCCAATGAAATATATGATTCCTCTGCACTCCTAGCTCAGCTAGCTTAGGATTTACTGGAACTGCTTTCTTAGAAGCTTTAAATTCAAAAGTAAGCTGTCTACTTGCTCCCCGTCCACGAAGAAGATGTTTCCAAAGTCGAGCACTAGGATCTCCAAGACCACCCCATTCATACATGTGCGCAAACTTCTTCGGCTCACTCAAAGCCTTACTAGACATATGCACAACAAATTCTCCAGTTATAAGGGCATTGGCGTTCTTAATTAGATCATTGATATGAACATTACTTCGAACGGCCATAGCAATACCATCAATAATTTGCGTACCACCTTTAATGGCCCCCGTATCCATCTCAATCTCAAACAACGTCATCACCTTGAGCTTCTGCTCTATTTAACAAAGTATCCCATTGGATGATTCTACCAAACGGATCTAGAACTGGAGCTGAGCCACTTGAGTTGTACCATGTGGCTGGTTTACCCTTAAGATCATACTCATAGTATATGACCTCTCCCGAACTAGATGATCTGACGTTATAAACTCGGGTATCGTTTCCAATATTTTCTGGAGACAGCATCTTAAGATAGCTCTGCTTGTCATACCTGTCGGCAAATTGTTCATTAGTACCCTGAGCTTTAAAGCTCGTCGATTGAAATGAATTTACAGAGCAAGATACTGTTCTATCGTATATCCAGCTATATTGAATAGCGCCACTCTTACCCTTAACGCGATGCTTTCTATAAACATCTGCAATGAACGGGTACCCGGCTGAAATTAGACAGCCGCCTATCATATTATCCCTACGCCCGGATAATTTCTATAGTCAGTAAGAAGCATATCCGCTGTCGCATTACCTGTACCATGCCATGCTCCAGAATTATACTTCCATGCCAGATCACCCATCTTAATGCTATCAAGATACTTGTCTCTATATTTATGATCGGCGCACATGTAATCAGCAATTATAATCTTAGCAGCCTCTTCTACTCCAGTAGGAACTGCTAAATATCCCCATACTCCCTCAATATTAAATAAGCGATTTCTTCTAAAGATAGCCTCCGGATTATATGCGGGATCTATATGGATAGAGTTAGGTTGAGTACGAAGAACCCAACCATCGGCAGTAATTTCCCACTGAGGACTTGACCATCCTATTATTGAACCCGGGCGTGTTGTTCCATCCCACCAGCTGACATCAGTAAGCGTTATCAATCTACTTGGAAGTTTTAGCGAATCGGTACCATGGCCCTCTATTGCATACGTAGTTGTTCTAAAACCAAACGACTGTCCGCAATAAGTATTTATCAGATACCTGGCAACCCTCTCACATTCGATGTAATCCTCATACGTCTTACCAGCATCATTAAAATAGGACCATGGAGCGTACGGAGTTACTACAGAGTAGTACTCTCTAATTGTAAGAGTATTCGAACCCACCGTAAACGTCCAGTCAACCTCAAGTTCTGTTTCAGTAGAAACAGCAGCAACCGGCAAAGTATATGAATACTTGCCGGTTGTGCTTCCCACTTTGGTTGCAGTTGCTGCGTCTACTATCTTAATGCCATCTTTAAATACGTTTAAAGTAACAGATCCAGTAGCATCAGTAAGTTCTCCGCTCACGAAAACATCGTAGTAGATATTGCTGATTGAGTTTACTAATACTTCCTTCATACATTACATTTTAACATATTAGCCGTAATAAGTCTTCGCTTCAGTAGGAGACGCCAATCTGAATCCATCATGTGAATCAATAATCTCTTGAGCTGTTTGCTCGCTTACAAGCTGATACGGATGCTCGCGTGTAAACAGAAGACCAAAGGTTTCAAATGTACCATTCTGACGTTCCATCTTAAGAAGAACTGGTTTACCGTCAAACATTTCTTTAGCATCCAGCTCTTCCGGAGCATCATTATCTAGAAAGAATTTCTTATATGTCTTATAATCGATTCCATCATTCTCTAGTGAATTAATAATATCTGAATTGGTACTAGTGGGATCTACCTCTACTGCAAAATGTGCTGCGAGCTTTAGAAGCTCTGCTTTGTTTAGCTGTTTTAAGCTACTCATCTAACCTCCTTTTGTCTAGTATAACATTAGCTTTTTGTTTTATTGCCCGGGCGGGTTTAGTCATGGCTGGCAAAAGCTGCCATCCTCTTGACATCCTTGAATAGAGGGACGTGTAGCCGACAACACATCTTGAATCTCTGGACCATTCTAGAAGAGATTTTTCTATACCGTCCAGCTCGTATTTCTTAGAGTGATCCATTTCTGTAGCATAAGTAGTAAGCGCATCTAACAGATTCCATTTACCGCTTTTCGCGAACATTCTTCCATGTAGATTTTTATAAGAAACCACACAAATGGGATCATATGACCATTCTAATAGCGTCTTCGTCTCTCCATTTAACTCATACACTGGTGTGTAGTATTGTTGTCCTTTAATTTCTGAAACCGGTAAAGAAATGGCTTCCTCCGGTGTAAGAGTCTTCAATCTATATGCAATGACATCGTAGCTTACGCCGCTACCAGCCCTAGAATCCTGCGTCCACTCAGCTATGGTTTTATTCTTTCCCCAGGCTGAGATTCTTTTCGTTGTTCTTCTGTTTTGATTATTTTCTAGAGGTGTTACCATTCTGCAATTAGATTCAGTGTAAGGACCATTATTATCAATCCTATCTACCTGAGCTCCATCAAAGTAATTTTTTACATACCATTCTACAAATTTTATTGAGTTGTTTAGCCAATCGTCTCCAATATAAATCCCCCTGCCACCATAGTCTTTAAAAGAACTAGTATTTTTACTATAACATCTTTGATTCATTCCTCTAAAAACACCAAATGCCTTGGCATGTAAATCCATCTTACTCCTTAAAATGAATAAAGCTAAGGGAATTTTTCCCTTAGCTTTATTCTACCACATCAAGATTATTGATGCTTCCGTTATGCAGAGATCTTTACATTCTTCGCACAGACGTAGGCGTCTGCGTTCTCGATCTGTGTACCTGCACGACAGTAAACTGTGTACTCGATTGCGTCCTTCTTTGGCTTGAACTCGCGGAAAACTTCGATTTCGCGCTTGATACCGAGGATACGGTTCTGCGGGAATGTTAGTTCAACGTGAGTGTGTGAGCCAGAAGCACCAGAATAAGTTCCTGCTTGATCTTCGGTGAAAAGTGGGATTTCCCAAATCGGAACACCGAACGCTGAACCAGCCGAGAATCCAGCAGGACCCTCAGTACGAACAGCACCATTACGAGCCTCATCAGCACGGGGACCCTGCCACGGAACAGAACCGGCCTGTACATAGCTGTATAGGTAATCCTGAATGGCGTTGGAACCAGTGTAGAACTTCAACTCGCCGCGCTTTTGCATGAACTTACGTGGCATAGCCTTGAGCATCTTGTTGAAGGTAGCAAGTGTGAGAGCAGCCCCACCGTTATCAACAACGTGAGCAGTGGCTAGAGCACGCTTGTACCAACCATCGAACGCCTTAAGGGTGCCATCAGCACTTGCAGTGTCACCATTGATCGCAATGTCTTCAAGGTCGTTTCCGAACTGTGTAGCCATTAGACGAGCAATGTGATCTTCAAGAGCATCTCCCTCAAGGTTGTCCTCAAGAGATTCAGATGAAAGTTCCCAGTCTAGACGTAGCTTAACTGTAGTCAAAGAAATCTTTGTAAAGGTGGCACCAGCGTTTTCACCAGTGTCAACAGCTTCAGTAGCTACTCGAACGATACGTTGGCCAACTGCGACCTTGTCAATTTCGGCTACTGGGGACTTCATTTTGTGGGTACGGCAATTTCCACCATTTAGTAGAACGGTTGCATCAAACATATAGTCGATGAATCGATCTGACTGTTCCGGCTTAAGAATACCACCACCATCAGCCCCTACTTCAGTAGTGCGAATAACTTTTTCTAAAATATCACTCATGTGTTTTTTAACTCCTCTCTATATAGTATTTTTGTTATCGGTCGTTCTTAGGAAGAAAACGTACCCGACCAGAAACCTGACTTCTCTGCTGCAAGACCCTTTTCTAGGGTTTCAGCAGACTCAACTGTTGTTGACTTAGAACCGGCTGAAGACTTCTCTAGTGATTTTGAAACGTCAGTTAGACTTTTCTCCACGTCTCCTAGACCATCTTTTACCACTGTCAATTCGCCTTCAAGTTTTGAATAACCTTTTTGAAGCTCTTCAAGCTTTGCATTTACGTTAGTTTCTACCGCAGCAACTGCCTTCTGAATTTCACTAAGTGTTTCTTCACGAGTCTCTGTGGAAGCCTTAGCGATTGTCTCCCTAATTGACTCAAGAGACTTAGCGATAGTAGCTAGATCTGGCTCGCTGACTTCTGAAACTTCTTCGTTCTTTACGTCTTCAGTAGTAACTACGTCATCGGTCTCTTCAACCTTAGCAACTTCTTCTTTTTCGCTCATTTCGGAACCTCCTTTCGACTCTTCGAGTGTTTGCTCAAGCTTATTACTAGCTTGCAAAACTTTGGTAATGTTCTCTTGATCAGGAACCTCTTTTGTAGGCTCATACCAACCAATATTTTCTAGCGCCCCCGCGCAAACATTACATTTTGTCAATTCTTTAGAGCTAGCCATTGCGATGCGATCTTGTTCGCACCAGTAGACTGTATCTATTACTACATCAACAGCCATGCCCGCTATTTCATTATTCTTCTGAATAGCCACCACACTGCAAAGCTCGTTACCTGGATTATCAACCAAGCTCAATTCAATTAGATCGTAATCAGTAACAACCTGAACCATCTCCTTAAGATCAGTCATATACTGCTTACTGACCTCTTTGATTGGTCCCTTGATTGAAAAACCATTGAGAGTCCCATCAAGAACCTTTTGCCAGGTTGATTCAGCACCCTTGCTTACATACACGTGGACGAACACACCCGTATATGCCTTACCATCATCAGAAACAAATTCCTGTTGATTAAATTTTACTATCTTACCTACGGCAGTGTGAGCGTCATGCATTTCACGAACATTTCCACGGAAACGGCTAAAGGCTCCAAAGCTAGCTTGTGCAGTAACTTTGTCGCCCATCTGATCAACATTATCAATCGTTGCCCAGCCTGAAACGATTCTATTTTCAACATCAATATTAGACTTACTGATGGGAATATGAATACCCACTGTATTGTCCTTGATGAGAATCTCTGCTTTTTCCATTTCGTAATTAGTGTAGTTCATTTGATTTTATTTAGCAAATTTAAAACTTCTTACTATTCACCGATATATTGATATAAACAAACGTGCAGTACAGTGCAATCATGAAAGCAAATATCCACGCAGGAGACTTCCAGTCAAGCGAGAATGACATTACAGTACCTATCACCCAAGCAAACGATCCTAGTGCGCAACCAGCGCCAAGTAGATAGTAGCTTTCTTTAGCCGAACCAGTAACTATTAATCCACCAATTCCTAGAGCAACAATTCCTACTGCCCATTCCGCTAGAAATGCAGGAAGACCGAGTGAAGGAAACGGTAGCAACATCCAGATACCAAATAGAATATTGAAGATGCCTAAGATACTAATGACAGAAGTATTAATAGGTTCCAGAAGACGTCTAGCTAATCTATCTAGCATTAGCTGACACTTCTACCTGCCCCGGCTTCATTTCTCGTTCCAGTACCCGAAGGACCGTTGCTAGCTGACGCTGAACGTGCGCTATCCCTAGTTCTTGACGCTCCAGCCTGTGCGGTAGCTTCTGCTGCTTGCTGTGCATTAGCCTGCCATGGTTCATCGCCCTTGCCGTCTGGGCGAGGTGGGAGTCCCATTTCTCTACGCGGTTCATCAGGTACTAGCACACCCATACGAACATTACGTTCGATAATCTTAGACTTAGTATCCTCATCAACCAAGCTAAGCTCATTGAGCTTAAAGACAACAACGTCTGTCATCTGCTTAACAATTTTTGCCATCTTCTTCTCAAAGATAATCTGCTCTGGACGTGAATACGATTCCTTAAACACCTTATCTGCATCACGTGAAGCTGACAAAGAAACATTCTTCGAGAACACACCTACGCGAGTCGCTGGAATTCTGTGCGCCATGAAAATTTCTTCATTATTGGCTTCTCTATAATCGCCAAAGCTAAAGTCCTGCTGTCCAGTTTCAATTGCTTTGAATTCAATCTCTGGTTCTGATCCATTATCTGTGCTCTTGCCAACCAACGGAACGTAGAGCGATCTATGATGCTGACCTCTCAATCCACCCTCAAAGAACTCCACAAGCTTATTAACGTTCTCTGGCTTTATCGAACCATTCTTAACAACAATTACGTAACGTGGTACAGCTTTATTCTCAAAGTAGTCTAGGTTATATCTACTAGAAAACTCATTTCCACCCAGTGCTGCTTTTGCGGAAATAATATCCGGAACACCATAGTAGATATTAGTTGGACTGTACTTCTTTAGATGAATAATCTCATTAGGCTCTTGGTCTTCAGTAATAGGGTTCTGCATCTCTAGATCACCAAAGTTTCTAAAGAAACGAACATCTCTACCTACAATCTGAACAAAGCCATCTCTTTCCCGACGAATACGCACATGCTTTGCTGGGATGTGGCCGATATATCCTACCTTGCCACTTGTAGTACGACCTATTTCTATATAAGCATTACCAGTAGTTTCATAATCAATACCCACCTTTTTAAGAACTTCATCAAACACATCTAGATTGTTCACATCTTCAAGCCATTCTGACATATTCTTTTTCCATACAGAAACAGCTGTATCAATCTTCTTTAGAGCGGCAGGAGTATTTTTAGAATCTCTCTGACGCTTTGTTTCTGGAGACTCAATCCAATCCCAACCCATACCATAAACACTCTCAACTTTTGCATTTACAGCGGCGTGGTGCGCAGGAGAAATCTCGTATAGCTTTGTTAGATACTCAACATTATACGGAGGAAGAATACAATCTAGATACTGGTAACCCCAGAGTTGCTCGTCAGAAATAAACTGTGATTCAGCACCACCAGACCCCTTGTATCCGTTCTTAATCTGACGATTAATTTTAGTGATGTGTCTCTTTGCCAATCCTCGAAGCTTCTTTATATCTTCAGGCTTAATAGAGAATGCATCGTCCTCTTTTGAACGACTCTTAAATTTAATTGCCCCTGAGGTTACGATAGTCTGCTGATCTTCTTCTAGTTCACTCATTGGTTACGTAGATTTTCCTTAAAGATTTTAATATCGTATGGGTCTGCCTGAAGTCCAATAGACTGGCGATAGCGCTGCTCTTCCCATTCTTCTTGATCAATCTTTCGAGCACCCTCGACAAATACAGCCTGGCCTTCTCCAAAACCAATGTTTCTTGCCACGGCTGCAATATTGCTGATCGCTCTCAGATCACCTCTAAATGCCTGAACTGACAAAATGTTTAATTCATCATCAGCAACAAAGTCACCATCAGCTTTTTGCCACACATAAATGCCTAGATCCGTCTCTCTAACTGCGCGAGCTCTACCCATGCACAAAGTATAACATTTATTTGCTTTTTTAGCTAAATCTATAACACGATTGAATCATTTAGCTTCCACCAGCGCCCACAATGGCCCATGTTAGGTTAATAACCTGGAAGCCCAACCCATTATCGAACTCCCCCTCGGCAAAAGTAAGTTCTGATTCAGCTACAGAGATAATATCGATTCCAGCAACAACGGCATAGAGTTGTTCGATCTCTGCTTGAGCTAGCTCTGTTGGATATGCCGACAAGAACTGAAAATTAACATTCATTGGATCTGATGAGCCATCTGTATTAATACTAAACTCAGTAGCTGCTGCTGTGTCATTAACAAGAACTAGATGATTCCACTGATTCCACTTGATGTCAATCAGATCGGCTACTTCGACTCCATTTAACCATAGTGTATATCCTGATTGACTTGCAGTGGTAATAGAACCGTCACTACTATCGAATATAACGACTACCTCAGTAGAATCATTCGGCTTAAATAGCAACTCTATTGTTTTTGGAGGCTCAAACCCTGCCTGCTCGAATGGCTTCCAAGTACCAGCATAGCTAGCCTTAGCTAGCCAAACACCTTCTGGACAATTAACAATTGATTCATCGACAACATTTGGAAACACTGGTGTACCATCTACAATTAAATCAGCTGGCGTTTGAGAAAGTATATTAGCATCCAGAACAGTAGTAACTTCTATCTGAAAATCAGAAGGAACATCTAATGGAACTCTAAAACTTACGACAACATTAGAATCAGTCAATTCTACAGAATCATAATGCTGAAATTCTACAATATCTCCGCCGCTGATATCATACTCCACCACGGTAGAATCATTATTAGATTTAAACACTAGATACTTACTAACCTGATCCGTCTGAGAAACTAAAAAGCTATACACAAGAGATCTAGTCTCTAGGTCAGCAGCTTCTATGTGAAAATCTTCTAACTTTACCATATTAGTTTCATCGACTACAAACGTATCAAACTTAGTTGTTTGTCCACCATGAAGAATACTGGTGTAGATGCTGTGAGCACTGCCAGAATCATTAATGGCTCCTGATTTATCTAGCAACCTGAGTGGATAAACTCCAAGGCCATCCAGGAGAAAAACATAATCGCTCCCTGCGCCGACTGTCATTGTGCTTCCGCCAACAATGCTTCCTTGAAACGAACTAGAATTAGACACGCCATTAACAGTAAGAGAAACCTGTCCAGAACCAACACTAACAACTATATGCTTCTTACTTTCCCATTCTTTTATTTTAACCTGAACAACTTGGTTTAGTATCATGTCCTCTAGAGTTGAAGAAACGCGAAGCATGACAGCATCAGAAGTTAGAAAAATACCACTGTCTATATCAGTGCTCAGAATTCCTACCTCTCCGGCCGGAGTTTGTGAAAGCACTACAAGTTCAGTTAGATTGCCTTCTACGAAAACAATGTCAGCATCTAACTGAACGCCAGTTGAATCGGTAACTAAGAAGGAACTAGTATTTCCATATATTATGGGCTGTCCAACTGGTGAAAGATTATTCGAACTTAATCCAACTAGTCCAGCATTGGATTGATCCGTAGTGGTCGGAGCACTAAGATAAAATACTGGACTAGTTGAGATTGCCAGTTGATTATACTTACTCATCCTGTTGGCTTCCAGTATATTACGCCATTAAGACTTCCAACATTTCTTTCGGTAGCATTAGGTCCGGTCAAATTATTTCCCCCGCCAGTCCATGGAGTAGCCGAAGCGATATTCCACTGAGCTAGCCCTACTTGATCTGTAATACTTGATAATATTCCTCTGGTCGTCTCAAACACTACTGCTATTGGATTAGTAGAGGTGTAGGTTATACGCATCAAACATTCGCTCTGAAATAGCCACCTTGACTGTTCTACATGTGGCACTAAGGTTCCGTTATACCAGTTATTAGCAGAAGATACATTGGTTCTTCTGTACCAGGTTTTTCCCCCCGGCGCGTTCGGCTGAATAAAAACCCACTCATGAATCGTAGCATTAGCTACCTGAGTAGTGATTCCCGCACGCGTAAGGCCACACCAGTTACCTGAAACTGGAAGGTTAACGATCTCAGTCTTCGCAGTGCCTGCGGCCAGCAGCAACATTCCTGCAGCCATTACTTAGGCACCCAGTACATGACTCCATCAAGCCAAGGTCTAAGTACTCCTCTTTCAGTTACATTTCCATATGTAAGGTTTGTTTCCCAAGGCTTAGCATCAGCCTGCTTATTCCACTGTGCAGTAGTTACTGAAGTCCAAGTAAATACACCTTGCGCTTTCGTTGTTTCAAACGAAAGACTAATTGGTTTAGTGGAAGTATATGTCAATCGTATTGAAGATTCATTATTAACCATCCACCATCCTAATTCCTGTCCAGCTTTAAGTGGTGAATTATAAAAGTTAGTAGCTTGTGAAGTTCCTACACGTCTTATTCTGAGCTTAGTATCTGATTCGCGAGGATTGTAGTATAGCCACTCATGAATCGTAGCATCAACCATACATGTGATACGAGTACAAACAATTCCACACCACCCACCAGATACTGGTAGGTTGACTGTCTGCTTTACTTCTGTACCCGAAGGTAATTGTATAATGCCTGCTGCCATGTTGTCAGTATATCAATTTTAAGTAGAAATAACAATGCCACCCGAAGGTGGCATTGTATGGCTTAGCTTACTACTGTTTATCTATATTCGAGGGTAATGCCAAATGTAACTCTCGATGTTACCTCTAAGCTCCACTGGTCCATTCCATCAACGCTTCCCAAATTAACACGCTGAGCATCTGCTTTTACGTTAGTAAACGTCTGATCAATCGAATACGTAGCTGTAGCTCCCGATTTAATTCCATAAACGTGAACCTTATCAATAGGTCCCCAGCCAGATTTTACGGAAATCCAAGAATTTGTAGCTACTGTTCCGATTGATTTAATCGTAGGAATAATAAAAACAAATTTTTGTGTAACGGGATTACCTTTATCATCAAGTTTTGGTTCATATGAATTAACTATAACTCCCATGTCGTCCTCCTCTCCATTAGTAGGTGGTGAAACAACTGCTGCTCCGCGTGCATCCGCGCGCATCTTATTTAGATCGTAAGTTTTACCTGAAGCATATCCAGGATCCCACTTACCAGTAATACTTGTCTCCGCATGCCCCTTCGCTCTATTTATATCAGAATACCCAAAGATATCCGTACAAATCTTAGCTAGAATTGTAGCAGTTCTATACTGAGCGGCAGTCATAGGAGATGTGCCTGGATAGATAATCTCATGGCCCCAAACAAGTTTATTAAACAAACCTGTCTTTGGAAGTGGAGAGGTATTGTAACCGCCTGACGCTCCAGCATGATTGGCTGGGAATGCTGCAATAATACCTACAGAACCATCAGCCCAACCACATGAGTTACATAGAGGCCCAGAAAGGTCTGATCTACCATTAATCAGAATGCCTAGATTTTGATTAGCAAATGGAGTCGCTGTGTGGTGCCACTCAAATCCTTCGTATGCTGGACTTTGACCATTTCCACGCGTCTCCCATCCTGCTTGCTCATGAACAGTGATTCCAGCCGCTTTTAGCCTAGCTATAATTTCTCTAGTTCTAGCAACACTCATTAAACATCACCTATTGAACTAACAGAAAGCGGATTGCTTCGAACTTCATCTTCTGGATCAAAATCATCTTCCAAGTAATTAGCTTTTGCATTCCTTGCAATATTTCCACGAACCAAAATTCCATTAGCTCCATCCGACTCACGAACAAAAGGATCTGTAGAAACAACAACCTCATGAGCGAACTCATCTGGATCATCACTTGGTGAGACACATGCAGAGAGATGCTCCCTAACATGCTGTTTAATTTCTTCTACAGAAATATTTAATTCCGAATCAGGTATAAATTGATAATACGCAACCATTAATCCTCCTTTCTATTTCAGTCTAGCACTTTGATTTAAAAAGGAAAAGCCCAAGAAATTAATCTTGAGCTTAACATCCTAACGGTAGAGAAGCACGTACATTCCTGAATGTGCGCTGGACTCACCTTACTCAATCACAGAACCTAACTGCGAATATCTTTATTGTACTACATTTGGAATTGGCACGTCAATATCGCTTACCTCTACAACTAATTCTACTAGAGATTCTGCTAGCTCTGGAATCATACAGCGATCGGTAGTGCAATATCTATCTCCCTCAGCTTCCAAATCTGAATTGTATAACGGATCAGTACTAAATTTATTCAATTTACCCACATAGGTCTGATACTCTTCTTCTGTAATAGAGGTGTACGGCTGTTGTGGATAAACAGCATTGCCCATAGGCAAGAAGGAGAGCGTTTTAACTTTTCCTTCATACATCTTAATTACAGTATCGACAAAATCCTTCTCCCTGTTAGCATCAAAGCTAATTGTTACAGAGACACTATTATCAGACCAATAGGCTTGAGCTTCAGCTGCAAGATTTATTTTTTCAAAAATACTGACTTCTGCTTCCCCCCGTTTCTGATCCGTCTTGATAGGAAAATAAGCTACAACGGTTCCGGACGAAACTAAATCAGGCTCTACTCTATATCCAGACTCCAGAAGTAGTGGAACGATCAAATCATTTTCTGAAAATCTAATAGCCCTAAGATATGTTTTACCTCCTGGTGCCCAGTGTACCCCTGGTGTAGCTCCCGAAAGCAGAGAAACGCTTCCAGAGGGTTTTACGCTTGTAGTCTTAATGGATTGTCTAACACCCAACCATTCCGAATACTGCTTATCTCTCTTTTGAACTTCGGAATATCCCTCATCCAACCAGGTACGCATCGTAGGAAGTCCAAAATTATCATTAAACCCGGCAAGGCCAGTGATTGAAGTTCCAATTCTACGATTTCTCTGCATAACCGCATTTGTCTTAGCCCAGTGAGTATTCATAAGTGTTACCGTTTTAGCGTATAAATAGGCAAACTTGAGGGTTCTCAAGAAATCTTCTTTGGATTCTGCTCGGTTAATATGCACTTCTACAAGAGTACAACACTCAAAAGATTCAAGTGATTGTTCTGCGCATGGGTTATATCCAACTGCTCTATGATCTTTAAAATTAGGTGGATCTATTAATCTTCCATAATCTCTAGTGACATCCATCCAAGCAAACCCAGGCTCTCCATTGTTATTGATCAAATCAACGAATTTTGAATAATCCTGACCAACCTTAACATCGAGACTATTATTAGACATCCATCCCCACCCTGGATTTTCGGGATCGTAACTATTTCTCTCTGGAAACACTTCTGAATTCTTTAAATTAATAAATTCTTCATCATCTGGTTGACCTAACGCCAATTCTGCACTTCTTCGAATATTTCCAGCAACAACACAAGTACCAATTAGATTCATCAAATCTGCAATAGATCTGGAGCCTAATTTATTTCCCACTTCAGCACTAAGAACCTTAGACATTCTTTCGTGCATATCTATCAACGGTTTAGGTCCTGACGCTGTGCCTCCGAACCCCTTAATTGGTTCGCCTTCAAGTCTAATTTTTGAATAATCAAATTGAATAGTGGGTTGACCTGGTTTCAGATAAGAATTAATGAGAAGTCTTGCCGATTCCGTCCATCCCTCACGTGAATCAGCAATCTCGTGATTAACCACTAATTCTTTTGGTGAGTTAACCAAAACATTTCTATCTTTAGCCTTTGTATCCCATCCTACTCCAATCCCCAACATAAGAGCGTCCATAACCCACGCAAAAATATCTCCTGGATCATTCTTGTCTATATCTCCAGTAGAAACAAAAGCACAATTTTGTAATGCAGCTCCATTTTTATCTTTCATTACAAAATCAGAACCCATCACCCAAAGACCTCTTCCTGGTGGAGTCCACTTCAAAGTAAACATCCTATCGAATGCTTCTTTAGCTGAAGATTGAGCCTTATTATCATTCCATGGGAGTCTATTATGCTTTACATAATCTTTTTGAATCGTATACATTCCTTCAATTACCCGGCGGCAAACTTCCCACCACTTTTCCTTAGTTCCATCCTCTTTTACACGAGCGTATGTACGAATAAAGGTCAATTCGCCAATAGAGTTCCCTCCGGCGTCACGGAATCCCCAGTCCACCTCCCTGTCAATATATTTATTAACAAAATCATCACTTAATTTAAAACTAAAATCTACCATTTACTTCCCTTCTTTGAATTTTAGTCCTAGCAGTTTAGAAGGCTGATGTCCAGACCAACTGTCATTCCATTCTGGACCAGTTACAACCACAGGAACGGATTGATATCCAAGATCAAGTACTTCCTGGAAGTTTGAATCATCTTCTTCAATATTCTTAACTTCATATTCAACACCCATTGCGTCTAAGAATTTCTTAGTTTGTAGACAGCTCGGACATTGTGTCTTCGTGTAAACTTTTACCACTCTTACCCCTAAATTCATTTATTTCTGATATTAATTCTAAGAAGTCATTCTCCGGCAAAGCCCATTTCATTATATTTACTGACTTATGAGTGAACTGAACATTTGTTGCTGTATACCCTAGTGCAGAATCTATTCTGTCTAAGCTAGCAGTTGATGTAGCTGGATCTAAGCTTAGTAGACGATTAGTATAGGCGCATCTTCCACCCTGTAGCGACCAAATGAGGTCCAGTTCTTCTAATGTTAGATCGCAAGGTATTGATCTTTTCCTAGCGCTTCTCTTAACATTAGAGAGAAAAATACCAGGGATATACTTACCCCCCGCCCAACTACCACTCTCAATTCCTCGTGGCATATTAGCTCGCGTACAAGCCGCACAACCACTAATATTCTTCTTGACCTTACTGGTGGAAAGGTCATAAACCTTATCGCAGTCTTTGCATTGTACCAGCCATCTTTTTTCCTTTTTACTGGAAGAATGGCTGCTCAAGACATATATTTTACCAAAGGTCATTCCCGTTAAATCCATTTGCATAAGAGTTCCAGTATACCATTTTCAGCTACTGCTAAAAACAACTTAGATCAATTTGCACTAGCAATCTACATCTTTAAATGCTTCAGCGGTGAGATCAACCCAGTTATAATCCGAGTGAACTTGAAAACTTTGCTTGTAAAAAGCTCGCTGAAGATCTTCAATATTATCCTTAGCAAATCTAAGCTTATCTACAAGACCATCAAAGTCTACGTGACAAACTTTACCTGGATGCATCTCTGGCCAAGGTGAATCTCCCATTTTACTATCTAAACCGAGAGGACCAAGAAAGTTTTTATATTCAGCCCACTCTTTAGTACAGATAGTGGGTGTACCTGTTGCTAACGCTTCAATAGCAGGGAAACCAAACCCCTCCCCCGCCGAATTGCCAATAAAAACGTCAGCTCGATGATAAAGATTGGGAATTTGCTCTCGCTCCAAAGTTTCCAATTGAATCTTTACATTTCCTTCTACTCTTCCAGCAATAGAACTACCAGTCATGTTTCTTACACTTGAATATTCTTTAGCTTTTATTACTAATTGAACATCTTTATCATTTCCAAATGCCGCGCGGAAGGCATTAAAAGCTTCTTGAGCTCCTTTACGAGGAGCAGGATCGCCATTATGTAAGAATCTAATTGGACCACTACCTAATTTCTTCTTTTTAGGTGTAAAAATAGGCTCCACTCCATGTGGAAATACTTTTGCTACCTTAAATCCAAGATTTTCAAATATTTCTTTATTCCAAGTGCTAGCAGTCCAAATTTCATCCACTTCATGCATAATTTCAAACCAATCCTCTGGAATAGCTGAAGATTCCCAGACTGCAAGATGGATGTTCTTTTGCGTACTACTTAAATGATCACCATAGAACGGCGGTTGACAGAAATTAAGTTGTACTGGACAATCCGAGTCGTCAAATTTGACTACGTGTCCAGCTTTTTGCAGAGAGGTAACAAGATTATAACCAGCAATCCCGTAACCGCCAGTTGTATTAAGATCACCTATATTAGTGTAAAAGCTAACGTTTCCCATAGAAGTATGTTAGCAGAACTTGACAACTCTTTTATTGACCCGTAGTATTATAAGTAACAGGTTACCTTGCCAGTAACAAATATCTCGCCAGAAATTCAAAATTAAAAGTTTTTCCCGGTAGATGGAGGGCAAGGTCATCTACCGGGTTTTTTATTGCCCGGATTGCTTAAGCCAGAATTGGTGTGCGTATTGGCTACTAGGGCACACAGGACTTGCATCCCGCGAAAATGAGGCTCAGACTTTTTATTTAAAGTTTGTTACACACTAGTAGCGAGCTCTGTCTAAAATATCTAAAAGGAAGAAATGTTAAATCAACAAAGATTAATTGAATGGCTAAACCCTATTGGATTTAATCCTGAAGTGCATAAAGTAATCAAATCTCTCTTTGAAGGCTACTGCAATTTATGCTATAAAAAATACTACAAAGGTGAATATATTACATTCAATCCTGAAAAGAAGAAAGCAAGACATATTAACTGTGAAGCTATTAAAGATCATCGTCAAACAAAGAAGAATAGCCGTAAAGATCGAATGGGATCAGTGACTTGGTCGACAATAAATATCAAGAAACGTTGATTTGACAAGCATTTTTACTGAAGCTACCCTAAATCTTTTTCTCTTAGAAAAAGATATAAGAAAATATATACATATACTCTTATTTAAAGAATATTTCAAACATATGAAAGAATATATAAACATAAGAGCTCGCAGAGCTCGCTCAGGCCCTGCGGGCCAAGTATTAATCTTCTTCAAATAGAGGTAATTACGAACATCTTTACTATTTCCCGAAGGGCACCGAAGGTGCAATATTAGCTCTTTGACAGTCAAATTGACTAGTGCTAGTCTCTATTTATGGATAAGTCCGTGGTTGAAGAATATCAACTATACGCAAACAGAAGATACTTAACGAGAATAGCTTGTAAACTTCATACCTGGGCTTACACATTGATTGGTGTTGATCATGAAGGTCTGTTCTGGCAGTGTGGTTTTTGTGGAGATCGCTCCTACTTTTCATATGCTGAGTACTATGATCTTGAGAAGAAGTTAGCTCTTGCTAAGGCGGTGTTTAAGCTTGGTTAGATGGTCTTTATACTTCTTGGTATACGCTGTCTGTACAGTATTTATGACTCTTCGCTACCAAGCTTCTGATCGTGTATGGCCTGAGGGATTTCTAGCAGTAGTATTTCTTCTGGTTATGGCCTTTTGTCTATTTAGAGTAATTAAGCTGGTTATCGCCAAACGAAAAGAAATTAAACCTATGATGGTTATGATCTTAGTAGAACTTGAAAATAATGGATCTTGGTTTCCGCAATGTATTGTTTCCATGGATGATGTTCTTGATTCTTGGATCCGCCGGGAAGAAAAACACTATGGTACAGTCGCCAGAGTTGATCGTAGATCTAGATCAGTTGAGATCGATGTACGTGAAGGAAAATCAGACAAACTTATGAAAACTTTTAAGTATCGCTATAATTTTGTTACATATTACGGAGATGTACATCTAAATACGGGAGTGCGAGTACCAGAAGATGAACGCATTAGATAAATTACTAGCAAATGAAGTTCCAGCAGAAATAATCATCGATCAGCTAGACAGACCTAACGATAATAATGTCTATATTACTATTCGATATAAAAACGGGTCTAAGATCGAGTATCTAACAAGCTGTGCAGAGCTTACGTATACTCAAAGTAAATATGGTGACACTAGATTAGATCTTAGTGTAATTGTAAATAAGTCCCGAGAGGTAAAGAAGCATGACTATTCTTGATAGAGTCCTCAAAGAAGAAAATACCTCTGTAGATGTTGATATCAATGTTAGTATTAAGTGGCCACGCAGAAGAATGATCAAAGTTCCAGTGCCGGTGATACCGAGCTATAAATTTATAAACGCTAATGATCCGATCGAACTAGCAAACATTAAATACGAATACAAATGGGTGAAAGATGACTGAAATTAAACTTTATAATGATCTAGGTTATGTAAAGCTAGTTGATCATATGGGAGACGATAATAGTGCTATTAGAGCGGCCCGCGCGTCTTTTGCTAAAGATTCTCCAGTATGGAATGAAAAAGATGAGAAACTTCTTAAATTTCTCATTAAAGAAGAGCATTTTTCGGTATTCCGCCATGCGGCTGTAACTTTACAATGTAAAGCACCTCTTTTTGTTGCTCGGCAGCACTATAAGTATCAAGTTGCTTCCGCACATGCTGAAGATCAAAATGGCTGGAACGAGAGTAGTCGGAGATATATCACCCAGGAACCCGAATTTCACATTCCTGAAGCTACACAGTGGCGGGGAGTGCCTGAGAATAAGAAGCAGGGCTCAGGGGAGCTTCTGGACCCCCGCATTGGTGCCGTAGCGTCAGATGAGCTCGCAAAGTTCATCGACAATGCTGTAGAAAAATATGAATATTGGCTCAAGATCGGAATCGCTCCCGAACAGGCTAGACTTTTCCTACCAGCGTATGGTATGTTGGTCAACTACCAGTGGACTACCTCACTAGCACAAATAATTCACTTCCTCCAAGAGCGCCTAGCACATGATGCTCAGCAGGAAATACAGGAACTTGCGCAAGCGGTGTATGATCTGGTGAAACCGCTCTTCCCAGTAACTATGCAAGCCTTATTTGAGGAATGAAATGAATGCAATTGATATCCTACAAAAAGAATTAGAAGTAGCACAGAAAAAGCTTGACTCTTTGAGTAAAGAAGTAGATTACGCTGCCGCTACCTTTGACCGCGCGGGAGAAAGTTTTAAGCAACAAATTGCACTCGTTGCAGATTTGTTTGATTCAATTAATAAGCTGGAGGCTTGATGCCAGACTATAAAGTAGACGTATATCTAGATGAAGTATTTGTTAAAGCTGTATATAGAACAGCTCATGATGAAGAGCTAGCCCTTGAGATTGTTAAAAGTTTTGTAGAGAATAATCTTGACTATACTGTTGAGGAATTAGACTAATGGCCCTTGAATTCCCCGACGAGGATCCTCTAGAAGAGCTTGTAGATGTATGTAAAGCCATCCTAATATCGAATACACGTATCTACGATGCGCTACTAGCTATTCTAGGTACTTCAAATGAAGAAGCTGCCATTGCGCTCGTCGAAACACATAAGATGTTTAAGAATATTGGACCACTACCTTTCCTAGAGGGTGAAGATGGAACTGAATGAACTAATTGCTGAAGTAGAAGTTATTAAGAGTGAAACTAGAACAGATCGTCAGCTTATAGTTAAAGAAGGAGATCTGTTTGGTCTTCTCAAGTACTACGATGAACGTCTAAAAGCTCTTGATAATATCCAGAAAGAGCTAGCTAGACTTGCTGGCTTAGAAAAGTAAAAACGCTATACTTCTTTTACGGAGGCGTAAAATGAATGTAAATTGCCATTGTTGCCATAATTTGTGGGGATCGCACAAATGCGGCGGGGAAGTTACTGAATTCACACTTGATAATGATATCCTTCTCTTGTGCGAAAATTGTCAAGTACATATCAAAACTTTTGATCTGCAACTTGCAAAACAGTATGGTTATTGAAGTGTTATCATAGATGTATGAAACCAACCTCAAGAATTTTGGGGTTAGTACTAGCATTTTTGATGCTCTTTACAATAACTGCTACTGCTAGCCCCGGCGAAGACGAACTAACTAAATATCGTGAATTAGCTTCCCAAGGAGAACAGCTCAATGAAGATTACCTGGCCGCAAAAGATGATCTAGCTTTAAAACAAGCAGAATTAGACAAAGCCAATCAGAATCTTCTAGTAGCAACTCAACTTGTGGAAATATCAAAAGTAAGCGAACGGGCGGCGCAACTTGAAGTGGACAAGATTACTTCTTCAAGTTTTGTGTCGCTTTCTTCGTTAGATCGAATCAATTCTCTACTTACTGCCAGTTCTTCTAGAGAATTTCTAGAACGCGGTGAGGCACTAGATGCTATTGCCTCTGATAAAACTGAGCTACAAAATAAACTTAGAGATGCCACCAATGTTCATCGTATAGATGAGAAGAACGTTCAAGAAATTAAAGACCAAGCTCAGCGAGCTAAAAATACTGCTACTAGACTAGTTGCAGATATTGCGTCCGGGAAAAAAGCTCTTGCAGCTCAGATTGAGAAGATTGATCTAGCTAGGATACAGCTAAGCAATGCAGACCGTGCAGAGCTTAAAGAAATTGGCGTTAAGAATATTCCGATCATTAACGCCCCTTCGCAAAAAGCCCAGTTCGCTATTGATGCAGCTCTTTCTAGGCTAGGAAAGCCATACGTTTGGGGTGCTACAGGTCCCAATGCATTTGATTGCTCAGGTCTCATGTTATGGTCGTATCTAAAAGCAGGAATTACTCTCCCACGCGTATCACGTGCACAAGCTACATTTGGTCAATCAGTATCACTAAATGCGCTTTTGCCGGGGGATCTAGTATTTTATCATTCACCTGTTAGTCATGTTGCCATGTATCTAGGCGAGGGTAGAATAGTACAGGCCCCTACAACAGGAGATGTAGTTAAGATTTCACCAATTGGATCGGCTGTTTCAGCCAGAAGGGTAACGTAGTGAAGTATTGGTACGATTGGGAATTTGAAGAGCATGGGAAAACCATAATACCCATTAGCTTAGGTATGGTTTCTGAAGATAATCGAGAGCTCTACTTAATTAACAAAGAATATATGATGTCATATGCATATCAAGAGGGATATCATTGGCGAGGTGAGCCTTCAATGCTTACTGATTGGCTTTGTAAGAATGTTATAGATAAGATTCCCCAGAATGATGTAGATACATACGGAGTTAATTATGATGATTGGGGGCCAATCGTACTCAACTTTATTTCAGATAAGAATCGCTACTTAAACAGAGAAGACATTGAGCTTTGGGGACATTTTGTTTCATATGATCATGTGGCCTTAGCACAAATCTTTGGTCCGATGGTCAACCTCCCGAAGCCGATTCCCATGTGGTCACATGATGATATGCAGATTAGGAATGGGCAGCATACACCTTTCCGTGATCCGGCGGTTTATCCAGAACATCATGCACTCTACGATGCTAAATTCCAGAAGTATCAATATGAATGCTGGACTAGTTCTGCTACCATTAGTAGTCTAGGAGGTGTTTTTGATGGCTAATATCAAGGCAAGTATTTGTAATGCAATTCGTGATGCTCTGGCTGCCCACCATGTATTAACAATTACTGGTACGTACGACGGAGCTATCGGAAATCTAGTGCTTAACTGGAGCGATGATTCACTGAATTCTGATTTTAAATTTCCATATGCTGGCAAAGACCAACAAAACTTTGCTGAGTTCTTACTAAATCTAGCAGGTAGTCTAGTGGCACAGTACAACACTCGTTTTACACAATCAGAATTTGATGCATTCATGGCTCAAGTAACAGAGTAACCCACCGTTACACCTTGACAACTGCTAATAAAGCCCTTAGTATTGTAAGACTAAGGAGGTGTACACATGGGAAGCGTTAAAGATCTAGAGTCTATAGAAATTAATTCAAATATAGAGCTAAAAGACTATCTAGAAAAAGCTCGTAGAATTGAAGCAGACCTATATTTTGAGTATCACATGGCTGCCGACCTTATCGAGAATAGACTTAAGACAATCAAAGGTATTACCAATAGAGTGCGCGCCAAGATTATTGGTAACGCTCTGCACAAAGTAGCAGATATGCATAAGGGAGCAACAACAGCTCTGCAAGCTATCTGGCTACAATTTGAGAAGTATTTCAAAGAAGAGCTTGAGGTGGCCCCAAGTCGCAAGCGTAGATCAAAAGAATCATTTAGTTTTAAGTGAGAACAAATCCTAAGAAGGTAGTAGAGAAGTCAAACGACCTGGGCATGCATCTTATGCAACCGTATCTGTGCATGCTTGTGGTCGGCCTACTTTCTATACTACTATGGACTATTGGAGACAATGGTTACAGGCTACAAATATGCTTAGCTCTTGGAGCTATGAGCTTATTTATTGGGGCTTTTGCCTGGAACCTTTCTCAAGATAAACGCCGGGAGGCTGGTAGATTTCTAGCACTAGGTACAATTATTTGTACCGGTAGCTGGCTTATTTTTGCTGTTATCTATAAGCCATGGCACCCTACAGTTGCTCTCTGCTGGCTGCTAGGAGGATTAACTGTTGGCTTAATGTGGAATATACGTAACTTCATTAGAACCGGCGGTAGAGATGACGCCATGGCTGCTTTCTTCAAAGATATTGGTCTTGAAGGAACTAGAATGCGTATTACCTCTAAGACAGCCGAGAAGATTAAGTCAACAATTAGCTTAAAACCTGGATCAGGAACTGTAGAGGCTCTACAGAAGAACAAATCGCGTATAGCTTCGCTATTTAAAGCTCCTGCTACTGGTGTGCGTATATTGCCAGATACAGATAACTCTGCTAAGGCGTATATGACCGTGGTGCGTAAAGATATGCTTAAAGAGGTACGTAACTATGAATGGGTACCTCACGAAACTCGTACACCAAATGATCCAATGACTATTGGTGTGTATGAAGATGGAGAGCCAGCGAAATTTGCTCTACATTCTAAAGAGCTAGGTGCGGCCCATATGCTTATTCAAGGTATGAATGGTAGTGGTAAGAGTGCCGGAGCAAAAGTTATGTTTGCCGAAGCATTTAAAGGCCCAGAAACAGAGATATGGACTATTGATGTTACAAAAGGTTCACAGACGCTAGGCGTTGTTGAATCTGCAATAGATTGGGTTATTACAGAAGAGCGAATTGCTGATATGCTCTTCAAGAAATTTCCAATACTAGTAAAGGCTAGAGCTAATCATCTAGGTAAGCAACGTCTTGACAAGTGGGCTCCTGGTTGTGGCCTGAGCTTTATCTATCTACATATTGAAGAAGCGTCAGGACTTATTGCTGACAACCCGCCATTCATCAAGATGATGGAAACTGCTCGTTCTGTTGGCATTCAGATTACAGCTTCGCTACAGCGCGCTAGCCATGTTGCGGTAGATACTGCTGCGCGTGCTCAGTTCTCCGCTGTGCTTTGTTTTGGTGTCCAGCAGCTATCGGATGCCACCTTCGCTCTACCTGATGACGTGGTGGAAGCTGGTGCTTCTCCAGAGATCTGGCGTAACGCTAAACCTGGCTACTGCTACTTAGTGCATCCAACCGTTGACAGTGAGCAATGGGTTACTCCATTACGTACATTTAAAATAAGCGACGAAGAGCTAGAAAAAGCTGCTGCTGAACGCTTGCCAAACGAGCTCGACCCTGTTACGCTCAATGCTTTAGGTAAGCTTTACAAGGCTGTTCTAGATGAGGATCCAACTAATGATGAAGAAGACCAGGAATTATTTTCACGAGAGGAGGAACTTGAAGTGGAAGAGCTAGAATCTATGTACGATGTAGAACTTAAGTTTGATATACCAGAGTCAATGACAGTTGAAGAGGCAAGAGCCGTACTTAATGATAGGCTAGAGGATCTACGTGAGTCTGGCATTAAAGAATTTTCGGCCCCGGAGGTACAAGATGTTTGTGCACTTACAGGTAGATCACGTACTTGGGTATATAAAGAGCTGCTAAGATATGTAGAAGAAGGAATCCTAGAGAAGGATTTCGCTGTATATAAGTTCGTACCAAAAATAAAACCAAAGGAGTGAATCTAATGCAAGATTCCGAAGGAAGGTTTGCTTTTAGAGTATATACAGACAAGGATGATAATACCCCGCTGGTAGCTATTGACGATATTATCGAGTGGTTAGGCATAGAAGGCTACAGCTCAATGGCTGATGAACTAACATTAATGAAATTATCATATAGTACCGATATAGCGTTAGGAAATATTAGTGAAGACTCTGCTTCTGCTTGACGTCGATGGGCCGTTGAACCCATATGCCTCTAGTAATAGAATTCGTAAAAGTGACGGCTATTTTAAGTATAAAATTGAGGGGTTTAATGTATGGCTAAATGATGAGCATGGGCCAATGCTACTTAAATTCGCCGCTGAAAATGATCTTGAGCTAGTATGGGCTACAACATGGGAGCACAAAGCAAATGAGTATATTGGTTGGCGAATTGGTCTTCCAGAGCTACCCGTAATTGAATTTGGTTTTAGCGGATACAACTGGAAAACGGATGCTATTCTTGAGTATGCAGCTGGACGTGAACTAATTTGGCTAGATGACGATTTTCGCCGGTTTCCAGAAGAGATGGATGCATTTAAGCTTAAGCGTGCTGGTGTCTATACCGACTGTCGAATCATCTCTCCAAAAGATGGGATTCTGGCTAGTGATCTTGAAGCTGTACTAGTTGATCTAAATGAGCATCGGAATGATAAATGAAAAAGATCATACTAGCCATTGGAGTTGTACTTCTTCTAACAGGATGCACTCCAGAAACCCCTATGGAATCATCTTCTAATCCCAAGTACAATCGGTCTGATTGGGGTGACTGGATTAATCAGGGCGGCGGATGTAATACACGTGAGCTTGTACTTAAGAAACAAGGCTCAAATGTACATGTTGATTCAAATTGTAAAGCACTTAGTGGAAACTGGATTAGTAGCTATGACAATGTTACAGAAACTAATCCAGCTAAGCTAGATATCGATCATATTGTTCCCATTAAAGAAGCTTGGGATTCAGGGGCAACAAGATGGTCTAAAGAAAAGAAGATCCAGTTTTATAATGATCTTGATAATCTTGTTGCCGTTACTCTAACTTCTAATAGGCAGAAGGGCGACAAGGATCCTGCCAAGTGGTTACCTATTGCAGCTGACCGATGTCACTATGTGGCTAAGTGGAAATCAATTAAAGCTAGATACCAGCTAGATTCTGATCCTGCTGAAGTGTCAGCCATCAATAAGTTGCACTGTTAGCCCCTGTTACCCCTTTGTGTAGACGAGCGTTACGGCTTGTTACCCCCATAAAAATAGCCTGTTACTATGGCGTTACCATGGACGTTACCACCCCTTGTTATGGGGTTTGACCTTAATATATAGCCAGGGTAACACCGATTAAATGAGTGTGGTAGACTCGATCCAAATTGTACGACTGTCGCTCAGGCGCATGACGTACGCACGGAATGTGACGTAGCACACACGGAGGTACGCATACATGCAAGAGGATTTATACGGCTCTACTTACGAACTAGATTCCGATGGTAGAGTCTGGTCTAATAGATCACAACAATGGCTTACACCTTCTACTAATAAAAGTGGCTTTTCTTTTTATACAATCTATCTAGCAAATGGTAAACAAAAAGCAATACTTCCACATATTGAGGTGTGGCGTTTATTTAGAGGAGAAATACCTCACGGTGGAATAGAGCATATTGACGGTAATAAGAATAATAATTCTTTGCAGAATCTCCGCGCAAAGTGCGATGGCAATAAGTTTCTAGAGCTAGTAAAGCAAGGGATCTCTATCACTAAGATAGCTAGATATTATAAGGTTCCTAAGAAAACAATTTCTGTTTATATTTCAGACCTACACCCCGGCGGAATCAGAGAACTCCGCAAGCGGTATCCACTAAACAAATCACAGGACATTCGATGAATCATAAAATTGCACTAGTAATGCTCACACTTAAGCGAGCTCAGATGCTTCTAAAATACATCAATCGTAAACCACATACTAAGCTAGAAAAGAATGAAGGTCTATACGAACTTACGTTTCACATTGATAAAAACAATAATTTTTGGGCTCAATCAGAAAAGATTTCCGCCCTACTTTCTGGTCTAAAAGGATTTGATAGTGTGCTAAAATCAGGTCACCAAATTCCCTAAGGAGAGATATGGATACAGAAATAATTGCCGCTGCACAGCTACAGCTACACAGACAGATCAAGGACGCTATTGAAGTTATAGCCAATGGCGCAGGCGCGGCTGATACTATTCATCAGCTATCGGAATCTATTCGATGTATTGAAGCAATAGATTCCTATGTAAGAAATTATCACGATGAGATTGATTAAGGGATTTATAAAACTTTTCCTAGATGTCAGTATTGAGTTTCAACTAAAGAATCCCGGATTACGCGAACAAGATCGCGAGCGTCTTTTAACTGCTAGGCGTAGACTGTATGGGAGAACAAGATGAGTCATCAGAAGATAATTGACAACATCCGAGCGAATATTTCTAGAATCGAAGACAAGTACGCTACTAGTGAATCATTGACAGAATCTGAAATACATTACATGCGTCAACAGATCAGCACTAGCGAAGTCATTATATTTGCCCTAGAAAATAATCGTATTGCAAAAAATGACATAGAACTTAAGATATTGCAGAATGACGCCTGACGAATTAGACGATAAAATAACCGAATGGCATACTCGTTCAGAAGATGGTATATCTTTAGTAGAATTTCTCGGATGGACGCAGCGACAATACAATAAATGGTTAGAGGATGGTGTAATACCTGATAATGCGTAATTTTAATCTAGTCCGCGATATTGACGTTTCTGGTGTTTCAGGAACTGGCTTAGTCGCACAAGGAACTGTTTTTGACAATGGTAAGGTAGCAATGTGTTGGCTTACGGCCACTAGTTCTATCGCCGTATATGATGAATTGGCACACGTTGCCATTATTCATGGCCATAATGGGGCTACATATATTGAGTGGGCAGACAATGGTAAGGTAGAATCGCTAGGAGGACCGAAGGTTACATTTAAGGAAATCAGCGGGGCTATAGATGTAACCTCTACGTATGGCAATCCAGCTCGGATTCAGGTTAAAAATGACATTAAATGATGCTCTAGAAAATCTAGAACATGTCGTGCTCTATCTAGCAAAGCAAGGTACATCTAATAGCAACCCGGAGCTATTCGACAAAGCTGTTAGTGCACTAAATTCAGTAGAAGAAACTCTAGGTCTAGAAATGCCAGGTACGGTTGTTATTAGTCCAGCGGAACCGCTCTATAGAGAAACATTTAATGCAAATATTAATAGCAATCCGAAAACTTATGTAACTCCACGACCATATCCACATGATAACGAGCCACAGGAGCTAGATTCCTAGTTGCAAATGCAAATACTGAAAGTAAATAAAAATGGGTACATTAATTAAGAAGGATGAAATAAAGCATTTTTGTTCTCTTCCCAAACCAGATAGAGAACAAATAAAGAGTGGTGATGTTTACCAGTGCGAATGTAATAAACGCTATACGGCTCGATATAACTACGACCCGGGTATTCCCAAAGGGTATCTTACATGGCGTAGACGTTACTGGCCATGGCCTAGAGCAAAGACGGTAGTCAATCTACCTAAAGAAATGAAAGCGGGGCCAGTTGATTAGAACGTATGCAGTTGTTTTAAGCTTAAGAGTTACTAGCGATAGCGAAGAAAAAGAAGAATGCTTAGCTACAAATAGTGGTAGCATTCTGGTGGGAACTCAAGAGCAGCTTAAGTATCTCTTTACTCACATGGTTATTAGCTTTGTTCCAATTAGCAATAAATCCACTGTTCCGCTAATGTTTGTTGATTCTCCCGAGTATGCAGGGGGAACGATCTTTGGGGTACCTGGTGCTGGTTTTGAGAGGTGGAAAGAAGAACATGCTAGCGAAACGTGATCCAAAGACGCCAGTCTATAACAAAGCAGTTAAAGCAGTAAAGCGGGCTAAGCCAAAATGGCCTAAGCAGGATCCAGACAAGAAAGAAACAAAGTAATGGCTGATTTTGCTACAGATTTTAAGGCTTGGATTGTGGAGCAGGCTTCATGGACTAATGATGAGCTGAAAGTTGTTAACGAAGAAACTGAGCAAGAGTATTTCAATTTTCTTAGTGGTGGTCTAGCAATGATAGAAGCCGTACAGGAATGGATTATCAGTAGGTCGATCGCCGCTAGAACGGAGTAAGATGGAACCACTAACACATATGGAGCGCACTACTGGTCTAGATATGGCAAGATCTACTCTGCTAGGAGAGCAGAAAAAGCTAGACCTACGTATTGAGCAGCTATGTAAAGATCTGTATCAGCTTGAGCTGAATCGCGCAAAGTATGAAGAAGAGCTAAGGATACTTCATATAAAAAATATGGGTATTGCGGATGCTCTAATTGGTATTCGAAATCAGGCAGAATCATTAAAGGAAGTAGCTGAAAAATATCCAGCACCAGAGTTTCTGGGTAAGCTTGAGCTACCGCCGGATGCTTCAGAAAAAGTAAAGCAGAAAGAGTATGGCTTCTGGGAAACAAGATATCAAGAGCCAGATAGAAGTGAAGTTCCAAGAACGGATAAAAATGAGCGTTCCGCTTAACGTAGCTCTACAGCAGCAGCACTATCGATATGCCCAGCAGATGCGAGAACATCGCAAAGCCAATTCTGTGCCCTTATATGATGCTGTAAAGCAGTATGCTGGCATACGTAACAACCAGCTGCTAACTAAGAATGGAATGGTTCTGGTAGGTACTATGCAGCTATGGAATAAGATTCAGCTAGCAGAGCAGCTAGTAGAAGTAACTGTCGAAATCGCGGGGCAGAAAGAGCTTATAGCAATTGTAGAAGGAATAGTATGAGAGCTAAGCTAGAAGCACTACTCTACGAGCTAGTCGATCGCGCGGGGTGGAGTGTAGATGTAGCATCCGCTCTAGACGAGTATGAAGAACATATTATTAGTAAGTTAAAAGAACAATATAGATTAAATGAGTTAAAAATTTATAGGTACGAATATGTAGACGGCCCAGCGTTTGATAATAATGAGCCTCCTTTTGAGCATAACCGTCTTATGTCAGTGTGTAGTTATCCAATCCCAGATGGTGTAGGTGGATTCATAGGCTGCGCTACATACACATTTTTACGTATAGATGATGTTAGTGGTAACTACTTGCTAGAATACAGTCCGCTGTCACTAGAAGAAGAGTAACTTTTTAATTAGAAGTATTTGGCAAAATAACTTACACTTGTATGATGTACGTTTTCAAACAAAAACTTGATCACGAAATTGACGCACATATATATCACAAACAAATAACACTAACATTTAATACAATTCAAACAAATACATTTATAAGCAAATAAAAATAGGCCCTCCCCTTTACAATTCAATGTATGGGGGAGGGCATACTCATATATGAATATCAATTCATTTCAATAGAAAGATTGTATCGCCGGGGTAATCAAGAATAGACCATTCACCATTGTAATCCATAACCAATAGCATAACAGTAAAGCTAAATGCGAAATAGGAGAGAACAATGCCTTCCTTTACTCTATCCCCGGGCTTTAATTGATACATGTATATAGCTTTATTCATTAATATAATCCATTCATATATGTATTAGTATCATATGTATTAGACTATATCCCTGATCTTCTCTACCTCATACACATGAGTAGTATCATGCCTATCAAGGTAGGCTATAGCAGCCCTCATATCGCCTGTACTGTCCTTAAACTGTCCTAGTGCCGTATTATGCCTAGTGCATAGTACGCCCCTTATACGGCCCGTACGGTGGCAGTGATCTATTTGGGGGTTATCAGTAATGGTATTGCATATAGCACACGTACTAGAATACTTAGCTATTATTGCTTCTCTTTGTTTAGTATTAAGCTTTAATGTACCCCCATCATATGAATATGAGTATGTTTGTGCAGGTTGGTGTTTAGTACGTGGTCTATTCTTTCTTCTTTCATTCTTCTGTTTATTCCTTAATTCACAGCTCCAATAATACCCCTTAGCACAAGTATTAGATGATACCTTATGTAGTTTAGTAGGACCACATAGACTACATACGCCTTGTTTTTCTTCCTCATTAGCCTCTGTAATAGAGTGCAGACCGATTGTTTCCATACAACAATGGTATCGTATTGGCTAAATGGGTACTTAATACATAGGATATGGGTATTAGTATGCAATATAAAAGGCTTTAATAAAAAGCGGGGTTGAATAATAACCCCTATTATATGAATATCAATAAGGACTATATACAGGCATATCATAGTAAGAAAATACACTACTAATAATAGCTACTATAAAGAATAGGATGCCGAAGCATATACCAGTACAGAATAAGATCATAATGTATTTACCAATATTCGCCATTCTGCCCCTTTTACCGTAGATTATTGCGTATTTCGTACTAAAAACAGTGATTTATTGCGTATTTCGTACATAAAACGGCTTTTTATTAAGCTCGCGATTATATCTTTTTCCTCTTATTTTATTCGTTAGTGTACTAATTAATTGTGCACGAGGAAATTATATACCTACTCCCTATAATCAGGATGCTTCTCTAGCTTAAAACCACTCACTCGATTCATATCGATTCTTTGTGCGTAGTAGCTATTCTTATTCTCATATATATAGCTATATGTTTCTCTATTCTTATATGCTAGAACTAGCTCATCCCTAACCCCCGCGTAATTCAGGCCATCACGATCATAGTAGTAGAACTGACGCCTAGTACCATCGTGAAATTCGAATTCAAGCTTAAATGCATATTTCATTAGTTATCCCTCATACATAGCCACATAAAGAAGCCACAGAATACAAAGAATGCCATAAGCGCACACGCTTCAGGCCAGCTCATTCCCACACTCCCATATCCCCTAGCTCTCTATCCCGTAGCTTGAGCAAGCGCTCTAGTGCTTCTATTCTATGGTTGACCTTGTCTAGCTCTCTTCTTAGCTCCCCCGCCGCTGTGATGGCCGTACGGGCAAGCTGCTGCCATTCCCGTCTAGCACCCTCGGTAGCACGTAGCTCCGCTTCTACGGTCAACGTAGGGGTTGAATCAGCCATTGAATCCAGCCACCGTTTCTTCTGCAAGCTCATCACGAGCATCTTCTAGCTGATAGTGTGATTCACGCCGATCGCATCGGGCCTTAAAAGTAAAATAGCCCACAAGGCCAAAAAGCATAAACGTAAGTGAGTGCATAATCAGAGCCGCAGGATCGGCAAAGATACCAGCCAGTGTGAATCCAAGTGCAGAGCTGATTGGAACAATCCACGCAGCATAAATCCAGCGTAAAATGGAATTCTTTTCTTCTAGCTCACGCTCTAGCCGACGCACCTTTTTTCGTTGTTCTTTTAGCGTTGGCACTTTATTTTTCTCCCTAATATAGCCGATGTCCATTGTCTGCTCGATAATTGGTTCTATACTTTTTGCAAACCCCGCCCCGGCGAAATTGAATTCAAACTCACGGGCTAGTTCTTTAATTTTGCGTTCTGCATTGCTTTTCTTATCTTGATACTGCTCGCTTAAATACAAATCTGTAAGCCAGATATCTGGTGTGTCTTCTAGCATTAGCGCCATCCACTCTGCTTAGCTACTTTTTCAGCTAGCTCAATAATTGTTTCTACTGTTTGTCGACTTTCTTCCGACCCGCCGTTTTTATACACTTCAATAAGGCACTCCCTAATGCTCTCTACAGAGAGATAGAGCTTACCGTCTACTTGTGCTACCTGAATATAAGCCACTGTTGCCTCTTCCTGGATGAAAAGCCGGTTGGCCAGCACGGCATCACGCTCCGACTCTTGGATCTTCTGCTGCTGGTAGTACTCCATAGGATCTCCCTTCGATGCTAAGGACGCCAAAGCTCTACCGGGGTCTCTCACCACCCGGCGGAACTCAAACACGCTTAGCGGACCGTACTCCATTCGTTCTTGCGGTATGTGTGCTTGCCTACCTTCTCAGGATCAACGTACTGGGGTCTAGAACGGCTCACAGACCAATCAAAGTCAGCGGTGAGTATCTTTTGTCCACCCCGAAATTCCAGACGCCACAGACCCTCTCCTAGGGGGTCTTTTTCCTCAAGCTGTAGCCAACCGTATGGCGTCTCGCACCAATCGCCGGGGAGTAGCAATGAAGTCAGCATTTAGCTAGTACTGAGCTCAAAGTTCGGAACGATGGTTTCTGGGCGGAAGATAATTCGAGGCCGGAACAAACTTACCTGCTTTCCGCCCATCTGAGTTGATACGTATGTGACGTTATCACTAAGACCCAATGTGGTTCGCTCTACAGAGCCGTCATTACTTACCTTGCAGATGACGTCAAGTTTCTGGCCGTCGTTGTTCATCGAACAAAAACCCTCGACACTGAACAAAACTTTGTCGGTGATCCCGTTAATGCCTACGATTCGCCGGGGAACCTCAAAATTATCTGCTGCCTTAGACAGATTCTCGTTAGCCTGATCTGCTGCACTAGTACAACCGGTCAAGGCAAGTAGCGCAGCCAAGCCGAAACTAATTCCAACAATAATGCGCTTCATTATTTCTCCCTAATAAGACCATAGATACAGCCGATTAGTGCAAGTACTAGTACAGCTAGAACAACCAATGACATTGGGTCATTCTTGATTGTTTCTAGTGCGTTATGCATTGCTTACTTTAATGCCTCCGCGCGGACCTGATTCAATCTGCTTATCCGGGTAGTCGAAAGGACAGCCAATACCCTCATATTCCAGAGCATCCGCAAGTTGCTCCCAGCGAGTGACATAGTAGAGCGACGTTGAACAATCGTTGCTGTCGACTTCTCGCCGGTAGGTACTAAAATTGTTCTTAGCGTCCCCTACCGTCTTGTGAAAGCTCAATTCAAATGACTGTGAGCCCGCAATATGCTGCGCAGTGTATGCAATCCAGTTGATCATCAGATCTCCTAAGCGTTTGGGTCACCCTTGACATAAGTATCGAGTTTCTGTTCAGCATCATTATCATCCTGAATTTCTTTCCAGGTAATGAATGCTTCTGAGATTTCACGTTCACCGTGTTCTGCCTGAGTGGCAAACCAGCTAGCAAATGCGCAAGCAAGCTTCTCATCATCGTTCAGCTTCCCGTATGTGTAGTAGAACGCCGGGAAGTAGAGATCAGACCATTTCCTATAAGCAGAAGTCATGTCAGCTCCCAATCATATTCACGTTCAATGTCATAGGCATTATCAGGATCAATATAGTCGGCCCAACCTTTGAATTCCTCGGATTCGTAATCGTCCATATCAATTCCTTTGGTAGTTTCTATATAGCAAAGACGGGGGACTCTCCACCCCCGCCCAAGCTAGCTAGACCTACGCCTCGACAAGCTCGCTAGCAGGCTCATCCTGGCCCTCAGTTGCCGTCTCCGGCTCTGCTACAGCCGGGGTGGACTCGACTGCCGCCGGAAGCTCTACAGGCTCTGTAGGGAGCTGCAAGGGCTCGACACGCTCTGCGCTGAACGCAAGCACGTCTTCCGGGGTGAGCTTGAGGAAAGCTTCAGCGGCTGAACGGACAGCAGACACAGACACACGTGACTTGTGCGCAACCTCCGCAAGCTCACGAATGGTCTCAATGTTCAGCGTAAACGTCTTGTCACGAGCGGCAGTGGTGTACGCCTTACCATCCTTGCGAGTACCCTTTTTCTGGTAGTTCACCGTGACACGGTACTCAGCCTCACCAGTCTTGGCAGGCTTGGCACGTTCTGCCCACGTACCGTCAAAGTACTCAGTCGGCACAACAGTGTCACCAGCCGCGAGAATGGCAGTGAGCAGTGCCTTCATTGGCGGACGACCGCGACCGTACACACCGTTCTTGTCTTTGGGGAACGAAACACCGTACTTCTCCCCAGCCTTGCGTGCGTCATGAATGTCGGAAATAGTGACGTTAGCCATTTTGTTTCTTCTTTCTATCTTTGAATGGATGGTTTGTTCTAACGATTGTAAAGCTTAGAGCCGAATATCCTTGACTTCGGTAATAACCTGCGCAATGCGCAGCGTACGTGTGAGCTCAACAAACTGAACGTTCTTCGGCTCGTAATCCTCTTTCCACTTATTCATAGCACCATTGTCAGTAGTCGCCTGATAGGTACGCTTAGCAGGCTGCCAGCTACCCGTGCTAGAAAGACGCTTGAAATGGACATTGTAGCGATTGAGCTTAGCCTTAGCCATTGTTCTCCCTATGTCGTATCTATTCGCCCTTTGGGCAGTACCCCTAGTTGCTTTGCTGCGTACGCCACATACACGCTAGGGACCTTCTAGTTAGTCGTTCTGGTGATTGACTCGACGCTGGCCAGTGCCTTCCGCCCGGCGGTAGAGATTCTTATTCGCCTTACGGTTCTTGCGTGAGCCTTCCGCCTTACGGGCCTTACGGTCACTAATCTTGCGTACACGTGCCATTTCTATTCTCCTCTACTAGTCATCGAATGTGCTAAGAAGCATGCCAACTGCTGCAAACTGGGCGGGGGTAAGTGAGAGCCAATGCGTTTGCGCCTTAGGCAATCCCGCATCACTACGGACCTCTACCTTAATAGCGATACTTGTGTCTTCCGTTTCAGATTCATAAAGCTTATCGAGTTGATTATTGATATAGCCGCTCATTAGTCCTCCAATACTGAAAGAGCAGTGCTAGTCGGTCCGTAATGCTTTCCCCTTGTGGTTGGTGAATAGCCGTGACCGGGATCAATCCAGCCCCTTTCCTTATCATGCCAGGCGATAGGCGTGCTGTAGCTGTAAACTACATAGTCAATCATGCCAGCGTAGCCACGATCGGTGTACTCTACTTTATCCCGGGGATGCAAGTAGAGCCGCCCAGTTTCAGACGTCCATTCCCCGCCCCTGAAAGTGTCACCAGCGTTCTTAAACGGCTCAAAGACGCTAAGCCACTCGGAAAGCTGGTAGTAGCCTGTACGGCTCTTACCGTGCGAGAAATACTGTTTCATCAGTTCCACTCATCCTTTTCGCCAAGGTAGTCAAGGTTATTTGAGGGACGATTGGAAAGCATGTGATAGTCGGCGTATCCTGCCAATTCTTCAGATTCTTCAATTGTGTATTCGGCCGGAGTGAACAGAAGCTCAAGAATCTCATTGTCAGACATGATCAAATCCTCTCGTGATCAACTAACTAAGTCAAAAAATGTTAGTTTATAACTGTCGGTTAGCTAGTAACGTTAATTATTTTCATCCGTTTGAAATTAACGGGGCCTGAGAGCTTCTCTAAGAAGATCAAGTAGTACCCCCGGCCGTTCTTGACCGGGGGTACACGTTCAGCCTCTTAGCGAGCTACTGGGGTGCGCTGTAGTACCCACACCAGCGCTAGAACGAATGCAGCAAAACCCTGTATCACCAGAATGCAGACAGCCCACATTTCCATTAGCGAACAGTGCGAAGCTGGCCGCCGCGCTTGCCCTTGACCAGCTTGGCAGGCTTGGTGCTGAACTTGACCGGCGGGGTAGCAGCCTGAACCAACGTAAGCTCGCTAAAGGCGCATTCGCGCTTCTGTCCCTTAGCACTCACCACATTGACAAAGTAGCCACCCTGCCCGGAAGTAGACGTAACAGTCCACTCGACCTTGCCCTTGCCAATGCGAACCTTGTCACCGTTGCTGAAAGACATCTAAGCTCCCTTAATTAGTTGTACACAATTGAATTGTGCAAGATCAGTTAGTGCGCTTGCCCTTGTCGATTTCTTCTTGACGCTTAGCGTCTTGTTCTTTGTTCCGACGTTCTTGTGCCTTTTCACGCTCAATCCGTGCTAGTTCCTCACGGATCTTCTTAGCGGCTATATCCTCACCCATTATTCCTCCTAAGTAGGTAAGGGCCCGGATGTACTCACCAACATCCGGGCGATACTCACTTAGAGCAGCCTAGCTGTGCACTAGCGTAGAGATCAGTTTCAGAGTCATTATCCCACTTGACTTTTACATCCACCGCGTGCCCAACTGACACAAGCTCGATTACTGTGCCCCGATCATCCGGTCCATTGTCTCGGTAAAAAACGCGGTCACCGACCTTGAATTTATACATCTACTCTCCTAGAGCTTACAGAGATCAGCCGGGGAAACGTAGCCGTTCTCAATTCCGTCATCCCAGATGACGAATACATCGCCATTCTGAGCGGTGTGATCAACCGTACCCCAATCGAACTCTTCGCCTGGCATATGGTCACCGTGATAGATCCGCTGACCATCGTTGAATCTCTGCATTTGTTTCCTTTCCTAGCTGTACCGGACCTCACCGAACAGGGCGACCTGAATCACGTTGTCAGCAGTGCCAGCGTCAAAGTCAGCGTCATCAACGTCTTTCAAGAACGCTTTGCATTGCTTGCGGGTTTCACCTTCAGCGTATGGCACCACCGTGCGAGCGATCTTGTATACGGCGGACATGATCTTCTTATGCGTAAGTGTGTACAGGCCAACCGGATTGCGATCATCGTCGCGCTCAATCAGACGAATGCGCCAATCGCTTTTCTCGTCACCTAGCCATTCGTCCACACCCCACCAACCGTAGTCGAGCGCCCCGGAACCAAGAAAGTGAATGTAGGTGTCTTCTGACGTAGCCATTAGCAGTCCTTAGAGGTTGGTAACCCAGTACTTACGTTCGGGAGCGACGTAGCCCTCGTCCCCTGATTCCCAGGTAATCCAGGTTCCCTCGGGGTCATTATAACGGTTATACACCATCATGATTTCATCATCAAACTTGACCTCATCACCAACTTGGAGGTTCTTTGCTTTAACAATTCCTTCCATTGCTACCTCTCAAATAGAGCATACGTCGGGGAAGCACCATAAACGCGGTTAGCAGTTTATGGCACAACCTAGAAGCATTTCTATTTAGCGCATCTTGTCAAGCCTGCAGTACATTTCCAGAATGGCCATACGGTCCTCACTGTCCAACCATTCGTTACCCTCACAGATACCCGTCAGAAGCGGCTCATAGACGGCCGCTGCAATTGCCTGAAAGGCGTGCTTACGTTCGCGCCTGATCTTGTCCTGGACCGCCTGGTAGGCTTCCTCTGTGATGCTAAGCGGGTCACCCTCACAAGCACCGCACATCCAATCGATACCACAACCACCAACGTAAGTACCGTGTGGGCAGTAGCCGTCTGAATCGCCCCGGTAGTATTCCTCATAGTTGGCGATGATGTTCTTGCGGTACTGCTTGAACAGTTCGAGCTTCTTTGCCTTGAGCGTCATTTCGACTCCAATTCCGCCAAGTAGAGCGCCAATTCCTGCTCATATGTGCCAGGCGTGTAGCAGTGATCTTCCGCGTAGACATCGTGTGCTTCAAGTGGCTGTGACATAATGACTTCTTTCAAGAAAGGACGTAGCCGACAGCAACCCTGCAATCGTCCGGAACGTTGATGTATCCAGCGACAAAGTACTCATACCCACTATCCGCGAGGACAGCCGGGTAATCTTCATAGAAAGCCCATTCGGCCTGCTTATGCAGAACATTGTGCATGTAGTCGTACATTCTGAGTTCCTTTCTGAATAAATAAGGGGCTACTCGAATTACCCGAGTAGCCGATACCAATTCAGAATTATCGTACCTCGGTAAGAGTCCACTGACGATGGTCGTCGTGCCAGACAATGACGTTCGTAAGCCTACCGCTAACAAGCACGTAAGCCATGTCATCCGATTTGCCCGTGCTGATCTCGTCAGCGAAGAACAACGCCATCGCGATCTCTTTGTCAGTCCTGAGAATCTTCTGGGCTACACACACCAACTGCTGCTCAGTCATTGCTACTCCCATTGTTTGGGGTGTAAGAAAAGGTGGAAGGTTTTCAGACGTTTTCGCCGCCCTTAGACACCCAGCGTGTGCCCTGGGTTGTACTTCCCTAAGTCCTCTTCGTGGGCAGGGTGAGAATCAAACTCACCAACTATGCGGCGGTCCCAAGTATTTATGGCACTCCGCTATGTCCATCGTGCTGCCCTTTACCGGAGCCT
>Ga0126314_10000026_pt1 | contig 100071 bp, 73 predicted proteins | sample Plot105B_FD_92535 | JGI IMG/M metagenome (GOLD analysis project Ga0126314, IMG submission 92535) | Serpentine soil microbial communities from UC McLaughlin Reserve, CA, USA - Plot105B | ecosystem: Environmental > Terrestrial > Soil > Grasslands | place: USA: UC McLaughlin Reserve, Lake County... | reverse complement strand
TCCTCGGGCAGGGGCAGGCGCACCGTCACTTCGCGCTCCGCGTCGGCCGCCGGAAGTGTTCCCGTGAGGAACGCTCCCGTGGGCTCGGGAACAAGTGGGGCGGACACGTGGCTCGCCTCCACCGTCCCCTTCCGGCCCACCAGCGGAAGCGGCTGGCGGAAGGCGTCCGTCACCCAGACCCGCACCTCGCCCGAGCGCAGGGACAGCACCTCCAGATGCGTGTCTCCACTCATGGCCACGACACCCCCATGGAACGGCGTGTGGTCGTGCTCCAGGGCCACGGCCTCGGCCACCACGCGTCCGTCGGCCTCCGTTCCCTTCACATGCACCCGTTGTCCCACGCGCGCGCTCAGCAAGGTCTTCGCGTCCTTCCCCGGCGCGGCGAGCACGAGCACCGTGGCGCCCGCTTCCTTCACCAGCGAGTACACGCCGCCCTGCTTCGCGCAGGCCTCGGCGCTCAGGCCCACGGGAGGCGGTGTCGGACACGGCGCCAGACGGAGCGTTCCCACGAGTCCACCGCCATGCCCATCCGCCTCCAGATGCGCGGCGAAGCGAGCCACCTCCGGCTTCCCGTCCCGCACCACTGTCACCACCATGGCCAGGTGGTCATCGGAGTGCTCCGGCCCCTGGCCCGTCAGGTGGTCACCCGAAGGCGTCAGCACGACATTCGGATAGCCCCCCTTGGCCACCTTCACGGAGCCGGTCGCCCCCGTCACCGGGCGCGGTGTCATCGCCTCGTCTAGCAGGTACACGCGATAACTCCCGCCGCGCGTGGCCACCAGCTCCAGGTGTCCCCGGGGCGTGGACTCCACCTGCCCACCGTGAGGCGCCGCGTGGGCATGGGCCTGCCGCGCGGAGTGGGCCCCGGCCGACGACGTGGGCTCGGGTGCGGGTGCGTCCTTCTTGCTGCATCCGACCACCAGCCCCGCCGCCGCGAGCACCGCGATGATTCTCTGTCCCATCGAACGCACCATCCCTCCAGAATCCAATGTCACGCGAGGCCCATTCATCACCCGGAGCTCGCGAGCCGCTCACCCACGGGCGCGGGCCCGGGAAGCGTCAGGTCATCTTCGGCGCGCGCCGCCGCCTTGCGCGCCAGGTAGCGCTCCAGGGCGGGACGCCCGAAGCGGTAGAACACAGCCGGGGTGACGAGCAGGTCCAGCAGCGTGGAGCTGATGAGCCCACCGAGAATGACTGTCGCCACCGGATGAAGGATTTCCTTGCCCGGTGCCCCCGAGGCGAGCGCCAGCGGCACCAGCGCGAGGCCCGCCGTGAGCGCCGTCATGAGCACCGGTACGAGTCGCTCCAGCGAGCCCCTCAGCACCAGCTCACGACTGAACACCTCGCCCTCGTGCTCCACGAGGTGGAGATAGTGCGAGATGAGCATGATGGTGTTCCGACTGGCGATGCCGCACAGGGTGACGAAGCCCACCAGCGTCGCGACCGACAGCGGCTGACCGGTGAGCACCACCGCCGTCACGCTGCCCACCAACGCGAGCGGGATGTTGAGCATCACCTGCGCCACCAGTCGCACCGAGCGGAAGTGCGCATACAGCACCAGGAACATGCCCGCGAGCGACAGCAGCGACAGCAGCGCGATGAGCCGCGTGGCGGACTGCTGGCTCTCGAACTGGCCCTCGTAGGAGAGGAACGTTCCAGTCGGCAGCGTCACACTGGAGGCCACCCGCTCGCGGACCTCCTCCACCGCGCCGCCCAGGTCACGCCCCGCCACGTTGGCCATGATGACCACGCGTCGTTGGAGGTGGTCATGGTGGATGACGTTGGGCCCGCGTGACTCCACCACGTCGGCAATCGCGGCCACGGGCACACGCGCGCCCGATGGAGTATCGACCAGCGCCCGACGAAAGGACTCCGCGTCCACCCGCGCGCGCTCCTCGTACCGCACCAGCACGTCGAAGGTCCGCTGCCCTTCCAGCACCTGCCCCACCACCACGCCGTTGAACGCCTTCTCGAGCTGCTCCGCCATCGCCCCCGGCTGAACGCCCAAGCGCGCCGACTCCTCGCGCTTCAGGCGCACCTGGAGCTGGGGAATCAACGTCTGCTGCTCCACCTGGAGGTCCACGACGCCGGGCACCTGGGCCATGACCGCGCGGACCTCTTCTGCCTTGCCTCGCAGCGCATCCAGGTCCTGGCCGAACAGCTTCACCGCCACCTGCGCGCGGATGCCCGACAGCAGATGGTCCAGGCGGTGCGAGATGGGCTGGCCCACGGACACGGACAGGCCGGGCAGGACGGCCAGTCGCTCGCGAAGGTCGGCCAGCACCACGTCACGAGGTCGGCCTCCTTCCTTGAAGTCCACGTCCAGCTCCGAGTAATGCACGCCCTCCGCGTGCTCGTCCTGCTCGGCGCGGCCCGTGCGTCGCCCCACCGTCTTCACTTCGGGCACGGAGGCGATGAGCCGCTCGGCGAGCAGCCCGAAGCGATTGGACTCCTCCAGCGAGGTGCCCGGAGGCGCCAGCACGTTCACCGTCGCGGTGCCCTCGTTGAACGGTGGGAGGAAAGAGCGGCCCAGGAAGGGCACCACCGCCACGGCGACGAGCACCAGCAGCGTCGCGCCCACCAGCACCGGCTTCGGATGACCCAGCGCCAGGTCGAGGACCCGCCGCGCCCGCGCCTTCAACCACCGAACCAGCGCCCCGTCGCCATGCTCCAGCAAGCGGCCCCGCGTCAGCAGATAGGCGCACATCGCCGGAGTCACGGTGAGCGACACGAGCAGCGAGGCGAAGATGGACACCACATAGGCCACGCCGAGGGGCGCGAAGAGGCGCCCTTCGATTCCACCCAGCGCGAACAGCGGGAGGAACACCAGGACCACGATGAGCGTGGCGAAGACGATGGAGCCTCGCACCTCGGACGAAGCCCGGTAGATGACGCGGAGGACGGGCTCGGGCTGGTCCTTCGCGCGGTTCTCCCGCAGGCGTCGATAGACGTTCTCCACGTCGACGATGGCGTCGTCCACCAGCTCACCCACGGCCACCGCCAGTCCGCCGAGCGTCAGGGTGTTGATGGACAGGCCGAACGCCTTCATCACCAGCGCGGTGATGACGAAGGACAGCGGAATCGCGGTGAGCGTTATCGCCGTGGTGCGCACGTTGACGAGGAAGAGGAACAGCACCACCACGACCAGGAGCGCGCCATCTCGCAGCGCCTCCACCACGTTGCCTACAGCGGCCTGGATGAAGTCCGCCTGCCGGAAGAGTGTCTCCACCCGCACGTCCGCGGGCAGCGTGAGCCGGAGGTCCTTCACCGCCGCGTCCACCTTCTCCGTCAGCTCCAGGGTGCTCGCACCGGGCTGCTTCTGCACGGCGAGGATGACGGCGGGCCGCCCGTTCATCCCACCGTCACCGCGCTTCACCGCGGGGCCCACGTCCACTTCCGCGACCTGGGACAGTCGCACCGGCACACCGTCGCGCACCGCCACCACCGTCCCGCTCAGGTCCTCCACGGAAGCGCTGCGCGCGAGGTTGCGGACCAGGTACTCACGCCCTCCCTGGTCCACGAAGCCACCGGTGGTGTTGCCTTGCGCGAGCCCCGCCGCGCGCTCCACGTCCTCGAAGGTGAGGCCGAAGGCCAGCAGCTTCTCGGGCGCCACGCGCACCTGGAACTGCTTCACGCCGCCGCCCAGCACCGTCACCTGCGCGATGCCCGGAATCGTCAGGAGTCGCTGACGCAGCACCCAGTCCGCCAGGGAGCGCAGCTCCAGTGGTGAGGTGCGGCCCTCCTCGCTCTGCACGCCGAGCAGGAGGATTTCTCCCATGATGGAGGACACGGGCGTCAGGTGGGGCGTCACGTCGCGCGGCAGTCGCTCGCGCGCCACCTGGAGCCGCTCGGTGACGAGCTGTCGGTCCAGGTAGATATCCGTGCCCCAGTCGAACTCCACATAGACGATGGACAGGCCCACGCCGGAGGACGAGCGCACCCGCTGCACGCCTGGAGCGCCATTCATCGCCGTCTCGATGGGCGTGGTGACGAGCGTCTCCACTTCTTCGGGAGACAGCCCTCCGGCCTCCGTCATCACCGTCACGGTGGGACGGTTGAGGTCCGGGAACACATCCACGGGCAGCCGCGTGAGCGCCCAGCCGCCGTAGAGCAGCACCGCCACGGCCGCCAGCACGACGAACAGGCGGTGACGCAGCGAGAAGAGGATGACGTGGTCGAGCACTACCGCCCTCCCCTGGCCAACCTCAACGCCGCCACCCCAGTCACCACCACGCGCTCGCCGGCCTTCAAGCCCTGGCGCACGGCTCGCCACGCACCGTCGGTTCCACCCAGCACCACGGGCCTCAGCTCGAAGGACTCCGGCGCGGTGTGGACGAAGACGAAGGTCCGACCCTCGTCTTCCACCACCGCGTCCTTCGGCACCGCCAGCTCGTCCTTCTGGCCTCCCTCGCCGAGCGCCACGTCCACGAACATGCCCGGCCGCAGGCGACCGTCCCGGTTGTCGACCTCGAACAACACGCGCACGCTGCGCGTCGACTCATCCACCATCTGCCCCACGTGATAGGGCCGCGCGGGGAAGTGCTGGCCCGCGTAGGCGGGCGTGGACACCAGCGCGCCGGTGGTGCCCTCCGCGCGCGCCACGTCTCCTTCGAAGACCCGCGCCTCCACCCAGAGGACGGACGCGTCCAGCACCGCGAAGAGCGCGCGGGACGGGTCCACCTGCTCACCCACGGATGCACGCGCCTCCACGAGCACCCCGTCGATGGGCGAGATGAGCGAGAAGCGCGCGGTGCCCTGGCCCTGGCGTGCTCCCGCGAGCACGTCTCGCGCGGACCTGGCTCGGCTCCACTCCTGCTCGGCCGTGTTCACCGCGAGCCGCGCCTGTTGGACTTCCTTCTCCGCCACCACGCCCTGGAGAGACTCCAGGCGCGTCAAGTCTCGACGGGCCTGCTCCAGTGCCGCCTGAGCGCGCACGGCCTCGGCCTCCGCCTGGAAGTGGCTCGTCGACAGTCCCGTGGACTCCGACGTGGACAGGCTCTGTTGCACCAGCGCGAGCACCTCACCGCGCTTCACGCGCTGGCCCACGAGCGGCACGGTTCCATTCGCGGCGAGCACCCGGCCCGACACGGGCGCGGACACCTGCGCGAAGCGGTCCGTGCGCGGCACCACCTTGCCTGGAGTCACCAGGCGAGACTCCAGGGAGCGCACCGCCGCGCGCTGCGTCCGGACCTCCAGGAGGAACTGCGTCTCCTTCGGCACGGTGAAGGACGTGCCCGCGACAATGGGCTGCTGAGCCGTGGCGGGCTGCCCATGTGGCGCACCCTCATGCGCCAGGGCGAGGGAGCTGGAGAGCAGCAGCGTGAGCGACATGAGGAAGACAGGGGACCCGCTCATGGCCGCACTTTCTTGTGCCGGTTCATCCACCACGCTCCCGCCACCAGCAACAGGACGATGCCACCCGTGGCGCTCCAGCCCACCGGTCCGCGCAAGCCAGGATTGGCATCGGCGGAGTCGTGTTCCGAGGACAGATGCATCGTCCCGAGCGCCAGCACATCCAGGTCATTGCCACGCGTCACGGTGACCACCGCCGCCAGCTCCGCTCCGGGAAGCAGCTCCGCGTCGGCCACGTAGACACCAGGGGATTGCAGCTTCGGCACCAGCGTCTGCACGGTGGAACCGGTGAGGGTGAGCTCCAGTTGGGCACTGCTCACCGGGGCGTTCGTCTCCACGTCCGCGACCCACAGGAGCACCGGCGTCTTCTCGGCCTCTGAATGCTCCGGGTGCTTCAACACCACCTCGAAGACATCTCCCGTGGCGGAGAGGACATGCCGCGTCTCGCCCGACCTGGAGGCCGGCTCTCCGTGGGCAGCGCCTTCATGGGCCAGGACCGGCAGCGACAGCCCCGCCAGCAGCACCACCCATCGCGATGCCCTCATCGCGACACCTCGCCTGGAAGTGGAGCGGCCTCCCGCGGTCCAACGCTCATTGGCCATGCACCCGAGCCGTTCATCGGTCCTCATTCCGGAACCTCGCCCGTCGGCAGCCGTCCCACCGAGCGCAGCAGGGCCGTGCGCGCACGTGCCAGCGCCGCCGCTGCATCCACCGCCTCCGCCGAGGCGGCGAAGGACCTGTCCCTGGCGAGCAACAACGCGTCGAGCCCGAGCTGCCCCGCCTCATAGGCGCGGCGCACCAGCTCCAGATTCCGGTCCACCGAGGGACGCACCGACATCAAGGCCGTTTGAGCTGCTCGCGCCGCGTCGAACATCGCGCGCGCCACGGTCTGCTCGGACTCCACCTCGCGGGTTCGCGAGATTCGCTCCGACTCACGAACCTTGTGCCGGGCCCGCGCTTCCGCGAGCTCGCCCTGATTGCGGTCCCACAGCGGCAGCGGCACCGACAGTCGAGCGATGAGCAGGTGCTCGGTGTGCAGGTCCGTGAAGGTGCCGTGTGCTTCCGGCCGACGCTCCCGCTCGTAGCCCAGGGACAGCGTGGGATTGGGGATGCGCTCGCGGCGCAGCAGGTCCACCTCGGAGCTCGCGGCCTCCACCTCCGCGCGCGCGGCCACCAGGGTCGGTTGCTCGCCGCTCAGCTCCGACGGCAACGCATCCGTCGCGGTGACGAGGAGGGCGACGGTGAGCGGAGCATCCGCCGGGCGCCCCAGCCGTCGATTCAGCTCGACACGAGCCGCCTGCGCTTCCGCGTGGGCCTGTGCGACCCGAGCCTCCGCGCGGGCTCGCTCCAGGGTCGCGGCGTTGCGCTCCAGCTCCGACACATCCCCCACGGCGAAGCGGCGCACCGTGGCGGCCTCCAGCTCGCGGGTCAGCTCCAGCGCCTCACGGGCCAGCGTGGACCGAGCCTCGCGCCGCTCCAACTCCACCGCCGCATCCACCGCGTCCGCCGAAGCACCCAACATCGCCGCCTGACGCCGTGCACGCGCCGCCTCCTGGGCCGCCTTCGCGCGGTCCAGCCTCAAGCCACGCTGTCCCGCGACCTCCAGCATCTGGCTCAGCACGACTTCCGCCCGCTGCTCGCCCTGTGCGCCCGTGAGGGCATCGCTGACGACGGCCACCTCCAAGGAAGGGTTGTTCCGCAGCCAGCGACCCTCCGCCGCACGGACGCCTTCGGCTCCTTCCTCCTCGGCACGCGCCGCCGCGACCTCCGGACTCCGAGCCACGGCCTCCGACGCCACGCGCTCCAGCGTCCACGCCTCCAGGGGCGCGACAGCCAGCACGAGTGACAGGGCAGCGGGCACGAGCAACATGCCCACACACCAACGCAAGTCTCGTACCCATCCCGGCAACCAACGATTCCAACGAGTTGGGCGCGGGCGGAGGGCCGGCGGGTGTGACCCTTTCCATCACACTGTGATGGGCCCAGGCGAACACGGTCGACGTGCCAGGAGTCGACGCTCGCTCCGTATCGTCTTCAACGCCTCATCCCACCAAGGAAGCAACGTGAAGCGAATCACTCGAAGTGTGGCCCTGCTGGCGCTGCTGGGTGCCGCGGCCTGCGGTGCGCCCGAAGATGCCGTCCAGGACGACCTGGACATGCTGACTTCGCAGGAGGGAGAGCTCACCGGCACCGAGGTGACGCTCCCCATCTGTGACACCAGTCTCACACCTTCGGGGTGGGCATGCTGGCTGGACAGCGGGAAGCAGACGGCGTGCCCCGCGGGGCAAACCCCCGCTGACTACTGGTGGCGCTACACCAGTGGTTCCACGTACGTCCGCGCGGATGCGGCCCACGGGATTCGTGAAGTGAAGACCTGGTCACTGTCCTGGGGGACGAGCAACTTCCTGTATCGAGCCGAGATGGTGCATTGCAACTCGGTTGCGCCCACGTACCAGGCCTCTACTTGGAGTCGGTACACAGGCTCGCCGAACCTCCAGGCGCGAGTGACCTCCTTCGTGGACCACATCCGCCCCGCGATGGTGCGCGGCACGGTGCTCGCGTCGTCTGACGAGTTCTTCTGCGCCGGCACCGGAGGCTGCAGCGACGCGACTTCGCTGGTCCTGGTCCTCAAGAAGCGGGACCTGACGCAGTCAACCTGGACGGAAGCGCGCAGCCTGGAGCTGCCCTTCAATCGAAGCGGGGGCGTGGTCGCATACGAGGTCGAGACCACGGTCGAGCCCGGCATGGAGGTCGCGCTCGAAGTCTTCGTGAAGACCTCCTTCAACGCCGTGACGGAGGTTGTCTTCCACGACATCCGGCTGTTCACCGAGAAGTGTGTCCCCGACATGACCAATCCGGGACAGTGCCTGCCGTAAGCGCTCAACAAAGCCAGTCCTGAGAGGATGTGGGGCGCCTTGACAAGGCCCCGCATCCCGTTTATCTCGCGTGCAGCATCAAGAGCGGTACCGCTTCGGCGGTGGCCCGACAACCTGGAGACGGACCTCCAAGGTGTCCAAACGATGCGGCTCGGGGAGCAGGTGCTCCACGGGCAAACCAAGCGTCCGAAGCGAGGCAGCTCCTCAGCTTCGGTGAGAGAGGACCTCCGTGGTTCCATCCACCTCCGCCGCATCCCCTCGCGCCATGCAGCACCCCTGCCGCGAGAGCGCTCGAATGCGCCGCGCCCGCCACGTCACCGTCCCGCGAATGCGCGGGCCGCTGCACGTCGGCTAGGGCTCCCACTCCGCTCCTCTTCCTATTCCTTTCTTCGTCGGCGCCCAGGCGCCGCGCTCGCTCGACGTGTGTCGACAGCGCGGCCTCGCGCCCGCTCATGTCTTCAGGGCCATGGCCCGCGTTCGAGGTTCGCAGATGAGCAGCAATTCCTTTCGGGTGATGAAGTTTGGCGGCTCCTCCGTGGGCTCACCCCGCCGACTGCGCCAGGTCATCGAGCTGATTGGCAAACACTCCCGCACGGGTCCGCTCGCCGTCGTCGTCTCCGCCATGGGCGACACCACCGACTGGCTCCTGGAGGCCGCTGACCTCGCCACACGAGGCGAGCTGGAGGGCTCGCTCACCGTGGTGGCCCGCATCGCCCACCTGGCCAAGACGAACGCCGCCGCGCTCCATCCCGCGCAGTCCACCACGCTCGCCGCGCGCGTCGACCAACTCCTCGCTCCACTCCAACAACTCCTCCAGGGCATCTCCCTCACCCGCGAGTGCTCCCCCGCCTCCAAGGACAAGGTGCTCGCTTTCGGAGAACTCATCTCCGCCACCCTGCTCGCCGAGTTGCTCAAGGCCGCGGGCACCGACGCCCACTTCCGCGACGCCCGCCTGCTGCTCGTGACGGACGACACCTTCGGCACCGCGCGCGTGGACGTGGCTCGGACACGCGCGCGCCTCCAGACCGCCATCGCCGAGTGGGGTACCACCCTCCCCATCATCCCTGGCTTCATCGCCGCGACACTCGACGGACGCACCACCACCCTGGGCCGCAACGGCTCCGATTACACGGCGGCCCTGGTGGCTCAAGGCGTGGGCGCCTCGGAGGTCACCGTGTGGACCGACGTGCTCGGTCTGCATACCGCCGACCCGGACCTCGTCAGCGACGCGTACCCCGTGGCCCACCTCACCCATGGCGAGGGGCTGGAGCTCGCGGCCGTCGGCGTCCGCATGCTGCACCCGCGCACGATGATTCCCCTCATCGAGGCCGGCATCTCCCTGCGCATCCGCAACACCATGCACCCGGACCACCCGGGCACGCTCATCGACGCCATCGGCTCGCGCGACGGCCAGCGCCCCACGTGCATCGCCACGCGCGAGGACCTGGCCCTGCTGGGCATCGAGGTGCGCAAGCTCTCCGACCAGTTCCAGCTCGGCGAGCGCGCCCTGGCTGCCCTGCGCGTCGCCCGCGTCACGGTGTGGATGACCGCTCAGTCCGCCAACGGCCAGTCCATCGCCCTCGTCGTTCCACGCCCCGATGCACAGCGTGCCCGCGATGCCCTGGAGACGGAGCTCGCCCAGGAACTGGCCCGCCGCGAGGTGGAGCCGCTCGGCATCCGCGAGCCCGTGACGCTCGTCACCCTGGTGGCCGAGGCGATGGGCCATGGCGTCAACGTGGCCGGCCGCTTCTTCAGCGCCCTGGGCGCGGTGGGTGTCGGCGTGCGCGCCAGTGCGCAGGGCGCCAGCTCTCGCTCCATCTCCTGCGTGGTGGACGCGGAGGACACCGCCATCGCGGTGCGTACCACGCACGCGGCCTTCAACCTCGCCCATCAGCAAGTCAGCCTCTTCCTGCTCGGCAAAGGCACGGTGGGCGGACAGCTCCTCGCGCAGCTTCGCACCCAGCAGGAGCAGCTCCGCCAACGTCACGGCATCGCGCTGCGCGTGGTGGGCATCGCCGACAGCCGACGCACGCTGTTCGACTCCACCGGGCTCGCCCTGGATGGAATCGAGGAGCAGCTCGCTCGCGTCGTCCGAGGTGAGCCCGGCACGCGCGCCCTGGCGCCACTGCTCGACGAGCTGCGCCGACTGCCCGTGCCCATCCTCGTCGACTGCACGGCGGACGGCGACGTGGCTCCGCTCTACACGGAGGCCTTTCGTCGAGGCATCCACGTCGTGGCCGCCAACAAGAAGCCGCTCGCCCTGCCCTGGAACGAGCGCGAGGCGCTGCTCTCCGAGGCCCGCCACCACCACGTCGCGTACCACTACGAGACGACGGTGGCCTCCAGCCTCCCTGTCATCGACACGCTCGCCAACCTGGTTCGCACCGGCGACACGGTGCGGCTCATCACCGCGTCCCTGTCCGGCAGCGTGGGTTTCATCTGCAACGAGCTGACAGCGGGCGTCCCCTTGTCCTCGGCGGTCCGCACGGCCCGCGAGCGGGGCTTCACCGAGTCGGACCCGCGCGAGGACCTGTCCGGCGCGGACGTGGCACGCAAGGCGCTCATCCTGGCTCGGGAGCTGGGCCTGTCCCTGTCGCTCGCCGACGTCGCGCTGGAGCCCTTCGTCCCCGAGCCCTCGGATGCGGGCGACTCTCCCGAGTCCTATCTGCGAAGCCTCCGCGCGCTCGACGCGGAGTACACGCAGAAGGTGGAGCGCTGCCGACAGTCCGGCACGGTGTTGCGCTATCTGGCGCGCATCGACCCGACGCGGCTGGGCACCGACGCCCCCGTCATCCGAGTGGGACTCACCGCCGTCGAAGCGGGCCAGCCGGCCGCGGACCTGCGCGGCTCCGAGTCCTTCGTGTCCTTCACCACCACGCGGCACAGCGAGTTCCCCCTCACCGTGCGCGGCGCGGGCGCGGGGGGCGCTGTCACGGCGTCCGGAGTGCTCGCGGATATTCTCCGCGTCTCCCAGACGCTGCGGGGCCGCTGAGCCCCGCCCACCGGGAAACAGGAGCCACCTCATGAAACTCGCCACCGCCCTCGTCCACGCCGGCACTCGCAGAGACCCGACCACCGGCGCGGTCGCCGTGCCCATCCACCAGTCCGCCACCTACCAGCACCCCGCGCTCGGCCAGTCCACCGGGTACGACTACTCGCGCACGAAGAACCCCACCCGCGCCGCGCTCGAGGACGCGCTCGCGGGCCTGGAAGGCGGCAACCGGGGCCTCGCCTTCGCCTCCGGCATGGCCGCGCTGCACTGCGCCCTCCAGCTCCTCGGCCCCGAGGACCACCTGGTCCTCACCGAGGACCTCTACGGCGGCACCTTCCGGTTGGTGGACAAGCTGCTCCACATCCCCCACACCTTCGTGGACACCACGCGACTGGATGCGGTGCGCGCGGCGCTGCGCCCCAACACCAAGGCCCTGCTGGTGGAGTCACCCACCAACCCGTTGATGAAGACGGCGGACCTGCCCGCGCTCGCGGACATCGCCCGGAAGGCGGGCGCGCTCTTCATCGTCGACAACACCTTCAACACGCCCTTCCTCCAGAGGCCGCTGGAGCTGGGCGCGGACATCGTCGTCCACAGCGCGACCAAGTACCTGGCCGGCCACAATGACGTCGTCGCCGGAGCGCTCGTGGTGAAGGACGCGGCGTTGGGCGAGCGGCTCGCCTTCGTCCAGAACGGCATCGGCGCAATCCTCGGGCCTCAGGATTCCTACCTGGTGATTCGCGGGCTCAAGACGCTCGCGCTGCGCATGGAGCGCCACCAGTCCAACGCCCGCGAGGTGGCCGCGTTCCTGTCCAGCCACCCCCAGGTCGAGCGCGTCTACTACCCGGGCACGGGCGGGATGCTCTCCTTCGACGTCACCGACGCGGCGCTGGTGCCGCAGGTGCTCGCCGCCGTGCGCATCTGCCTCTTCGCCGAGTCCCTGGGCGGCGTCGAAACCCTCATCACCTTCCCCGCCACGCAGACCCACGCCGACATCCCCGTCGCGCGCCGGGAACAGCTTGGCATCACCGACAGATTGCTTCGCCTCTCCGTGGGCATCGAGGACAGCCATGACATCATCTCCGATTTGGCCCAGGCGCTCGAAGGGCGCTCCCAGCCCGTCGAGCTTCGCGACCCGACTGCTGCACACGGGTCATGAAGTCGACCCGGTGACGGGCGCCGCCGCGGTGCCCATCTACCAGGTCTCCATGTTCGACCAGCCGGGCCTGGAGCACTCCGGCGAGTTCGACTACGCCCGCTCCGGCAACCCCACGCGCAAGGCGCTGGAGGGCGTGCTCGCATCGCTGGATGAGGGCGCCGGGGCCTTCGCCTTCGGCTCCGGCATGGCCGCGCTGTCCACGGTGCTGATGCTCTTCAGCGCGGGGGACCACCTGGTCGTCACCGATGACTGTTATGGCGGCACCTACCGCGTGCTCACCCGGGTGTTCAGCCGCTTCGGGCTCAAGGCCACCTTCGTCGACACGTCGGACCCGGACGCGGTGCGCGCCGCGTTCCGCCCCAACACGAAGGGGCTGCTCGTGGAGACGGTGAGCAATCCGTTCCTGCGGCGCACCGACGTCACCGCCATGTCCATCCTCGCGCGGACGTACGGCGCGCTGCTCATCGTGGACAACACCTTCCTGTCCCCCTACCTCTCGCGTCCGCTCACCGAGGGCGCCGACATCGTCATCCACTCCGCCACCAAGTACCTGGGCGGACACAGCGACGTCATCGCGGGCACGGTGGCGGTGAAGACGCCGGAGCTGGCGAAGGAGGTCTACTTCCTCCAGAACGCGGTGGGCGCGGTGCTCGGGCCGCAGGACTGCTTCCTGCTTCAGCGCGGCATCAAGACGCTCCAGGTCCGCATGGAGCGGCAGGTGCGCACGGCCGGGGCGCTCGCACGCTGGCTCGGAGGCAGGCCGGAGATTCGAGAGGTCTTCTATCCTGGCACCGGCGCTGTGGTGTCCTTCCGGCTCGCCCATGACTCGATGGCGGCGACGTTCGTGGACTCGCTGCGGCTGCCGCTGCTCGGTGTGTCGCTGGGCGCGGTGGAGAGCATCATCACCGTGCCTGCGAGGCACTCGCATGCCTCCGTGCCCGCCGCTGAGCGTGAGCGCCGGGGAATCACCGACAGCCTCATTCGCTTCTCCGTGGGACTGGAGGACCTGGAGGATCTCCAAGCGGACCTCGCGCTCGCGCTGGGCCGGGCCTTGAAGGAGGCCGCATGAAGAGGAGGTCGGGTTGACAGTCTCCGGCGGATTGGTTACGTCCTGAAGCCGATGCTCTGCTTCGTCGCTCCGTTCGGTTCCTGTTGTCGCGGCCTGTGTTGCCGCGTCACGACGGGTCCGTCCGTTCGAGCGTACTGAGCGTCCTTCGCGCGCAGGCGTGTCCGGCCCGTCCCCCAGAAACCTGGAGACGGGCCGTTCCATTTTCCCCACACGCCGGGGCGCTGCATCGAAGTCCCGGCCCCAACCCCCGAGACGCGGATGCCCAACAACATCTATCCCGACGTGACGCAGCTCATTGGCCGCACGCCCATCATCCGCCTGTCGCGCGTCGGTGGCCCTGACGCGGCCACGCTGCTGGCGAAGGTCGAGTCCTTCAACCCTGGTGGCAGCGTGAAGGACCGCATCGGCCTGGCGATGATTGAGGACGCGGAGAACAAGGGCCGCCTGCGTCCGGGCATGACGATTGTCGAGCCCACCAGCGGCAACACCGGCGTGGCGCTGGCCATGGTCGCCGCGGTGAAGGGCTACCGAATCATCCTCACCATGCCGGAGAGCATGAGCGTGGAGCGCCGCCGCATCCTGGAGGCCTATGGCGCGGAGCTGGTGCTGACGCCCGCGGCCAAGGGCATGAACGGCGCCGTCGAGGCGGCCGACGAGCTCATCAAGGAGCTGGGCGACAAGGGCTTCATGCCGCAGCAGTTCCGCAACCCGTCCAACCCGGAGATTCACCGGCGCACCACGGCGAAGGAGATTCTCGGAGACCTGGACGTGCGCAAGCTCGACGCCTTCGTCGCCGGCATCGGCACGGGCGGCACGATTACCGGCGCGGGCAGCGTGCTGAAGAAGGAGAACCCGTCGCTGCAGGTCATCGCGGTGGAGCCGCTGCGCTCGCCCCTGCTCACCCAGGGCAAGGCGGGGCCGCATCGCATCCAGGGGATTGGCGCCAACTTCGTGCCGGAGGTGTTGGATCGCTCCGTCTACGACGAGGTCATCGACGTCGCGGATGTGGACGCGTACCTCGCCGCGCGGGAGCTGGCGAGCCGTGAGGGCCTGCTCGTGGGCATCTCCAGTGGCGCGGCGCTGCATGCGGCCCGGCAGGTGGCCAGGCGCCTGGGGCCCGGCAAGACGGTGCTCACCGTGCTGCCCGACACGGGTGAGCGCTACTGGAGTTCGTTCGCTGCGTTCGCCGAGGAGCTGGCGAACACACCGCAGGGAGTCGGTGGATGATTGAGCTGCGCGGTATCAGCAAGGTGTACAGGCAGGGCGGGCGCGAGGTGTCGGCGCTCCAGGACGTGTCGCTGCGGGTGGACCCGGGGGAAGTGTTCGGCGTGCTCGGTCAGAGCGGCGCCGGCAAGTCCACGCTCATCCGCTGCGTCAACCTGCTGGAGCGTCCCACCCAGGGCCGCGTGCGGGTGAATGGGAAGGAGCTGTTGTCGCTGAGTCCCGAGGAGCTGCGCCTGGCGCGGCAGGGCATCGGGATGATCTTCCAGCACTTCAACCTGTTCTCCTCGCAGACGGTGGCGGCCAACGTCGCGTATCCGCTGGAGGTGGCGGGGCTGCCGCGCGAGCAGATTCGCGCGCGCGTCGCGGAGCTGCTCGCCCTGGTGGGCCTGTCGGACAAGGCGGACATCTACCCGGCGCGGCTGTCGGGTGGGCAGAAGCAGCGGGTGGGCATCGCCCGCGCCCTGGCGCCACGTCCTCGCATCTTGCTGTCCGATGAGGCGACGTCGTCACTGGACCCGGAGACGACGCGCTCGGTGCTGGCGTTGCTCCGGGATTTGAACCGACAGCTCGGCCTCACCATCCTGCTCATCACCCACCAGATGGAGGTGGTGAAGGCCATCTGCGACACGGTGGCCGTGCTGGAGCAGGGACGACTCGTGGAGCAGGGCAAGGTGGTGGAGCTGCTCTCCCGTCCTGGCTCACATCTGCATGGGCTGTGCTACCCGCCCTTCACCACGGGCGAGAGCGCCGTCCTGCGGGGTGGTCAGCGGGTGGAGCTGTCGCTGTCGGGCGAGCACTCCACGCGCCCCATCCTCTCCACCCTGGCGCGTCGCTTCGACGTGGACGCGCACCTGCTGGAGGGCTCACTGGAGCGCGTGGGTGAGGCGCGTGTGGGGCGGCTGCTCTTCGAGCTCACGGGGGCTCCGGACGCGGTGAGCCAGGCCCTGGCGTTCCTGCGTGAGCAGGGGTTGACGTCGGAGGAGGCGGCCCATGCCTGGTGAGCTGACGCATTCGCTGTGGGTGGCCACGCTGGAGACGCTCTACATGACGTCGGTGGCCACGGTGCTGGTAGTGCTCGCGGGGCTGCCGCTGGGCGTGCTGCTGGTGCTGACGGACCGGGGTGGGCTGTGGGAGCGCCCGGGGCTGCATCGCGTGCTGGGCATGCTCGTCAACGTGGGGAGGTCGGTGCCGTTCATCATCTTGATGGTGGCCATCGTTCCTTTGACTCGCCTGCTGGTGGGCACCACGATTGGCACCACCGCCGCCATCGTTCCGCTGGTGGTCGCGGCGATTCCCTTCATGGGCCGCGTGGTGGAGCAGGGCCTGCGCGAGGTGGACTCAGGACTGGTGGAGGCCGCCATCGCCATGGGCTCCACCCACCGACGCGTCATCTTCCGCGTCCTGCTTCCGGAGGCCCTGCCATCTCTCGTGCGCGGTATCGCGCTCGTGGTTATCAGCCTGCTCGGCTACAGCGCCATGGCGGGCGCCGTGGGCGGAGGTGGGCTGGGAGACCTGGCGGTGAAGTACGGCTACATGCGCTTCCGCACCGACGTCATGCTGGGCTGCCTCGCCGTGCTGCTCGCGCTGGTGCAGCTCGTGCAGTGGCTGGGTGACGGAGTGGCTTCGCGCTTCGACCACACCTCGCCCCACTCCCGCCGCGCGCACGACTGAAATATCCGCCCGGTCTCGCTGTTGCCCGCGGCCTCTCCCCTCGGAATCCACACCCCATGAAGCCACCCGCGTCATTCCTCATCATCCCCCTGGCCTTCGCCGCCATCTCCGTCGCGCTGCTCGTGGGGACGGGCTGCAAGAAATCGGAGGCCCCCGCCACCGGCGAGGCGCCCGGCGTGCCCACGCTGAGGATTGGCGTCAACCCGGTGCCACATGGAGAGATTCTCCGCGCGGCGGTGCCCGTGGCCCTGCGCTCTGGCGTGCGCATCGAGGTGGTGGAGTTCACCGACTACGTGCAGCCCAACGTGGCCCTGGCGGACGGGCAGCTCGACGCCAACTACTTCCAGCATGTGCCGTACCTGGAGCGCTTCTCCGCGGACCGGCAGCTCTCGTTGAGCAGCGCGGGTGCGGTGCACCTGGAGCCCCTGGCGCTGTACTCGACGAAGTTCCGTCAGCTCGCGGAGCTGCCCGAGGGCGCGCAGGTGACGATTCCCTCGGACCCGAGCAACGCGTCCCGTGCGCTGCACCTGCTCGCTGACCAGGGCCTGCTGCGCTTGAAGGAGACGGCAGGCGCCGTCGCCACGGTGGGGGATGTGGTGGGCAACCCTCGCAAGCTGGAGCTGCGGGAGATAGACGCCGAGCAGCAGCCGCGCACCCTGGAAGACGTGGCCGCCGCCGTCATCAATGGCAACTACTTCCTGGAGGCGCAGAAGCACCTGAAGCTGGACGCGAAGGTGCTGGCTCGCGAGTCCTCCACGCGCAATCCCTATGCGAATGTGCTCGTCGTCCGGAAGGGTGACGAGTCCCGCCCCGAGGTCCGCGTGCTGCTCAAGGCTCTCCAGTCCAGCGAGGTGCGCCACTTCATCGAGGCTCAGTACGGCGGCGCGGTGGTGCCAGCGTTCTGACCCACGTGTCGGCACGTCACTCGGTGCGCTTGAAGTCGTCCGAGCGAACCCCGTAGCGCTTGAGCAGCCGGTGAAGGCTCTCGCGCTCCATGCCGGCGCGTTCGGCGGCGTGGGTGACGTTGCCGCTGAACTCCTGCATCAACGCGGTGAGGTACTCGCGGGACACCGTGTCGCGGGCGCCGTCCACCGCTTCGCGGTAGGGCAGCTTCGCCAGGGAGTCCGCCGTGGCCCTCAGGCCCGGGGCCGTGGCGCCCGAGGTGCCCCCGTGTGACGTGGCCACTTCGGGTGGGAGGTCCTCGGGGATGATTCGCGTGCCTCGGGCCACGGCCACGGCTCGCGCCACCGCGTTCTCGAGCTGACGCACGTTGCCGGGCCAGTCGTAAGACGCGAGCGCGCGCAGGGCCTCGGCGGTGAAGCTCTCCACCTCGGGCCGCCCCGAGCGGGACAGAAAATGCATCGCCAGCAACGGGACGTCCTCGCGTCGCTCTCGCAGCGCGGGCAGGCGCACCGTCACCACGTTGAGGCGATAGTAGAGGTCCTCGCGGAAGCGGCCCGAGGCCACCTCGGCGGACAAGTCGCGGTGCGTGGCGGCCACCACGCGGACGTCCACCTTCACCGGCACGGTGGTGCCCACGCGTCGGACCTCCTTCTCCTGGAGGGCCCGGTTGAGCTTCACCTGCACGGGCAGCGGCAGGTCTCCAATCTCGTCGAGGAAGAGCGTGCCGCCGTGGGCCTCCTCGAAGAGTCCAGGCTTCGCGACGGTGGCGCCCGTGAAGGCGCCCTTCGCGTGGCCGAACAGCTCGCTCTCCACGAGCTCCGCGGGGAGCGCGCCACAGTTCACCGCGACGAAGGGCTTCGCGGCGCGGGGGCTCTCCTTGTGGACAGCCCGCGCGGCCAGCTCCTTGCCCGTGCCCGTCTCGCCCGTGAGCAGCACCGTGAGGTCTCTCGCCGCGACCTGGGAGAGCAAGCCGTGCAGGGCGTGCATCGCGGCACTGCCTCCCAGCAGGCCGTGGAGGTCGGGCGCCGACGCGAGCCGAGCCTTCAGTCCCGCGGCCTCTCGTCCCTGGCGACGCTTCTCCAGCGCGCGTGCCACGACGAGGGCGACTTCGTCCGGGTCGAACGGCTTGGAGAGGTAGTCGTAGGCGCCTTCCTTGATGGCCTCGACGGCCTTGGGGATGCTGGCGAACGCGGTGACGAGAATCACCTCCGTGTCGGGCGCGCGGCGCTTCACCTCGCGCAGCACCGCGAAGCCGTCCGCTCCGGGCATCTGGATGTCCGTCACCACCACGTCGAAGTCGCGCGAGGCCAGCAGGGCCATGGCCTGCTCTCCGTCGGCGGCCTCCGTCACGGCGTAGGCGTCTCCGAGGATGCGGGAGAACAGCTTGCGCATGTTCTCCTTGTCGTCGACCACGAGGACAGCCGGTTGGGTTTGAGTGCTCACGCCATCGCCTCCCGCTCCGCCGACGCGGGAGGCAGCCGCAGCGTGAAGCGCGCGCCTCCCAGCGGGCCCATGTCCGCTTCGATGCGACCTCCGTGGGCCTCCGCGATGGCCTGACTCACCGCGAGCCCCAGGCCCGTGCCCGTGGACTTGGTGGTGAAGAAGGGCTCGAAGAGGCGGCGTTGGTCCTCGGGCTTCACACCGGGGCCGGAGTCGGAGACGGCCACGCTCGCGCCGCCGTCCTTCGCGGATGCGATTCGCACCTCGACGGTGCCACCGATGCCGGCGGCCTCTGCGGCGTTCTTCACCAGGTTGAGGAGCACCTGGCGCAGTCGCGCGGGCTGGGCCCACGCGCTCGCCGAGCCCTCCACGCGCACGTCCACCTGCCCGAGTCTCTCCGCTTCTCGCAGCCTCGCCACCACGTCCTCACACGTCTCTCGCAGGGGGATTTGTTCCACCGGGCCCTGGCCCGGGCGGGAGAGGTCGAGGAGCCCTTCGACAATCTGCTGGCAGCGCACGGCCTCCTCCTCCACCACTCTCAAGTCCTCCGCGAGGGCGCCTTCCGCCTTGCGTTGGAGGATGCGCACATAGCCGAGGATGACGCCGAGCGGGTTGTTGATTTCGTGCGCGACGCCCGCGGCGAGTCGGCCGACGCTGGCGAGCTTCTCGTGCTGGACGAGCTGGGCTTGATGCGTGCGCAGGGCCTCGGTCATCCGATTGAACTGCGCGGCGAGTCGGCCGAGCTCTCCCGGGTCGTCCTCCGGGATTCGCGTGTGCAGGTCGCCCTGGGCGAGCCTCGCGGCGCCTTCGGAGAGACGAGCGACGGGGCGAGCCACGGAGTTTCCGATGTAGATGCCCACGCCCACGGCGAACAGCGTGGCGCCGCCGAGGAGGAGCAAGGCCCAGCGGAAGCTGGTGTGCTCGACGGCGGCGACGTGTTCCTCGAAGGAGCCGATGGAGGTGTCGAAGCGTCGCGCGAGGGCCTCGGCGCGGGCCTGGATGAGGGACACGCGTTCCAGGGCGCGGCCATGGGCGGCGGTGACGGCGGCGTGGTCCTTCGCCAGCACGGCGGGCAGGAGCGTCTCCCGGTACAGCCGGTCCAGCGCGTCACCGTTCTCCTGGATGTCCGCCACCCAGGCGCGCTCCTCTGCGTCTTGAGCCTGCTCTCGGAGCTTACGGGTGAGCGTCTCGACGCGTGCTCGCGACTCCTCGTGGAAGTGAACGTGGCTGGCGTTGCCGAGGATGATGGTGTGGGCCAGATGCGCGTACTGGTCCCTGACGGCGGTGGCCAGCTCCAGTGCCTCGCGAACCCGACCGCCGGCCTCGCGCAGTTCGTGCGAGGCATCGTGGATGTCCGCCAGCCGAGCGAGCGCGAAGCCCGAAGCGGCGGTGAACAGCGCCACCAGCGCACCGAAGGCGAGCAGCAGCTTGCGAGTCGTGGAGCCGGAGGTGGGCAGCATCGCGTTCTATATAAGGGAGTGCGGGGCCGTGTGGGTGAGCGATGTCGGCGCCTGCACAGTCTCACTCGCCCCATCACCCAGGTTGTCTCCGGGGCTTCCTACCTCCGGTAGAATGCCTGTGTCGTTTCCTCTGTCGGGGGGACACAGCGATGCCGTGGATGACCTTCTGGGTCTGTGCGCTGGCCTGCGCTGTCATGGGCTGCCCGGAGGTGCATCGACGTGACGGCCTCGTGGACCGGGCCGCGCATCAGGATGCGCTGGAGAGCATTTCCACGAAATGCTCGGTGGACGATTACACGCGCTATTGCGACGGCGGCCGCGAGCAAAGCGAAACGTGCATCCAAAGGTGCGGCGAGCAATGAACGTGCGAACGATGCTGGGGGCAGGCATCGCGTTGTTGATACCGCTACCCCTTGTCCTCACGACGAGCAGCCTCCTGCAACCGAACCTTCCCGAGTACGTCAGAGGCCGGCAAGTCAGTCCTGTATTCACGCCAGAAGAACGCTCACGGTTCCAGACCTACCATCGAAACTGCGGCACACGCGTTGGGTGCGATCCACCACTGGGCTGCCTCTTCGATGCGCGCGCTCGCGCGCTCTATTGCACGGACAGCCAGTGCTTCACCGATGCGCAGTGCCCAGATGGCCATGTCTGTCGACTCCTCGCCACCGCGAGACAAGACCCCGTGGTGCGCTATTGCGTGCCCGTGGGCATTCGCAAGGAAGGCGAGCGCTGCGTGGAGATCTCCGACACCCAGGAAGGCGCCTGCGGCCCCGGACTGCATTGCTCCAGTGCAGGAAGCTTCTGCGGACGACCGTGCAGTCTGGATGACGCCAACACCTGTCCGCCTCACTTCTTCTGTGTGGACGACTACCCAGAACCGCTCTGCCTCCCCACCTGCGAGAAGAGCGGCTGCCCAGAGGGACAGCACTGCATCCGCCACGAAGAAGGCGCCTCCGCCTGCGCCAGGGTGTTCGGCCCCCAGTGCCAACAAACTCCCTGTCCCTCGGGCCAGACGTGCGAGTTCATGCACGCCTCCCGTTTGCCCGACCGCATCTGGTCCGAATGCGAGCAACGCTGCGGCAAGGACTTCCCTCCCTGCCCCGACGGCCGCGTCTGTGACGGATGGGCCTGCGAGCAGCCCTGCGACCCCAAGGGCCCCAACACCTGCGACGAAGGCTACCGCTGCTTCCAGCGCCGCCCCTCCAGCCCCTGGGTCTGTCACCCCGACTGGTGACGCCATTTTGGCCCAGCGCAGTCCGAGCAGAGTCCACCGCCAAGCAGAATGGCCTCAGCATTGGCATCCCATGTTTGCCTGACGTGCGCGGGCTGCTTCGACGCCCAGCTACAAACAGCCGCACATCTCTGCATGCAGCACCTGCATCGAGAGCTTCGCAGTGTCCTGGCATGCACAGTCACGACCCGTGCATCGACCCCTGAAGAATCAGCCTTCAGTAGGCTGATCTCGCAGCGTATCCTCCCGGGGGACACAGCGATGCCATGGATGACCTTCTGGGTCTGTGCGCTGTCCTGCGCCGTCATGGGCTGCCCGGAGGTGCATCGACGTGATGGCCTCGTGGACCGGGCCGCGCATCAGGATGCGCTGGAGAATATCCCCACGCACTGCTCCAGCGCGGAGCGCGAGCGCTACTGTGGCGGAGCGGCCTCGAAAAGCGCGGAGTGCATCCAACGCTGTGGTGAAGTGGAATGAACTGGCGAACACCCATGGGGGTCGGAGTCGCACTGCTCCTTCCACTGCCATTGGTGCTCATCCTCGGCGGCACACTTCAACCGGAGCGACCCGAACACTTTCGAGGACGCCCCGTCAGCCCCCCCCTCTCCAAAGAGGAACGCGGCCCACTGAGGACCTATCACCGGGACTGCACCCGGAGCACCGACTGTGAGGCACCCCTGGGTTGCCTCATGGATGCGCGAGCTCATGCGCAGTACTGCGCCGACAGCCAGTGCCTTACGGATGCGCAATGCGAAGATGGACAGCACTGCCAGCTCCTCGCGACGGAAGGCCATGGTCCCATGGTGCGCTACTGCTTGCTGCTCGGCGTGCGCACGGAAGGAGAGCGGTGCATCAAGGTTCCCGCCTCTCGGGAAGAGGCCTGCGCACCTGGATTCATCTGCGGGAGTTCAGGAGGATTCTGCGCGCGCCCCTGCTCGCTGACAGAGCCAGAAAGCTGCGCTCCGGACTTCTTCTGCGCGGACACCCAACCCGAACCGCTCTGCCTCCCCACCTGCGAGAAGAGCGGCTGTCCCGAAGGTCAGCACTGCATCCGCCACGAAGAAGGTGCCTCCGCTTGCGCCAGGGTGTTCGGCCCCCAGTGCCAACAAACCCCCTGCCCTTCAGGCCAAACCTGCGAGTTCATCCACGCGTCCCATCTCCCCGACCGCATCTGGTCCGAGTGCGAGCAGCGCTGCGGCAAGGACTTCCCCCCCTGCCCCGATGGCCTCGTCTGTGACGGCTGGGCCTGCGAGCAACCCTGTGACCCCAAGGGCCCCAACACCTGCGACGAAGGCTACCGCTGCTTCCAGCGCCGCCCTTCCAGTCCCTGGGTCTGTCACCCCGACTGGTGACAGACCCTCCCACCGCACCTTCATGCGGGCAGCGACTTCAGGAACGACAACAGCGCGGCGTTGACCTCCGCGGGACGCTCCTGCTGAACCCAGTGCCCCGCGCCAGGAATGACGAGGATGTCCTTCAGGTGGGGCACCAGCGGTTTCATCAAGTCCACCGGTGCCAGTGCACGCCCCGGGTCCTTCTCTCCCGTGATGAACAGCGCGGGCTGCTCGATTCGCACCGTCGCCAGCTCCGGCAGCTCCTCCCAGTCCCGGTCCATGTTGCGATAGCGATTCAATCCGCCCCGGAACCCGCTGCCCTCGAACTCCTTCACGAAGTACGCGACATCCTCCTCCGTGAGCCAGGCAGGCAAAGTCGGGGGCGTCTCGATGCCCGTGAGAAATCCGTCCCCCGGCTTCCTCGCGCGCACCAACTCCGACGTCGTGTCGAAGCCCGCGACACTGCCCGCCAGCACCGTGCGCATCGTCCGTGACACATCCGCCTCAAGCTCCGCCTCCGCGACACCGGGCTGCTGGAAGTACAGGATGTAGAACCACTTCTCTCCAAACACCGCCTTGAAGAGCTGCGTGGGCGGCATGGGCGTCCGCCCCAGATGCGGCACACTCATGCCGACGACGGCCCGGAAGCGGTCCGGATGAAGCGCGGCACAGGTCCACGCCATCGCCGCACCCCAGTCGTGCCCCACCACCACCGCCGTCTTCTCCCCGAGCGCATCCAGCAGCCCCACGAAGTCCGCCACCAGGTTGCGCAGGCTGTACGCCTCGATGGGCCCCGGCTTGTCGCTGCGCCCATAACCCCGAACGTCCGGCGCCACGACGCGATAGCCCGCGGCCGCGAGCGCCGGAAGCTGATGCCTCCACGAGAACCAGGACTCCGGCCACCCATGGAGCAACAACACCAGCGGCCCCTTCCCCGCCTCCGCGACATGAAGGCGAATCCCGTTCGTCTCGAGCGTGCGATGTGTGATGTCGACCATGGGAGGGGCTCCATTCCCCTTGCGAACCGTACCTTCCCGCGAGCATGACAGACGCTCGGGGCCTCGGGCTCCGGTGTCCTTCGAGGAGCACGCATCATGGCCTTGCGCTTCAAGAACCTGGATGGCAGCGGCCCTCAGCCGTTCAGCAGCGTCTTCAAATGGGCAGTGGCCGACAAGCTCTCCGGCCGCCGCCGCAAGTCGCCCGACCATGCGCCCGTCCCTCGCGTGGAACCGGACCTCTCCGTGCTCGCCACGCCTCCCGCTCCCGGCGAGGGCGCGCGCCTCACCTGGCTGGGCCACGCAAGCTGGCTCGTCCAGCTCGACGGCCTGTCCCTCCTCATCGACCCCGTGCTGCGAGACGCCATCAACGTCGTCATCCACCGCAACGTCCCGCCCGGCGTCCCCATCGACAAGCTGCCGCCCATCGCCGCGAGCCTCGTCTCCCACAACCACTACGACCACCTGGACCTGCCCACGCTCACCGACGTGGGCGCCCCCATCGTCACCGGCCTGGGACACGCCCCCGTGTTCAAGGGCTCCAAGCTCGCCGTCACCGAGCTGGACTGGTGGCAGTCCACCCGGGTGGGCCCTGTCACCGTCCACTACGTCCCCTCGCAGCACTGGAGCCGACGCGGCCTCAACGACGCCAACGAGATGCTCTGGGGCGGCTTCGTCATCGAGGGCTCCAGCGCCCGCGTCTACCACTCCGGTGACACCGCCTGGTTCGATGGCTTCCAGGAGATTGGCCGCCGCTTCCCCAAGCTCGACGCCGCCCTGCTCCCCATTGGCGCGTATGACCCGGAGTGGTTCATGAGCCGCCAGCACATGAACCCCGAGGAGGCCGTCCGCGCCTTCGAGGCGCTCGGCGCCCGGGAGTTCCTCGCCATGCACTGGGGCACCTTCAAGCTCACCGACGAGCCGCTCGACGAACCGCCCCGCCGCCTGGACGCCGAGTGGAACCGCCGGGGCTGGCCACATGAGCACGTCCACGTCCTACCGGTGGGTGGAACGCTCACCGTGCGAGGCGGTTGAAACCCACCAGGGCCTGTGTTGAGGGTTGGCCATGCTCCTCGCCACCGCCCTCTCCCTGGCGCTCTCCCAGTCTCCACCGCCGCTCACCACCGCGTCCGAGCAGAGCGGTTGGACTCGCACCGGTCGCTACCCCGAGGTGGAGTCGCTCTGCCGCGCCTTCCCCAAGGCCTTCCCCGGCAAGGTGCGCTGCGACACCTTCGGCACCACCCCCGAGGGCCGGCCCATGTTGGCCCTCGTCGCCAGCGCCGACGGCACCCTCACCCCCGCCGCCAACACGAAGAAGAGCCGCCCCGTCGTCTTCTTCCAGGGCGGCATCCACGCCGGTGAAATCGACGGCAAGGACGCGGGCTTCGCGCTCCTGAGGGACCTGCTCTCCGGCAAGACGCTGCCGGGGGTCCTCAAGGGCGTCACCGCCGTCTTCGTCCCCGTCTTCAACGTCGACGGCCACGAGCGCTTCGGCCCCAACAACCGCCCCAACCAGGTGGGCCCCGAGGAGATGGGCTGGCGCGTCACCTCGCAGAACCTCAACCTCAACCGCGACTACACCAAGGCGGAGAGCCCGGAGATGGTGGCCCTGCTGCGCTACCTCCACTCCTGGAACGCGCTCGTCTACGCGGACCTGCACGTCACCGACGGCGCCAAGTTCGAGCCCGACGTCGCCGTCTCCATCGAGCCGCAGCAGTCCGGCCCGGAGAGCCTGCGCGCCATTGGCGTGAAGCTGCGCCAGGAGCTGTTCCAGGAATTGGAGACGCAAGGCCACCAGCCGCTGGAGTTCTACCCGTCGTTCCGCGAGGACGATGACCCGAAGTCCGGCTTCGCCTACGGCGTGCCGCCCCCGCGCTTCAGCCACGCCTACGCCGCCGCCCACCACCGGTTCGGCGTGCTGGTGGAGACGCACTCCTGGAAGCCCTATGCCGAGCGCGTGAAGGCCACGCGCGATGTCGTCGCCGGCCTCTTGCGACTCGTCGCTCGCGATGGCACCGCGCTGATGAGCGCCGTGAAGGCCGTGGACGCGGAGGCCCAGGCCGGCAAGACGCGAGACGTCGTCGTCGCGTGGAAGAACACGTCGCAGAGCCACCCCATCGCCTTCCGAGGCTACGCCTACGAGCGCGGCGCCTCTGACGTCTCCGGGCAGACCTGGATTCGCTACGACGACTCCAAGCCCCAGGTGTGGAACGTGCCGTACTTCGACAAGGTGGAGCCCGCGCTCACCGTCTCCATTCCCTCGGGCGGCTACCTGGTGCCGCCGTCCCACGCCGCCTGGGTCGCCGAGAAGCTCACCACCCACGGCCTGCGCTTCCAGCGCCTGTCCCGCCCGACGCCCGCCTCCGATGTGGAGGTCTTCCGCGCCACCGAGGCGAAGTGGAGCCCCCAGTCCAACGAGGGCCGTCAGACGCTCTCCGTGAAGGGCGCGTGGGAGAAGCAGTCCCAGGCCCTGGCCGCGGGCGCGCTGTACGTCCCCACCGCGCAGCCGGGCGTGGAGCTGGTGGCCCACCTGCTGGAGCCCACCGCGCCGGACTCGCTGCTGGCGTGGGGCTTCTTCAACGCGCACTTCGAGCAGAAGGAATACGTCGAGGACTACGTGCTGGAGCCCTTCGCGCGGGAGCTGCTCGCCAGGGACGCCACCGTGAAGGCCGAGTGGGACGCGAAGCTCAAGGACCCCGCCTTCGCCAAGGACCCGCGCGCGCGCCTGCGCTTCTTCTACGAGCGCCACCCCGCTCGCGACACCCAGCACCGCGTCTACCCCATCTTCCGCACCGCCACCGCGCCCGCGGGCCTCACCGCCGGCCGGTAGCCCGGGCGCTCCGGGCCTCGACTCCCGGGGGCTCACGACGCCCTGAAACACGAAGGCCCCGGGGGCTTCACCGCCCCCGGGGCCTTCTTCATGTTCCGACGAAGCACTCCGAAGCGCCGGCCCTCATGAGAGCGGCCGGCGCTTCACGTCACCGTCAGCCGATGACGCCTTCGCAGACGCAGGTGCTCGGGTTGCACGCCGTGTTCGACGGGCAGCCGCCGCAGTCCGCCTTGCACGCGCAGGAGCACGAGGCCGCATCCGGCGTGGCCGTGGAGCCGCAGCTCAGCGACGACGTGTCACACGCGCAGGCGCACACGTTCGGGTCGAACTTGTAGCCCGCCGCGCACGTGGCCGTCTGGACGCACGAGCACGCGCACGTCGCCGAGTTGCACGACTCATACGTGCCGCACGTGCCACCGCAGTCCGAGGCGCACGTGTACGCGCACACCGCCGGGTCCGTGTTGCACACCTGGCCCGGAGCGCCACCCCCACCACCGCAGTCCGACGGGCACTCGCACTTGTCCGTCGTCCGGTTGCAGGAGAGCTTGCCGTCGCAGTAGTCCGCTTCCGTCGCGTCGTAGTACGGGTCCGCGCGGCACGGAGGAGGCACGCCGTTCGCGTTCGTCGTCCGGTCGCTCCAGTAACGGTAGGACACCGCCGCCGCCGTGTTGTCCGCCTGCGGCCGGCAGCCGCCGAAGAACGACAGCGTGCGATTGATGCCATCCACGTCGAAGCCGTTGGTGCGGCTGCGAGGCAGGTCCGACGCCGTGGGGCACGCCACCGCGTCCGCCACCGTCGCCACCGACACCTTCACAGACGCGCCGATGGGCGGCTGCTGGGTGCGGTAGCCCACCGACGCGATGACGCTGTCGATGATGCCGTTGATGGTGGTGGTGATGGAGGTGGAGTTGCGGATGCTGCCCACCACGCCGCCCGTCGCCCGGATGATGTCCAGGTGCTTCGGGTTGCGGGGGTCCTCCTGGTTGTGACACCACGTCGCCGTGTCGGCGGTGGCGAACTCCGGCGGGCAGATGATGCCGTGGACCTGGATGGTCTGGTTCAGCGGGTTCTTCGTCGCGGGCGTGGTGCCGGTGCTCTTGAAGTACTGCTCGAAGGTGGCGATGGAGTCCGCCGAGTAGTCGTGCGTGTCCGTGAGGATGACGACCACCAGCTTGGCGCCGTCGCGGATGCGCGTGTCCGAGGACGTGCCATTCGGCACCAGCACGTTGTTGATGGCGGCCCGCGCCGCTTCCATCGGCTTCTCGTCACCCCAGCCGCTCAACCCCACCCAGCACGACTGGTTGTTCGTACAGGTGGTGGGCGTCGTCCCGGCGGGGATGGTGAGGTTGTTGCACTGGCCGGTGGCGCAGGTGCTGTTCTGCGTCAGCCACGCGCGGAACTGGTTGACGTTGCGCGTGAAGCCACGCACCAGGTTGCGGTTGACGTGGTTGTTGTTGGTGGAGGTGTAGCTGGTGGTAATCATCGCCAGACGCCAGTCCAGCGTGGAGTTGGCCAGCTTGTTCGCCACGGCCGTGGCCGCGTCCGCCAGCGACTGCTGCGAGCTGGACATGGAGCCGGAGTCGTCCACCACGAAGAGGAAGTCCACCACCGCCTGGCGCGAGGTGAACAGCTCACACTGCACCGCGTCCGCGTCGCCGAACTGCGCCAGCGCCGAGCCGCCCGCCGTGTCCGCCAGCGCGAACAGGCTGCCCGCCTCGTTGTAGCGAGCCGTCGGCGTAATCGCGAGGACCACCAGCACGCTGTCGTTGGAGCGGTGGACGTACTGCGCCTGGATGGTGAACGGACCGGCGATGCCCGCCGAGCCCGCCAGCGAGCCGGTGCTCGAGGGCACCAGCGACCGCACCAGGTTGTTCGTCTGGGTCTTCAGGTCATCGCCGCCCGCCAGCGAGTAGCGCGCCGCCAGCGCCGCGTAGCCGTCCCAGGTGGTGAAGGTCTGCGCGTAGTCGCTCGTCGCGGAGGAGAACGAAGCGCCGCGGATGCCCGCCTCGTCGCCCGCGGGCGTGGTGGAGCCGCCCACCGCGCCGCGCTTGTACGCAATCAGCGTCACCTGCTTCGTGTCGTCCCAGCCGATGACGCCCACCGTGGAGCCCGCCACGGTGATGTTGGTGATGTTGGCGTCCTTGAAGGTGGCGGGCAGCGCGAGCCGCACGTCCGCGCCGTTGTCCTCCTTGAAGGTGACAGGCCGCAGGTTGTTCGCGCGGCACGCCTGACCCGCCGGCGTGTTGGGCGCGCCATCCGCGGGGTTCTTCGGGTCCAACTCGTTGGCGTCCACCTGGCCGTTCTGGTTCGCGTCCTCCGCGCCGTCCGCGATGCCGTCACCATCCGAGTCCGCCGTCGTGGGGCTCGTGGTGGTGCCCGGGTCCGTATCCCCCGAGTAGCCACAGTCCTTGCGCGGCGCCGCGGCCGTCGTCACACCGCGCTCCACGCCGTCGCGCAGGCCGTCGCCGTCCGTGTCCGGGTTGGTGGGGTCCGTGTCATTCCCATCCACCTTGCCGTTGCCGTTGGCGTCCTCACCCAGGAAGCCACCCCGGCCGGGGCCGTCCTGCAGGCCGTCACAGTCGGTGTCCGCCAGGCGCGGGTCCGACTCGTTCGCGTCCACCTTGCCGTTCTTGTTCTCGTCCTCGATGCCGTCGTTCAGGCCGTCGCCGTCCGTGTCCGCCGCGTTCGGGTTGGTGTTCGTGGCGGTCTCCACCGCGTCGGGGATGCCATCGAAGTCCGCGTCGGGGATGGAGGCGGCGCAGTCGGCCACCTTCGGGTCCGTCTCACCGGTGTCCCGCACGCCGTTGCGGTTGCGGTCCTCCTCGCCGTCGCTGCACGAGTCGCCGTCCGTGTCCGGATTGAGCGGGTTGGTGCCCATGGTCCGCTCCTGGCTGTCCGACAGGCCGTCGCCGTCCGTGTCGCGCTTGCGCGGGTCCGTCTCGCCGGGGCTCACCGTGCCGCTCTGATTGGCGTCCTCGACGCCGTCCGCCAGCCCGTCACCATCCGAGTCGATGGCGTTGGGGTCCGTCTCACCCACCTCGCGGGAACCATTGCGGTTGGTGTCCTCCAGGCCGTCGGGGATGCCGTCACCGTCCGTGTCCGCCTTCACCGGCGACGTCACGGAGGTCGGGTCCATGTCCGCGCGGAAGGAGCAGCCGGTGTTGATGCTGGAGGTGCGGCCCACTTCCACGCCGTCGCGAATGCCGTCGCCGTCGGTGTCACGACGACCCGGGTCCGTCTTCAACCCACCCGCGTAGACGTTGGCGAACTCTTCCGCGTCCGTGAGGCCGTCGCAGTCGGAGTCCTTGGTCGGGTTCTTGCTGTCGTTCACATCTGTCGGCACCGTCCCCGGGTCCGGGTCCGGGTCCGGCTCGACGCCCGCGTCCTCCGGAGGCGGCGGGCCGCTGTCCGGGAGGGTCGTACCCGCGTCGTCGTCACCATTTCCGGGGGGCTTGGGGTCTGGGTCTGAATCACCGCAGCCGGCCAGCAACGAAGCTGACACGAGCACGCAGGCAATGAGCCGGGCGAAGGGCATGCGCATCATTCGACTCCATGGCCCTGACTCCGGGGGGGTTGGGATGAGTCAGGGGGAAACCGAAGTCTATGAAGACCTGAGCCTTTTGGTCAGGGACTATTCCCCTGCGTACGAGTCCTTCGTCGCTCTTCGTATGCTCTCTGTCCAACCTCATGGGCGGATTGCGCCATGACTGTTGGCGAACAGAGTTCGCGGGGTGGGAAGCGTCGGCTATCGTCTCTTTCGTGCCTGTCTTCGGTCTCGCGGCATTGTGGAATAGAGGGGCTTCACCAGAACGCGCCGCGGCGGTGGTGGAGGGGCTTGGCGAGATGCTGCCCTCCGCTCAATCGATGCAGCTCGTGGTCGCCGTGCAGGCCGAGCAGGCCGGTATCGAGCTCAAGGTGGAGGCCCCTGGCTATCCGCGTGCCGCGGTGGAGCGGCTCGCCGACGAGGTGAAGCGCAGTGGTGGCACCTTCGTGGAGTTGTGGCGGCTGCCCAAGCTGGAGCGCGATGCGCTTCGCAACAGCACCTTCGCGGGAGGGCGCGCCTTTGGAGGCGACGAGCGCACCGCCGCCGCGCGCGCGCTGGAGCAGCACGTGAGCGCGCTGGCCACCCGACCCGAGCCCGCCGTGCCCGCCGCGCCGCCTTCCCCTCCGGCGACACCGCCCGCGGCCGCCGTGCCCCTGGCGGAGGATGATCCGCGCCGCGTTCCGTCCGCGCCTCCGGGCAGTCCCCAGCGTCGGGGCCGTCGCTTCGCGGTGAGGCTGGAGCTGGAGTTCCGCACCGAGCTGGACTTCGTGCGGGAGCACGCGCTGAACATCTCCAACGGGGGACTCTTCGTGCGCACCGCGCACCGGCCTCCAACCGACAGCGTCGTCACCGTGGACGTGAGGCTGCCCAACGGAGAGCATCTCCAGGGAGAGGCCGTGGTGGTGCACGTGGTGGATGACCCCTACAGCGGTGGCGTGGGGCTCGCGTTCCTCAGTGACGACGCGACCTTCTCCCAGACGCTCGACGGTTACCTGGCGAGCCTGGTGGGTGGGGCGAACTGAATCATGGACGTCGCGGTGGAGACCTGGCCGAGGGACTGTGGCCGCTTCGAGTTGCTGTCCCGCCTGGGACGCGGCGGCATGGCGGAGGTGTTCCTCGCGCGCGTGAAGGAGGGCCCGAGGGCCGGGGAGCACGTGGCCCTCAAGCGCGTGCGTCCCGAGCGCTCGCACGATGACGAGGCGCATGAGCAGCTCCTGCACGAAGCGGAGCTGGCCCGGTGCCTGCGCCACCCGCACATCGTCGGCTTCGTGGAGTACGGCGAGCTGCCGGACGGGGGCTACCTGGCGCTGGAGCTGGTGGAGGGGCCCGACCTGGGGCGGGTGCTGGCGCAGTGCCGGCGGCGGCGCATCGAGCTGCCCATCGACATCTCCGTGCTCATCGTCCGGCAGGTGCTGGAGGGCCTGGCGCACGCCCACAAGGCCACGAGCACCACGGGCCGTCCGCTGGGCGTGGTGCACTGTGACGTGTCACCGCACAACGTGCTGCTGTCGCGCACCGGTGAGGTGAAGCTGGCGGACTTCGGCGTGGCGCGCTCGCGGGCGGGAGTGGCGCTGGATGCGCGGCGCCTGGGCAAGCAGCACTATCGCTCGCCGGAGCTGCTGGCGGGCGAGGTGTCCGTGGCGGTGGACCTGTGGGCCACCGCGGTGCTGCTGTACGAGCTGCTGTCGCTGGAGTCCCCCTTCCCTTCCGGTCCAGGCGAGGAGGTGGAGTCCGCCATCCGTCATGGCCGGGTGAAGCCGGTGCGGATGCAGGTCCCCGAGGTGTCGGACGCGCTCGCGCTGGTGCTGGACCGCGCGCTGGCGCCTCACCCCTCGCAGCGATTCAGCTCGGCGGAGCAGTTCGCGCGGGCCCTCGCGGCACTCTCGGATGACCGCGTGGCCACCCCGCTGGCCGTGGCCGCCGTGGTGCGGGGGTTGATGGACACGGGCGCGTGAGGCGAGGACCTCACGCGAGCTGCTGAACAGCGACGTAGGGGAGGCCCAGGTCTCCCTCCACCACCAGCCGGCTGCGGCCACCGCCCTGCTTCACCACGCGCACCTGCACGCCGATGCGCTCGGCCAGGCCTGAGACGTGGGAGATGATGCCCACCTGGCGCCCCGTGGCCTGGAGCGCGTCCAACGTGGCCAGCGCCACCTCCAGCGTCTCCGGGTCCAACGTCCCGAAGCCCTCGTCGATGAAGAGCGTCTCCACCTGCGTGGTCTCCGAGGACAGCGAGGCCAGCCCCAGCGCGAGCGCCAGGGACACCAGGAAGCTCTCGCCACCGGACAGGCTGGCCACGCCCCGCACCTCGTCGCCCATGTCCCTGTCCACCACCTGGAGGTCCAGGTCATGCCCGGGCACCCGCATCAGCCGGTAGCGCCGCGCCAGCTCCTGCAAGTGTGCGTTGGCGTGCAGCAACAACGCGTCCAGCGTGAGGCTCTGGGCGAAGACCTTGAAGCGCTTTCCATCGTGCGAGCCGATGAGGTCACCCAGCGCCTTCCACACCTCGCCCGCGCGCCTGCGCTCCGCGATGGCCTGCGCCTCGCTGCCGTGACGGGCTCGGGCCGCGTCGTCCGCTTCCAGTCGCGCACGCAACATCGCCTCCGCACGCCGTCGGACCTCCACGTCCGCGCGCAGGCGCTCCCGGGCGGCGGTGGCTTCCTCTTCTGACAGGCGCGGCGGTCCGCTCGCTTCGTGGCCCGTGCGACGCTCGCGACGCTCGTCGTGCACCGCGCGCGCCTGGGCGTGGGCCTCGCGCAGCACGGCCAACGCCCGCGCCTCCGCCTCGCACCACGCGGAATCATTCGCCAGCAACGCCTTCACCGCGTCCAGCGAGACACCCTGGACCGCGAGCCGTTGCTCCAATTCCCGCCGGGCGAGCTCCAGGGCCTCTTGCACCCGAGCGAGGTCGCGCTCCGCGTCCTCCGCGCGGGCCTGTGCCACGCCTTCCGCCTGCCGTGCCGTATCTGCCGACGCACGCGCCTTTTCGTAGGCCGCCTGCGCCGCGTCCAGCTTCGCTCGCAGCTCCGCGCGGACCTCCTCCGTGGGCCTCCCCTCCAGCAGCGCGGCGCGAGCCCGAGCCGCCTCATCCCGGGCCTGCTCCTTGAGCACGGCTTGCGCGGCGTCCTCCTCGGCGCGACGGGCGCTCACCTCCAGCAAGCCCTGGGCACGTGCACGGTGTCGCTGCTCTTCGTCCTCGCGCGCCTTCGCCTTCTGGACGATGTCCTCGCGCTCCTTCCACATGGAGACGCGCTTGCCGCACTTCTGCCGGAAGTCCGCGGGAGCGGCCTCCAGCTTGGCCTCCCATCCCGCGTCCGCGGCGAAGATGGGGGACACGTCCGCGAGCACCTGACGCACCGTCGCGTCCGCCGCTTCCACCCGAGCCAGGACCTCCTTCAGCGCGCCCTCCGCTCGCGTGAAGGACTCCTCCGCGCGACGGAGCGCCTCGGAGGCCACCTCTCGGCGGGCGCGCTGTGCCTCCAGCGCCGCACGCGCCTCGCGCGCCATCCGAGCCAGCCCCTCGGCGGCGGCTTCTTCGGCCTTCAACGCGGACAGCTTCGCCTGGACGTCAGCGACCATCGCTTCCAGCCAGGCACCCGCCTCCGGTGTCGAGCCCGCTTCGGGCACTGCATCGCGCGGGCCAACTTGAGTCACAAGGGATGGAACGCTCGCGCCCCGCACACCCTCGGAAGGCACTGCCTGGGCTTGCGCCCGCCACTGCTCGCACCCATGTGCCCACGCGTCGCGGTGCTCCGCACAGCGAGCCACCGCGCCCTCACGCCGTGACTCCGCCTGCGTGACTCGCGCCCGCGCCGCCGCCTGCCTCGCGCTCGCGTCCACCTCTTCTCGCGAGCACTCGTTCCGCTCGGACTCCAGCGTCTCCACCCGCGCGGCGGACTCCGCCACCAGCCCCGCCAGCGCGGGCACCTCGTGCCGATACGGATGCTCCATGGCACCACACAGCGGACACGCCTCGCCCTCGCGCAACAGCGCCCGCTGCGCCGCGTGGCCCTGCGTCGCCTGCGCCACGGACAGCGCACGACGCGCCTCCTTCAGCGCCGCTTCACGCTCCAGCCGTCGCAGCCCCGCGTCCCTCACCGCGCCTGACGCGGACTCCGTTTCCTCCCGGGCCGCCGTCGCCTCACGCGCGGCGGCCGCCGCCTCCGCCTCGCCCGCGCACAGCCCCTGCCGGGCCGACTCCAGCGCGCGCAGCGTCTCCTGCCTCGCGAGCAGCGACTCGCGCTGCACCCGCCGCTCCACGCCCGTCCCCTCGCCCAGCGAAGCCTCCGCGTGCGTCGCCGCGGCCTGAGCGCGCGCCTCGGCCTCCGCCGCCGAGTCCCGCTCCTGACGCCTCAGGCGCTCCGCGTCCCGCAGCAGGTCCACGTCCCCGCGCAGCTTCTCCACGGTCGCCCGCGCCGCCCGTCCCTCGCCCAGCGCCACCTCGTACCGCTCCAGCTCGCGCTGCCAGCGCGGCCACTCCCTCGCCAGCGCCTCCCAGTGGGCCTTCTCCGACAACCAGCCCCGGGCCCCCTCACCCGCCACCCGCGCGGCCTCCTCGCGGACCACGACCTCCTCCAACGCCGACCGGGCCTTCGCCGCCTCGGCCTCGGACACCCGAGCCCGCCCCCGCGCCTCCTCCGCCTCACGCGCGGCCGTCGCGCTCCGCGCATCCAGCTCCGCCGCCGCCTCCAACGCGGGCGCCGCCACCTCCAGCGCCGACCGCGCCTCCCCCCGACCGTCCTCCGCCCCCCGCAACGCCCCCGACAACCCGGCCGTCCGAGCCTTCGCCTCCTCCACCTCCGCGCCACGAGCCCGACGCGCGGCGTCCGCTTCCTCCCACCGCCGCCGCGCCCCCTCCGCCGCCGTCACCGGCCCCCGGAAGGACTCCGCCGCGCGGACCTCCTCCAGCTTCTTCGCCCGAGGCGCCGCCGCCGTCAGGGCCTCCGTCGCTCTCGCCTCCCGCGCCTCCGCCTCCCCCTGCGCGACCACCAGCGCCGCCCGCTCCGCGTGCCACGCCGCCGCGCCCTCCGCCTCCCCCAGCCGCGCCTCCACCTCTTCGCGCGCCTGGGCCTCCTCGACGAGCCGCCCCTCCGCCGCGCCGCGCTCCCCCACCTCCATCAGCGAAATCGCCGCCAGCCCCTGCTCGCGGCGCGTCAGCTCCTCCTGCTCACCCTTGTTCTTCTCATGGGCGGCCATGGACAGCCGGCTGTACACCTCCGTGCCCGTCATCCGCTCCAGCAGCTCCGCGCGCTCGCTCGCATCCGCCTTCAGGAAGGCCGCGAACTCGCCCTGCGCCAGCAACGCCGAGCGGCGGAACTGGTCGAACGACAACCCCAGCCGCTCCTGGATGGCCGCCAGCACCTCGCCCTTGGTGCGGCCGAACTGCTGCCCCGTGGCCACCTCCGTGAGCGTCATCTCCTGCGGCCGGAAGCGCCCCTCCGCGCGACTTCGCGCCCGCCACACGGACCAGCGCGCCCGGTAGCGCTTCCCATCCTTCCCCTGGAAGTCCACCTCCGCGAAGCCCTCGCCCGCGCCCCGCCGCAGCATCCCGCGCACGTCGTACGCGGACAGCCGCGCCTCCTCTTCCTCGTCCGCGCGCCCCACCGGCACGCCACCGCGTCCGCCCAGCCTCGGCGTCCGGTCGAACAGCGCCAGGCACAGCGCATCCAGCAGCGTGCTCTTGCCCGCCCCCGTCGCGCCCGTAATCGCGAACAGCCCCAGCCTGTCGAGCGGCGGCCTGTCCAGCTCCAGCGCGAAGTTCCCCGCGAAGCTCGTCAGGTTGTTGCCGCGAATACAGAGGACCTTCATGACGCGTCCTCCTGGACCTGGGTCAACAGCGTGTGGAACGCCTCCAGCAACACCTCCGAGGGCGGCTCCTCATAGTCCCGCGCATACCGCGCCCGGAAGACGTCCTCGGGCGTGCGCTCTCGCAGCGACAACCCCGGGCTCACCTCCGCCAGCGCGCCTCCCGTGCCCGTGTACGCGGGCGTCAGCTTCACCAGCCGCGCCGCGCGTCCCTCCAGCGCCTTCTCCACCTTCTGCCTCAGCGACGGCTCCGGACGGGGCAGCGACACGCAGACCTCCAGGTAGGGCCGCCGCCACTCCTCCGCGTCCGCCTCCAGCGCCGGCATCGCCTCCAGCAGCGCCAGCACCTCCTCCAGCGTCGCGGCGTCCCGCGCCGGCACGCGCACCATCTCCGCGCGACGCGGCACCGGCAGGGACTGCACGCCCTCCAGTACGGCTCCCTTCAAGTCCACCAGCAACACCTGGTGCCGATACCCCGCCTCCGACAGCGACAACGGCAGGGGCGAGCCGCTGTAGCGCACGCCCTCGCGCCCGCCCACGCGCTGCGCCTTGTGCAGGTGCCCCAGCGCCGCGTACGCGACGTCGTCCGGGAACAGCTCCACGGGCAGCGCATGCTGGTTGCCGCCGAGAATCTTCCGCTCGCTGAGCACCGACAGCTCCGAGCCCGTCATGTAGCAATGGCCCATGGCCACCAGCGCCTGCCCCGGCTGACGGCGGTGCCGAGCGGCCTCCAGCACCTCCGAGTACACCGCGCGCACGCCCTCCACCAACCGGTCCCCCGCGTCCTCCGCCACCGGCGGCAGGTCCGACGGACGCAAGTACGGCACCGCCGCCACCCACGCCCCCACGCGCCCCTTCGCGTCGTGCACCGGCACCAGCAGCCGCTCCAGGTTCAGCGCGCCCCGCTCACGCGGCAGCCCACCCACCACCTTCACGCCCAGCGCCGCGAACAGCGGGTCTGGCGCATCCAGCCGCGCCGCCGAGTCGTGGTTGCCACCGATGACGACCACGTCCAGCCGGGGCAGCCTCCGCCGGGCCTTCGCGACGAACTGGTACCAGGCCGCCTGGGCCTCCGCGCTCGGGTTGGAGGTGTCGAAGATGTCGCCGGCCACCAGCAGCGCGTCCACCGCCTGGGCCTCCAGCGTGTCCAGCAGCCACTCCAGGAACGCGCCGTGCTCCGCCTCCCGCGAGACGTCGTACAGCGTGTGCCCCAGGTGCCAGTCCGACGTGTGCAGCAAGCGCATCCCGCGTTCACCCTCCCTCACCCCACGGCACTCAGGCCGCCCGGCAGCCTCCTCCGGGGAAGCCGCCTGCTCCAAGCGCCGGGCGCCTGCTCCCTTACACGCTCCCTCTGACATGCGGGCAAGCATCTGGAATTTCGCGGCTTTGCGGCCCCGTCCGGCCTCACACGTCCTGGGGGCGCGGTGAACCCCACGGGGAGACTGGCCGAGCCCCTCCCCTCGGGGAGATGCTTTCCCTCATGGAATCCACGTTCGCCCCATGGCTCGCGCTCCTGGGCATGGGACTCTTCGTCGTCCTCATCCTCGCCCTCGCCGCCCGGGACAAGCGTCGGCAGCGCAAGGCGTGGCTCGTCTTCGCGACGCGGCGAGGCTGGAGCTTCACCAGCTCCAAGGACTTCATGGAGGTGCAGGGGCTCCACCAGGACCGGCAGCTCTCCCTGCTCACCGAGGTGCGCGGCCGGGGCAAGGGCTCGCACCAGGTAATGGTGCTGCGCCTGGACGTGAGCGACCTGGTGCCCCAGGAGCTGCATCTGGAGACCGAGGGACTGGGCAACAAGTTCCTGAAGCTGTTCGGCGTGCGCGACGAGGAGCTGGGTGACGTGGCGCTGGACTCGGCGCTCGACCTGAAGGGCCTGTCGCCGGAGTCGCACGCCCTGCTCACCACGCCCCAGGTGGGCGAACACCTGCTGCGCGCCCACCGTCACTACCAGCGCTTCTCCATCGTCGCCGGACTGCTGGAGGCGGAGTACCAGGGCATCCCCAGCTCCACCGAGAAGCTGGAGACCCATATCGCTCCGGCGCTCGCCCTGGCCGACACCCTGCTTCAGTCGGCCGGGCGAGCACCCGCGCTCAAGGCGCGCGGCCGTCAGGCCTGACGACGGCGGCGGCGCGACATCGCCAGCGCGGCCAGGGCCACCCACGCGAGCGGGCCCACCGGCGCGGCGCCGCAGCCGCAGCCATCATCCTCCCCGGGCGACTGGGGGATGGGGCCGGCGTCGGGCCGCGAACCCGCGTCCGGTGACACGCCCGCGTCCGGCTCCGAGCCCGCATCCGGAGGTCCCTGCGCCACCAGCGTGCAGTCGCCGTCACCGACGCACACCTTCACCTCGACCTCGTTCCGGTTCCCGGCCGTATCCACCACCGCGAACTTCACCAGGTGGCCACCGGGCGACAGGTCCGTCGTGTCCCAGCGGTTGTGCTCGCCGCCGAAGTGGAAGTGGTTGTCCGTGCGCTCGTCGACGTAGCGCTGCACTCCGTCGACGAAGAACTCCGCGCGCGTGCAGCCGGAGTCGTCGATGCAGTCGCCATAGAACTCGGCGGACGCACCCGACACGCGCTCCTCCGCCGTGGGCCGCGTGAGCACCGCGACGGGCGCCTCGTCCTCCTTCACGGTGATGGAGAAGGTCTGCGTCGCGTCCGGGGACACGGTGTTGGCCACGCGCACCACCACATCCACCGTCATGGCCGTGGTGGGCGTCCAGGAGATGAGGCCCGTGGCCGCGTCGATGGACATGCCCGGCGGCGAGGTGGTGAGCGAGTACGTGGGCGACGGCCGCGCGCGCGCCTCCACATCGTACCGGTACGGGTTGCCCACCACCGCGGTGGTGAGCGCCGTGGAGGTGATGAGGGGCGCCAGCGACTCGTCGTCCGCCTCGGTCACCGTCACGGCGCGCGAATCCAGGCCCGGCGCTGACACGGTGAAGGTGGCGACACCGTCCGCGTTGTCGGCGTCCTGGGCGGCCCCCAGCGTGACGGTCTGCGGCGTGTTCCAGTTGGCCGTCGTGAAGGCGAGCGAGGCCCCGGACTGCACGGAGAGGTCCGTGTCGCCCGAGGTGCGCGCCACGGTGACAGTCACACTGCCCGCCGGCGCGCGGGTCAGCGACACGTCGAACGTCGCCGTCCCGCCTTCGTTGACGTTCACGTTGCTGGACGAGAGCACGAGCTGCGCGGAGTTGTCCTCGATGGTGGTCGCGAGCACGGACTCGGAGGTCAGCCCGCTCGACGCCACGGTGAAGGTGGCCGTGTCCACGACCGCGTCCGCATCCTCCAGCGCCTCAATCGTCACGACGCGGGGAACGCTCCAGTTCTCCGGCGTGAAGGTGAAGGTGGAGACGCCGGACACGCGCAGGTCGGTGCTGCCACCCGCTGCCCGGAAGGCATCCACGATGACCGGAGCCGAGGGAGCCTCCGCCAGCCGCACGGTGAAGGTGGCCCGGCCGCCTTCCACGACGCGCGGATAGAGTCCGGACACCACCAGACGCTGTCCGGGAGCCGTCGGCACGATGCGGCGCAGGCGCCCGCCGGTGACGCCGATGGTGTACAGCGCCCCGTCCGGTCCCACCGACGCGTCGACATACGCGCTGAAGCTCGACCCCCACAGGTCCACCGTCGCCACGGTATTGTCCTGCGCCAGCGTGGCACGCATGAAGTTGGCGGAGTTGTAGTCGCCGAAGAAGTAGTTGCCGCGGTACTCGTCCGGGAAGAGCGTGGAGTCGTAGAAGACGCCACCGTTCAGGCAGCCGCCCAGCTCCTGCGTCTTCGCGGTGCCACCGCCACTGCTGACATCGGGCAAGCCCGTCTGCGTCAGGGTGAAGGTCGTCGCGCTGGGAGTGCTGGCGACGTAGAAGTCCCCGTTGAAGGACGTATCCCCGACGCCTTCGATGGTGAGCTTCTCGCCCTTGCGGAAGCCGTGGGTGCCCGTGGTGGTGAACGTGGCGATACCGCCCGCGCGCACGGCTCCCGTCGCGGCGAGGGTGCGCGTGTCCAGGTTGTTGGTGCGGTACTTGATGACGGGGGTGATGGAGTCGTTACCGGCGGGCTGGTTGTTCTCGTAGTCGTTGTAGCCAGCGTGGCTCCTCCGGTTCACGACGAAGGTCTGCTCGTAGCCGGTGCCCACCACGTTGACCCAGAGCAGGCCGGTGCTCGGCTGGAAGGTCAGGGTGAACGGGTTGCGGAAGCCGCGCGCCCAGATGTACTCGTTGTTCGGCCCCACGCCGTCGTTGAACGGGTTGTCATTGGCGGGCGTGCCGTTGCGGTTGGCCCGGTTCACCTTCGCCGCCATCGACGTGAGGTCCGCATTCACGCCAATCTCGTCCCCCAGGTCGCCAATGGCGAAGTACAGCTTGCCGTCCGGCCCGAAGCCGATACCGCCGCCGTCGTGGTTCTCTCCGCGCGTGGGCAGCCCGGAGACAATCACCGTGCGCGCCGTGCCCGTGCCGTTGGAGTCCGTGTAGCGGACAATCTGCTGCTCCGACACGGAGACGGTGACGAAGACGTAGACGTAGCGGTTGACGATGTAGTTCGGGTCGAACGCGATGCCGATGACGCCGCACTCGCTGTTGGTGTGGACGGCCGGCTCCGTCGCGAACAGGCTCGTCACCAGCGTGGTGTTGCCCGGCTGCGTCGTCCGCGGCAGGCCATTCACCGTGGAGACGACCCGGATGGCCCCTGACTTGATGGTGATGAACAGGCGCCCTGAGCCGTCCGGCGCCCATGCCATTCCCGTGGCCTGGCCCAGGTCATTCGACTGGTAGACAGTCTCGGTGAAGCCCGTGGGTACAGCGGCCCAGACTGGCGCGGCCAGCAACAGCAGCAGAATCAAGAGTTGGCGCATGGCCCGGAAGATACAGCACGGAGCGCGGGCGCCCTGTCCTTCAATCGGCCGCGCCGCGCGGGCTCGCACCCCCACCGATTTCTTTCAGCGCGACTGTGGCCTCCGCGCCCAGGTGGCGTCGCGACACCTACCAGTCGGAGCGAGTGACGCGGTACATGACGGCGGAGCTGAGGGGGCAGTCGAAGAGCTGCTCGAAGGCCTGCCCCCGTGCGCGCAGCAGGTGCTCGGCGGGACTTCCTCGACGCACGCTCACCCAGCGCGGCCGGAGGGCGCGGAGCTTGTCCAGGTACACGCCGTCATTGCCCTCGTGGTTGACGTACTCGACGCGGTTGCGCAGGTCCTCCGTCCAGTATTCACCCAGGAAGGAGGTCGCGCTGTCGTAGGCGACCACGTCACCGGGGCGCAGCTCCTGCTCGCGCAGGCGCATCGCGTCCAGCGGCCACAACCAGCCAATCTGCAGACGAATCCGGTCCTCGTCCCGCACGTCCGGCGAGGCGCGCGGGCCCACCGTCGGCAGCACCCGATAGCCCACCGAGGCCTTCGCGAAGGACGCCACGCAGAGGAACGCCGCGAGGGCGGACAGCGGCGCCTGGAGATAGCGCGTGCCCAACTGCCGGTGCAGCACGGCGAACGCGACGAGTCCCGCCGCGGGAAGCGCCAGTGTGAAGCGCCCCCACCACGCCGCGGGCACCAGCACCGCCAGGCCCGCGAGCAGCGGCAGCGACAACCTGAACCAGCGCTCGCGACTGAAGAGGGCGGAGGCGCTCACCCACAGCAACACGGGCAGGAGCAGGTACGGAAAGAGCCAGCCAAAGGCGCGCTCGCGCACGTCGGGCCAGTACATCCCCTCCTTCGCGCTCCAGTTGTCCACCATGCGCTCGAAGGCCCCGGGCGCGCCGAAGAAGGCCGGGGGACCCGCGATTTCATCCGCGCCGATGGTGCCCGCCAGCTCGTGGCCCAGCACCCGCATGCGCGCGGGCCAGAACGGGTTGCCGGTGCGCGCAGCGTTCTCCACGTACGTGGGCGCGCCCAGCCAGAGCAGCAGCAACACCGCGAGCCCCGCCTGCCCCAGCGTCCGCCACCGCGAGCCCTTCGCACGCCACACCACCAGCCCGCCGCGCACGAATAGCAGCGGCGACAGCAGCGCGAGGTGGAAGAGGCCCGTCACCTTCGTGCCCGCGTACAGGCCCAGCGCCAGCAGCGTCAGCGTGCGCGCGACGGGGCTCCAGTCCTTCTCGGTGAGGAAGTAGAAGGCGGTGATGAACAGCGCGCCCGCCACCACGTCCGCGTGCGAGGTGTGGAGCTGGAGGAACACCGCCGGCAGGGCGAGCCACATCGCGCCCAGTGACGCCGCCAGCGCGGGGCTCGCGCTCGCCCGGCGACAGAGCGCGGCCACCGCGAGCGCGCCCAACAGGCCGAAGGGCACCTGCGACAAATCATCCAGGCGCGTGTGCCGGGGCAACAGCACGTTCCAGACGGAGAGCAGCTCGGTGAGCTCGGGGTAGCCGTTGACATACCAGACGGAGGTATCCACCCAGGTGATGCCGCCCGTCTGCACCGCGTAGTTCGTCTTGGGGACGTGGTACCAGACGACGTCCCAGGCCCAGTTGGGAAAGTACCAGGCGATGACGCTGGAGAGCACGAGCGCGCACGCCGCGGGCAAGAGCGCCCAGGCGGCCAGCTCCTGGCGCCGATGGATGTCTCGCAAGAGCCGCACCGGAGCGCCCACGTCCGCGCGAAGCCGGGCCCACAGCTCCGCGACACCGACGCGCGACACGGCCACCGCGAGCATGGCGCCATGGAGCACGAGCCCCGCGACAGCGAGCCGCACGCGGCCCAGTTGCCCCAGCAGGCCCAGGCCCTGGACGCAGGTGAGGATGCTCGCGGCGCCGAAGAGGAGCGCGGCCATCCAGCGCTCCAGCGTGGAGCGCTCACGCAAGAGCGCGGCGGACAGCGCCCAGGCGGCGACCACCGCCAGCCACGTCTCCAATGTCCAGAGCAGCCAGCCCATGCGCGTGACTCAGCGGCCCACGGCGAGGGTGCGCTCGTACAGCGTGCGCACCCGCTCGGCCAGCTCCGCCGCGTCCTGCCCCAGCGACTCCGGCGGCAGGGCCGGCAGCACGCGCACGCGCATGGACGCCCGCGCGTTCATCCAAGGGCCGTCTCCGTCGAGCAACTGCGTCGTGCCCTCCACGACGATGGGCACCACCGGCACATGCTCCTCCAGCGCGAGCTGGAAGGCGCCACGCTTGAAGGGCAGCCGCTGGCCACCTGTCGCATAGGTGCCCTCCGGAAAGATGAGGACGGGCATGCCCCGGCGCAGCCACTTGCGGCACGGGTCCAACAACTGGTGCATGGCGCTGGACGAGCCCCGGACGATGGGCACGTAGGCCAGCAGCGTCATCATCCAGCCCACCAGCGGCAGGTTGAACAGCGAGGCCTTCGCCACGAACTTGTACGGGTGGTTCAGCCCCATGACGGCGAGGATGTCCATGGCGGACTGGTGGTTGACCACGATGACGCACGGGCCTTTCGGCAGGTGCTCCTTGCCCTCGAAGCGCGTGCGCCAGCCCGGGGACAGGTGCAGCCACAGCCAGTGGCACCAGCCACACACCAGCCAGTGCAACATCCGGCGGTCCCGGTCGAAGGGATAGGTGACCAGCAGCAGCAGCGCGCCCAGCGTGAAGAGCACGGGCGCGGTGAGCAGGAAGACGACCCAGAACCAGGCGGTGACGAGGTACTTCATCGAGGAGGGCCGGAAGGCTCGGGGCGAGAGGTCATCATCGGACACCGGACATAGCGTGCCAGGAGGGGGCGATACAGCCACCACCGCCCGGACGCGCACAGACGCCTGCCTGGGGGGCGGGCGCCTCGGGGCGGACGATACACCCCGAATGGCACCCGCTGAAGGCTTGGGTCGTCGGTACCGCGTTCTTGAGACTGGACGGTGGTGTCTTCGCCTTCGCCCGAAAGCTCGGTGCCCATGAGCCGTGCGGCCCCCGAATCCCGCTGTTAGAGCAGCCCTCCCAGGGCCCACGAGAGGGCTCCGGGGCGCGCTTTCGGACGCTCCAGACGTCACGCGCACATCACTGCACGCACTCTGGCTTGCCGCGAGGCGATGGGAGCGGCGTATGGTGGCCGCCCACGAAGTCACTCGGAGGAGGCAGCGGAATGGACGCGCAGGGCCTGCACATCGAGACGCATCCCCGAGAGGGAGACCCGCTGCTGCGCGCCACGCGCCCGGACCCGTGCACGGTGGTGCTCTTCGGCGCGACGGGAGACCTGGCGCAGCGCAAGCTGTTCCCCGCGCTCTTCGAGCTGGCGCGCGCCAACCTCCTGCCGGACCACTTCTCCGTCGTCGCCTTCAGTCGCTCGCAGCTCGACGACGACGCCTTCCGCAAACACGTGAAGGAGGGGCTCCAGAAGTTCGCGCGCACCCAGCCGCTCGACGAGGCGACGTGGCAGAAGTTCGCCCCGCGCCTGGAGGGCATCTCCGGCGGCTACGACGACCCGGCCGCCTTCCAGCGGCTGCGCGAGCGGCTGGAGCAGGTCGCCCAGCGCCAGGGAACCCAGGGCAACCAGCTCTACTACCTGGCCACGCCCGCCTCCACCTTCCCCCAGATTCTGCACAGCCTGGCCGGCGCGGGACTCCTCAAGCGCGAGGAGCGCCCCCATGAGCAGCCCTGGCGGCGGCTGGTCATCGAGAAGCCCTTCGGTCACGACCTGGAGAGCGCGCGTGAGCTGAACCGCGAGCTGGCGGCGGTGCTGGACGAGAAGCAGATCTTCCGCATCGACCACTACCTGGGCAAGGAGACCGTCCAGAACATCCTGGTCTTCCGCTTCGCCAACGCCATCTTCGAGCCGCTGTGGAACCGCAACCACATCGACCACGTGGAAATCACGGCGGCGGAGGCCATTGGCGTGGAGGGCCGCGGCGGCTTCTACGACGAGACGGGCGTCATCCGGGACATGGTGCAGAACCACCTGCTCCAGGTGCTCGCGCTGTGTGCCATGGAGCCGCCGGTGTCCTTCGGCGCGGAGGACATCCGCGACGAGAAGAACAAGGTGTTCCGCGCGCTGCGCCCCGTGGAGGGCAAGGAGGTGGGGCGCTCCGTGGTGGCCGGCCAGTACGAGGGCTACCTCAAGGAGAAGGGCGTCAAGCCCGACTCGCGCACGCCCACGTACGTGGCCATGAAGCTCAGCGTGGACTCGTGGCGCTGGGAGGGCGTGCCCTTCTACCTGCGCGCGGGCAAGGGTTTGAAGAAGCGGATGACGGAGGTGTCCATCCACTTCAAGTCGGTGCCCATCGGCCTGTTCTCCGGCGAGGGCGCCACCTGCCAGCGACTGCAGCCCAACGTGCTCACGGTGCGCATCCAGCCCCAGGAGGGCATCGCCCTCTCCTTCGAGTCCAAGGTGCCCGGCGAGGACGTCAACATCGCGGGCGTCACCATGGACTTCAACTACGAGGAGAGCTTCCAGAAGCCGGTGCCGGAGGCGTACGAGCGGCTGCTCCTGGACTGCATGCGCGGCAACGCCACGCTCTTCGCGCGGCAGGACAGCGTGGAGCAGGCCTGGGCCTATGTGACGCCCATCCTCCAGGCCCTGGAGTCCGGCGAGGGCGGCACGGTGCACCCCTACTCGGTCGGCAGCACCGGTCCCCAGGCCGCCGCCGCGCTGCTCGCCCGCGACGGGCGACGGTGGACGCAGCTATGACCGGGCTGCCCCCCCGCGTCCTCGCGCCGGAGAACCTGGCCCGCGCCGCCGCCGAGTGGATGGCGCGCTCGCTCCAGACGTCGCTCGCGATGAACCGGCGGGTGAGCCTGGCCGTGTCGGGCGGAGGCACGCCGGGGCCCGCGTACCGGGAGCTGTCGCGCCTGGTGCTGCCGTGGGAGCGGGTGGACCTGTACTTCGTGGACGAGCGCTTCGTGCCGCCGGATGACGCGGACAGCAACTACCGCATGGTGGAGGAGACGCTGATTGCGCCGCTGCGGCTGTCGCCGGCGCAGGTGTTCCGCATGGAGGGCGAGCGCGGGGACCGCGAAGTGGCCGCGCGCGAGTACGAGGCCAGGCTGCCGCCGATGCTGAACGTGGTGCTGCTGGGGATGGGGGAGGACGGGCATACGGCCAGCCTCTTCCCCGGCCATCCGGCGCTGGAGGAGAAGAGCCGGCGCGTGCTGTCGGTGGTGGGCCCCAAGCCGCCGCCCTGGCGGATGACGCTCACGATGCCGACGCTGCTGTCAGCGAGCGCGGTGCTGATGCTGGTGGCGGGGGCGGGCAAGCGGGAGACGGTGCACCGGGCGCTCGCGGGAGACCTGGCGCTCCCGGCGGCCCGGGTGACGAATGCGCAGTGGATGTTGGACTCCGCCGCCGCGGGACGGTGAGCGGGCCATCTTCGGAGGAAGCATGAGTGCGGCAGCGAGCGCCCAGACGGGCGCGCAGTTCGGCGTGGCGGGAATGGGCGTCATGGGCGCGGCCCTGGCCCTGAACATCGCGGACCGCGGTTTCCGGGTGACGGCCTGGGACCGGCATCCGGAGCGCATCGACGAGATGCACCAGAAGTACGGGCATCCGGAGGTGAAGGGCACCGCGTCCCTGGAGGAGTTCGTGTCGCGGCTGGAGCGCCCCCGGCGCATCCTGCTGATGATTACGGCGGGCGCGCCGGTGGACCAGATGATGGAGCGGCTGTTCCCGCTCCTGTCGCCGGGCGACGTCATCATGGACGCGGGCAACTCCTGGTTCCAGGACACGCGGCGGCGCGAGGAGCTGTGCAAGAGCAAGGGCTTTCACTTCCTGGGCATCGGCGTGTCCGGCGGAGAGGAAGGCGCGCGGCACGGCCCGTCCATCATGCCCGGCGGTCCTCCGGAGGCGTATGCGCTGGTGAAGCCGGTGCTGGAGGCCATCGCCGCGCGCACGGATGAGGGCCTGTGTGTCACCCACGTGGGGCCGGATGGCGCGGGCCACTTCGTGAAGATGGTGCACAACGGCATCGAGTACGCGGACATGCAGCTGCTCGCGGAGACATACGACGTGCTGCGCCGGGGCCTGGGCCTGTCGGCGGAGGGCGTGGCGGACCTCTTCTCGCAATGGAACAAGGGCATCGCCGAGTCCTTCCTCCTGGAGACCAGCATCAAGGTGCTGCGCAAGAAGGACGCGGAGACGGGCAAGCCGCTGGTGGACCTGGTGCTGGACAAGGCCGGGCAGAAGGGCACGGGCAAGTGGACGGTGCAGGTGGCATTGGATTTGGGCGTGCCGATTCCCTCCATCGCCTCCGCGCTGGATGCGCGCAACCTGTCGTCGATGAAGGACCAGCGCGTGGCGGCGAGCCAGAAGCTCAAGGGCCCCTCCGAGGCGCTGTCCGCCGAGGAGAAGGCACAGCTGGGGGCGTGGGCCCATGACGCGCTGTACGCGGCGCGCGTGGTGACGTACGCGCAGGGCATGCGGCTCATCCAGACGGCGTCGCAGGAGTACAAGTGGAACGTCTCCCTGGCGGAGATGGCGCGCATCTGGCGGGGCGGCTGCATCATCCGCGCGAAGCTGCTCACCCCGCTGCGCGAGGCCTTCACGCGCCAGCCGGAGCTGCCCAACCTGCTCGTGTCGGACGCCTTCGCGCCGGTGCTCGAGAAGCTGGCGCCGTCGTGGCGCAAGCTGGTGGGCACGGCGACGAAGCTGGGCATCCCCATCCCCGTGTTCAGCTCGTCGCTGGCGTATATGGACAGCTACCGCAGCGCGGAGCTGCCGCAGAACCTCACCCAGGCCCAGCGTGACGACTTCGGCGCGCACACGTACCAGCGCCGGGACAAGCCCGACGCCGGCTTCGTGCACTCGGACTGGAGCAGCTAGCAAGGCATCCGAGCCGGAGAGTCGGGGTGACGTCCTCACCCCGGCTTCGGCGGCGTGGCGCGCAGCTCCGCGCGGCCAATCTTGCCGCTCACCGTCTTGGGCAGCTCGGCGACGAACTCCACCTCGCGCGGGTACTTGTACGGCGCCGTCGTGCGCTTCACGTGCTCCTGGAGCTCCTTCGCCAGCTCCTGTGACGGCGTGAAGCCCGGGGCCAGCACCACGTAGGCCTTCACGCGCTGGCCAATCTTGTCGTCCGGCACGCCAATCACCGCCGACTCCGCCACCGCCTGGTGCTCCAGCAGCGCGGACTCCACCTCGAACGGGCCCACGCGGTAGCCGGACGTCTTGATGACGTCGTCCGCGCGGCCCACGAACCAGAAGTAGCCCTCCGCGTCCCGCATCGCCCTGTCCCCGGTGACGTACCAGTCGCCCCGGCGGCAGGCCGCGTTGGCCGAGTCGTCCCCCAGGTACTCCTGGAACAGCCCCACCGGGCGCTCCGGCGCCACGCGCACCGCGATGTCGCCCTCCTGGCCGTCCTTCACCTCCTGCCCCGTGTCGTCGATGACGCCCACGGTGAAGCCCGGGGACGGCTTGCCCATGGAGCCCACGCGCGGCTCCACCGAGGGGAACATGCCCACCACCACCACCGTCTCCGTCTGGCCGTAGCCCTCGCGGATGTGCAGCCCCGTGGCCGCCTTCCACGAGTCGATGACCTCCGGATTCAGCGGCTCGCCCGCGCTCACCGTGTGGCGCAGCGCCGTCAGGTCCACGGCCTGGAGGTCCTGGAGCACCAGCGCGCGCCACGCGGTGGGCGGCGCGCAGAAGGTGGTGACGCGCTGGGACTCCAGCACCTCGAGAATCTTCGCCGCGTCGAAGCGGCCCCGGAAGTCGAAGACGACGTTGCACGCGCCCTGGCTCCACGGCCCGAAGAGCTTGCCCCAGGCGCACTTGGCCCAGCCCGTGTCACTCAACGTCAGGTGCCGGTCCTCCGGCGTCAAATCCAGCCAGTAGCGCCCGGTAATCACGTGGCCCAGGCCGTAGCTGGCGTGCGTGTGCAGCACCATCTTCGGCATGCCGGTGGTGCCGGACGTGAAGTAGATGAGCAGCGGGTCCTCCGCCCGCGTGGGCGCGAAGGCCTGGCCATGCGCGCCGGTGCCCATGGTGCCCGCCTCGTAGGAGACCCACGGCTCGGGCGCGCCCTTGCCCACCGCGACCCAGGTCTCCACGCGGCCCGTACCCGCGAGTCCCTCGAAGCGCTCCAGACAGCTCATGTCCGCGATGACCGCGTTGGCGTCCGCCGCCACCAGCCGGTAGCGGATGTCCTTGACGGTGAGCATGGGCGTGCCGGGCATGAAGACGATGCCCACGCGGATGCAGCCCAGCACCAGGAACCACCACTCTGGTATCCGGGGCATCATGATGAAGACGCGGTCGCCCTTCTTCAGCCCCAGGCCCGTGAGGAACTGCGCGGCGTGAATCGAGCGCTGCCGCACGCCCTGCCACGTGAAGCGCTGCTCGCGGCCGGACTCGTCGGACCACAGGAGCGCCAGCGACTCCGGGCGCTCGGCGGCGTGCCGGTCCACCACGTCGGTGGAGAAGTTGAAGTGCTCGGGCCGCTCCCACTTGAAGTCCCGGTGGGTGGCCGCGTAGTCGCTCATGTTGCGAGGCGCGTACTCAGGCATGCGGGCGAGCCTGCCACGCACCCGAGGGCACCGGGCTCCGCACGTGCCCGCGTTCGCACGGTGGACAACAGCGCGGCGCGTCCCAAAGACGAAGGGGCCGGCCCTGATGGACCGACCCCTCGACGGCTTCAGGCTCCGAGGCGACGGCTCAGTTCAGCTCCATGCACGGGGCGATGTTGCCCAGCCCGTTGCACGTCAGCATCGCGTCCATCAACTGCTTCTCCGCCTGCGCCGTGTGGCCGGCGGCCAGCTCGCGGCGGATGCCCTCGCGCTCGGCCAGCAGGTGCAGCCACGGGTCCGGCGTGCCCTCGGCGAAGCCGCGCAGCGCGCTCAGCGCCGTGGCGTCCACCACCGCGCTCCCCGTGTGCACCAGCGCCCCGAAGTAGATGTCCCGCTCTCCCGAGCGACGCAGCGACTCCAACAGCGCCGTGGCGTCCTTCTTCGTCTCGCTCTCCCTCAGGAGCCCCGCATACCCCTGCGCCAGCGGCGCCCTCGCGGCGAAGTCCCGCGTCGCCACCTGCCGCACGTAGTCCTGCAGCACCGAGCCCCCACCCAGCGCGTCCAGCTCCTTCGCCAAGGGTAGCAGCGCCTCCACGCCCTCCTTCGAAGTCACGGTGCGGACCGCCTCATACAGCGCCGCGCGAGCCACCACCGGCCGCTGCGCGAGCTGCTTCACGTCCCAGGGCGCATCCCCCGTCAGCGTCAGCCACGCATCCGTGACTTGCCGCCGCCACCGCACGCGCTCCTCCGCCAGCTGCGTGCGCAGCTCCGCGGCCATCCGCCGGGCCTCCGCGCTCCAGCCCTCCTCACCCAGCGAGGCCACGGTGTCGAACGACGCCGCCGCGCGGTCCAGCAAGTCGCGCTCCCGCAGCACCAGCGCGCGGTTCCACAGCGCCTGCGCGTGGTTCGGGTTCTGCCGCAGCGCGCTCGTCAAGAGGCCCAGGGCCTCCTCGTACCGCTGCCGGCTCAGCGCGACGACGGCCTGGTCGTTCGCCTTGTCCGCGGACTCCGCCTCCCGGCCAAGGAACGCCTCCGCCTGCTGCCAGTCCCCGCGCAGCGCATACGCCGCCGCGATGCCCCGGAAGTCGTGCCGCTCTTCCAGCTCCGCCAGCGGCCTGAGCGGCAACATCTCCGTCGCGTGGCTCGTGCCGCGCATCGGGCTGTAGGGGAGGAAGCGGTCCGCCTTCGGGTGGCTCAACCGCGCCTCGAAGGTGCGGGAGTCCGCGCTCGAAAGCCATACCTCGCCCGGAATCTCCGGCGGGGCCTGAAAGCGGATGAACACCGTGGCGAGGCCCGCCGCCAGCGCCAGCGGCACCGCCGTGCGGTAGACCTTCTGGAGCCTGGCCCGCAGCGGCAGCACCTTCGCGGTCACCGGCTCCACCACGTCGGGCGACTCGGCCACCGGCGCGGCGCCTCCCAGCGCCCTCGCGGCCAGCAGCTCCAGTTGCAGCAAGTCCCTCAGCCCCGACTCACACTCCGCGCACCGCGTCAGGTGCTGGCGAAAGGCCTCCGCCTCCGTGGCGGACAGCTCTCCGTCCACGAAGAGGTGCAGTCGGTTGTTGGTGCATGGCGTCGTCATGAGCTCGTTGCCCCCCGCTCCCGGGCCACCGCTACCTGTGGCAGCAGCAAGTCCTTCAGGTCCCTGCGTGCCAGGGTGAGCCAACTGCCCACCGTGCCCACGGGAACGTTGAAATGCTCGGCGATGGCGTTGTAGCGCTTGCCCTCGGCATGCAGCCGGTAGGCGTCGCGCAGGTGCGGCTTCAGCCGCTCCACCGCTTTCTGGAACTCCTCGGTGCTGACCAGCTCCCAGTTCTCCTGGGCCTCCCCCTGCGCCACCCCCTCCTGAACCAGGGCCAGGTGTGGCATCCCCCGCGACTCCGTACGCTGCCTGCGGCAATAATCCAGGAAGCGGTTGGTCATCGTCGTGCACAACCACGCCGCCGCCGCCGCGTCCGTCCGGTCCTTCAACGCCTCGAATTCGTTCATCGCCCGCTCGAAGGTCTCCTGGACCAGGTCCTCCGCCTCCAGGCTCGAACGGGCGGACAACCGGCGCGCCAGACCCAGCAGGCTGGGCCGGTGCTGTCGGATGAACGCTTCGTAGCGCCTCCGCTCCCGGTTGAAGAGATTTGCCATGTTGTCCTACATGCTCGCGCGGCAGGTTTCCCAGTCAAAGACGCGAAGGCGCCCGTTCCTTGAGAAAAAAGTGCAAGGACACAGACAAGCAAATGCCCGGAGGGGGGTCATTCCCGTCCGGGCATGGATCTCCAGGGGTGGGGTGCGGGCCCCGCCGCTGGTGAGGGAGGCGGCCTAGCGAGGCTCCGGAGCGGAGGCCAGGGCGGGGGTGGACGGCATCGGCAGAGGCTTGCGCTGGCGCTGAACCCCCACCTCGGTGGCGCAGTCCACGTAGTTGTTCTTCACGTGGGCGTCCGCGGCACTCGACTCGACGACTTGGACACTCGGGGACTGCTTGGAACCGGGCGTCATGCGCTCGCTCCTCGTGCTGGGATACAGGCAGCACGTACAAGTTGCTGGTGGATGAAACTTTGAAGCTGTCGCCGTCCTTAACATGCTCCGCCGCGGTTCCGTGAGAGGGCGGGGGGTGGTTTGAGTCGTGAAATCCAAGGATTTCTAAATGAGCGCGGATACGTCCCGGTTGGCTTTGGAGTGGCAGGTCTGGCTGGTGGAGAACCTCGCGCTGGGAGTGACGCGGGAGGAGGCGTGTCGCGCATTGATGGGCGTGGGCGTGGCTGAAGACGTGGCGAAAGAAGAGGTGGCGCGCGTGGAGGCGCACCCGTTCTTCCAGGCGTGTCAGCGGTTGGGGCGGCGCTACGGCTGGCTGGAGTCGGTGATGGATGTCTACAGCACGCTGCACCGGCAGTCGGGCGGGCATGCGGCGCTGGAGCGGCGGGAGGCGTTGAGCGCCGACGAGTTCTTCACGCGCTACTACTTCGGGCACCGGCCGGTGGTGCTGACGGGGTTGATGAAGGACTGGCCCGCGCTGGAGCGCTGGACGCTGCCGTACCTGGCGGAGCGCGCGGGGGACGCGGAGGTGGAGGTGATGACGCGGCGGGAGTCGAACCCCGACCACGCGCCCGAGCCGGAGAAGCACCGCGAGACGATGCGCTTCGCGGACTACGTGCACCGCGTGGCGACGGGCGGCGCGACGAACGACTACTACATGGTGCCGCGCAACGAGAACTGGCAGCGCGACGGCCTCAAGCCCCTGCGCGACGACGTGCGCGCGCCCCAGGGCATCATCGACGCGGAGCTCCGGCCAGACATGATGACGCTCTTGTTGGGCCCGGCGGGCACCGTCACCCCGCTGCACCACGACAACATGAACGTGCTGCTGGCGCAGGTGATGGGGCGCAAGCACATCAAGCTCATCCCCTCCTTCCAGCGCCACCTGATGTACCCGCGCTACGGGACGTTCAGCCACGTGGACGCGGCGCGGCCGGACGCCGAACGCTACCCGCTGTACTCGGAGGCGCACGTGGTGGAGGCCGTGCTGGAGCCCGGGGAGCTGGTGTTCATCCCCGTGGGCTGGTGGCACTGGGTGCACGCGCTCGACGTGAGCGCGTCCGTCACGTTCCACCACTTCCTCGTGCCCCAGGGGAACACGTACCTGCCCACGCCCCTCTGAAGAGGGGGCGGGCTCAGTCGGACGTCTCCACCAGCAGCACGTGGTGCGTCCAGCTGTTGCGGGCGTCGCGCGAAAGCCACTGCTGGCGCTCGTCGCGCAGGGCCACCGCGGGCGCGGTGCCTGCCCGGATGCGCTGGCGCACGCCGTCGAAGAAGCGGCCCGCCGCGTCGGGGATGTCCACGGTGGAGGCGAGCACCGCGCGCGCGCCCGCCTCGATGAAGGCGGCGGGCAGGCTGAAGGGCTCGTGCGTCGTCGTGGAGGCCAGCCGGCCCGCGCTGCACGCCGCGAGGAAGACGAGCGGCGAGCCCGCCAGCTTCGTCTGTCGGACGATGTCCGCCGTCAGCGCGTAGCGGCCGTTGCCCTCGGGAGAGAGCACCACCAGCGAGGCATCGGAGAGGACGGGGTCGCTGATGCCGTGCGCGTGAATCTCGATTTCCGTCGCGTCCGACATGCGCGAGAGCACGCGAGAGGGCGTGGCGTCGGAGCCCGACAGCAGCTCCAGCTCCGGGGGCGGCGGCTCGGGCGGCGGCGTCCAGGTGGGCAGCCGGGGAAGCTGCAGCAGCGCGGGCGCCTCCACGCTGGAGACGACCAGCCTCCGGGACGCGGGCGCCCCGATGGAGGGCGGCACGGTGCGGCCCATGCGGAAGCTCCAGGGCTGCTCCGAGGGCAAGAGGTCCGTGCGCCCGAAGACAGGCGCCCAGGCCAGCACATCCACCTGGGGACAGCCTCGCAGCGCCTGCCGCACCCGCTCGGGAATGAGCTGCGCGCTGGGGCTTTCGGCGAAGGGCACCTTGCGGTCTCCCTGATAGTCGCCCACCAGCTCGCCGTTCGGTCCACGCGCGACGGCCACGGAGCGCTCACTGTGCACGGCGGCGGCCAGCGCGCACTTCGTGGGCACCTGCGTCTCCAACTGCGCGGCCATCAGCTCCAGCACCCGCGCGTAGTCGCCGGTGCGCCCCGCATCGGTGACGAGCGAGGAGTAGCTCAGCGTCCACGACTCGCGCGCCAGCACGTCGGTGGACGGCAGCTTCCGCGCGTCCTCGATGGTGCGCGTGAGCAGCTCCACGCCCCGCGCGTGCTCCCGGTCCAGCGCGAAGCGGCCCTCGATGTAACGCGCGTACACCGCGTCGCCGGGCATCGGGTTGTTGACCCGCGCGACGTCGAACACCTGGCGCAGCCGCTCCGCGTCCTTCGGGTCCGGACGCGCGCGCGCCATCTCCGCGAAGGTCGCTCCGAACATCAGGTCCAACGGCGCCTGGGGACACGCGGCGGCGGCGGCCAGCGACTCACGCGCGGCCTCCGGACGCAGCGCCAGGTAGTACGTGTGGGCCCGATTGATGTGCGGCCAGTAGCAGGTGTCGATGATGCGACCGCCGCGCGCTGACCACTCCTCCACGTAGGCGATGGCGCTGGCGAAATCGCCGCGGTCTCTCGCGATGTGGTTGAGGTTCTCCAGCGCCGTCAGCTCCAGCTCCCACTCCTGGAGCTGGCGCGCCCAGGACCAGGCGGTGCGCGTGTGCTGCTCGGCCTCCGTCAGCCGCCGCAGGTCCGCGTAGAGGATGCCCAGGCGGATCTCCAGCTCCACGCAGCGCGTGGAGAAGGCGCCCTCGCGGCAGCGCTGGAGCGCGTTGAACAGGCGCTGCTCGGCCTTCCACCACTCGCCGTCCGCCGTCTCCTTGCGCGCCTGCTCGCGCTCCAGGAAGAGGTTGAACCAGGAGTCCTGCTCGCGCTGGGCGCGAGACACCAGCTCCGGCAGGTAGCGCAGCGCGGCCTTGTTGTGCAGCGCCAGCCCCACGAAGAGGTCGTCCTCCCCCGAGGCCCGCACCGACTCCACCAGCGACTCCGGCGCGCTGACGCGCTTGCGCACCAGCTCCGCATAGCCCTTCGCCAGCTCACCCCGGCGCACGAAGTCGCGGGAGGCGACGCGCGTCACGTAGTCCACGAGCGAGGAGCCCCCCTGGATGCGGTCCAGCTCCCGCGCCAGCGGCATCAGCGCCAGCACGCGCTCCTTGGACGGCGCCGCGCGGACCACGTCATAGAAGTGCTGCCGCACGACGCCCGGACTCTGACGCGCCTCCTGGAGCGGCAGCGGCGCCTGCGCGTCGTCCATCAACGCCAGCGTCGCGTCGCGCGCGCCACGCCACTTGCGCGCCCGCTCCTGCGTCTCCTCACGCAGCGTCAGCGCGTGCGCCTTCGCCTCGCGGCTCCACCCCTGCTCACCGAGCGCGGCCACCTTCTCGAAGGTCTCCGCCGCCTTCATGGTGAGGCCCATGTCGCGGAGCACCAGCGCGCGGTTCCAAAGCGCCTGCGGGTGCCCGGGCTTCGACGCCAGCACGCCGTCCAACAGGCGCAGCGCCTGCTCGTGAGCTCCCTTCGCCAGGTGCACGGCGGCCAGGTCGCTGTCGCGGTCCGGCGACGCGGTCATCCGCTCCAGGAAGGAGCCGGACTGGTTCCACTCGCCCTGCAGGCCGTACGCGGCGGCGATGCCCGCCCAGTCGCCGTCCTCTTCCAGCCGGGCCAGCTCTTTCAGCGGAATGGGCTCGGGAGGAATGAGACAGCCACCGGCGGAGACGCGCGGACGATAGCGGTCGGCCTCTGGATAGGTGAGTCGGGCCTCGATGCGCGCGGAGGCCCGGCGCTCGGCCCAGAATCGCGCCTCCACCCCGTTCCCCCCGGACGGCGTGCGCGCGAGCAGGAAGGTGACAACGAGCACGGGCGCGGCCAGCGCCAGGACCAGGGCCTTGTCGTACGTCGATTTCAACATGCTGCCCCCTCGGGCAACTCCCCCAAGCAGCCGCCCACGCGTTGGGTTCTACACCAACCCTCCTGCTGTCGCCGACTTTCGACGGAAATGAGACACCCCGCTCCCACGAGGAGGACGTTCGGGAGTCCACGTCCGCCTCGTACGAACGGACAGGCCCTCAAATCCTCGCGCACGAATGACGCAGGTCTGGATTTCCCGTGCAACGGCAGACGTGCGGGACAACGGCACCTGCCCAGGCCGGGCAGCGGGCGAGCATGACTCGACGCGAGGTGGCCCGGGCACCCACCCGCGACGCGGCGCTCCATCCCCCGGGAATCATTGCCTCATGAGACAAGCGGCGAGCGAGGACGAAGGCGTCGTGTCGCTTCGAGCCACTCCGAGCAGGTGAACGAGGGCACGACCTCCTGGGGGTTGGCAGCCAGTCACGAGCGGGAAGTAGCACGCCCGGCCGGGTGTCCCCATGCGCCAACCCGGAATGAAAGGACCTCGTTTGACCGCATTCCTTCGCCTCGCCGCCCTGATGTTCGTGGTTCCCTCACTCGCTTCCGCGGAAGTGGTGTGGAAGGGCGACTTCGAGACCGGAAACATTTCGCAGTGGACGCGCTCGCAGAGCGTCTCCAACAGCCGCCTCCAGGTGGTGACGGACATGGTGCGCGAAGGCCGCTATGCCCTGAAGGCCACCGTGCGCCAGGGCGATGACCCCATCGGCGCGAGCGGCCACCGCAACGAGCTGCTCTACATCAGCGAGGAGAAGACGGGCTCCACGTACTTCTACAAGTGGAGCACGCTGTTCCCCCAGAACTACCCGCTGTCGGACGGGTGGCAGGTGTTCGCGCAGTGGCACCAGGAGGGCTGCTGTGGCTCGCCGCCGCTGGAGTTCTTCGTGAAGGGAGACCGGATGTTCCTGCGCGTGGGCGGCGCCGAGGCCCCCATCGCCTGGGAAGGACCTCTCTCCCGAGGTGAGTGGCACGACTTCGTGCTCCAGGTGAAGTGGTCGTCCAACGCGAAGGTCGGCTTCGTTCAGCTCTGGCACAACGGGAAGGTGGCGCTGCCGAAGAAGATGGGCGCCACGCAGTTCGGCAGCGAGATGAACTACCTGAAGCTCGGCCTGTACCGCGAGGACAGCATCAGGCCCGAGGCGAGCGTGTACCACGATGGTTTCACCATGAGCACCGCGCTCGAGGACGTGATTCCGCCCGCGCCGGCTCCCGAGCCCGTCCCCGAGCCCACGCCGGAGCCGACCCCCACGCCGACTCCGACGCCGGACACCACGCCGACGCCGGACACGACGCCGACTCCCACGCCGCCGGTCGTCTCCGTCCCCACGCTGCCCGGCACCGGCACGCCGAACGTCGGCGTGGTGAACGACGACAACGGCCCCAACAACCCGCTGTCCGAGAGCGGCCCCCAGGGCTGTGGCGCGTCGGCCACGGGCGGAGCGCCGTTCGTCGCCGCCACCGCGCTGCTGGCCATGGCCGGGCTCTTGAGCCGCCGTCGCAAGCCCGCGGAGGTCCGCGCCCGTCGGCGCTGAACCGGACCGACGGCCCTCGCCGTCTGCTGGAGAAACAAAAGCGGGTCCGTTCCCCGAGGAGCGGACCCGCTTCTTGTTTTCAGCGCCTGGGTGCCGGCCTCAGTGCGCGCCTTCCACCTTCACGCCGGGGTTGGCGCGCTGGAGGAGGAACACCAGCACCAGGGAGCACGCGAAGATGGCGGTGAGCACCGTGAAGTTGGCGTTGAAGGCCCGCACCAGCGCCTGCAGGTTGATGCGCTGGCTGAACAGGCCGTAGGCGGCGGACAGCGGGTCCGTCACCCGCGAGGCCACCGTGGCCTTGAGGGCGGCGAGCTGCTCCTGCGTCACCTGGCTGTACGGGTCCACGTGCGACGCGAGCGCCGTGGTGTTCACCTTCGTCAGCCGGTTGAGCGCGCTGCTCATCCACGCGGTGCCGATGGAGCCGCCCAATTCGCGCGTCAGGTTGAAGAGCCCCGCCGCGTTGCCGCGCTGGTCTGGCCGCAGGTTGCTGAGCGCCATCACCGACAGGGGCACGAAGATGAAGCCCATGGAGCAGGCGCGGATGAAGACGGGCGTAATCAGCGCCGCCTCGTCCGCCGTGCTGCTCAAGTGGCCGTTGGTCCACAGCGACAGGCACATGCCAATGATTCCCAGGCCCACCAGCCAGCGCCCGTCCAGCTTGCCGCCGAACTTGCCGATGAGCGGCATCAACAGCACCTGGATGAAGCTGCCCTTGAGGAACACCAGGCCGATGTCGAGCGCCGAGTAGTGCATCACCGTGCCGCAGAAGAGGCTGAAGAGGAACGAGCCTCCGAACAGCGCCGTCCCGACGAGGAAGTTCACCCCCGTGGCCGCCGCATAGGAGCGGTTGGCGAACACCCTCAAATCCACCACCGGCTCGGGGGTCTCCAGCTGGTGGACGATGAAGGTGATGAGCGCCACGCCCGCCACCACGGCGAGCACGGTGATTTTCATGCTGTCGAACCAGTCCTCGCGCGTGCCCTCCTCCAGCACGAACTGGAGCGCCGCCATGCCCACCGCCAGCAGGGCGATACCCCAGCGGTCCACCCGGGCCGTGGAAGGGGCGAAGTCCTCCTGCTTGATGTGGCGCCACGCCATGAACGCGGCGAACAGGCCCACCGGCAGGTTGATGAGGAAGATCCAGTGCCAGCTCGCCACCTCGATGAGCAGCCCGCCCACCGTGGGCCCCAGGAGCGGCCCCGTCACGGCGCCCAGGCCGAAGAGCGCGCCGGCCATGCCGTGCTCCTTCTGCGGATAGCGCGCGAAGAGGATGGCCTGCGACGTGGGGATGATGGCGCCGCCGCCCATGCCCTGGAGGATGCGGAAGACCACCAGCGAAGGCAGGTTCCACGCCAGGCCACACAGCACGCTGGCCGCGGTGAAGATGAGGATGGACGCGGTGAAGTAGCGCCGGAAGCCGAAGCGCCGCTGGAGCCAGCCCGTCATCGGGATGACCACCACGTTCGCCATCATGTAGCCGGTGGACACCCAGGCAATCTGGTCCAACGGCGTGCCGAAGCTCGCGCGGATGTCGCTGAGCGCGACGTTGACGATGGAGATGTCCAGCACGGACATCAGCGCCGCTGCCATGGCGGCGATGGTGATACCGGTTTTTGAACCGGTGATGACGTCGCCCTTCACGACTAGTTGCTCCTCGTGTCGACGGTGACGACGGCGCTCATGCCCGGCTTGAGCGCGACCTTCGACTCACCGTCGAAGCGGATGAGCACGGGGATGCGCTGCACCACCTTCACGAAGTTGCCGGACGCGTTGTCCGGAGGCAGCAGTGCGAAGCGCGCGCCGCTGGCGCCAGCCAGGCTGTCCACGTGGCCCTTGAAGGCGTGGCTGCCAAATGCATCCACCTCCACCTCCACCGGCTGACCCGCCTTCATCTCGCCGACCTGGTCCTCCTTGAAGTTGGCCACCACCCACACGTCATCCTGCGGCACCACCGCCATCAGCGGACGCTCCGGGCCCACCATCTGCCCCACCTCCACCGTGCGGCGGCTCACCACGCCGTCCACCGGCGCGCGGACGTGCGTATAGGAGACGGCCAGCTCCGCCAGGTGCAGCGCCGCCTGGGCCTGCTTGAGCTTCGCGTCGGCCAGCTTCACCGCCGCCTGCGCCGCTTGCACCTGCACCGGCCCCGTCTCCGCCGCGGCGAGCTTGCCCTGCGCCGTCTCCAGCCCACCGGAGGAGCCCTGCACCCCCGCCTGCGTGGAGGTCAGCCGCGCGCGCGCCACGTCCAGCGACGCCTTCGCCTGGTCATACGCGGACTGCCGCGCGTCCAGGTCCGCCTGCGTCACCGCGCCCTCCTGCTTCAACGTCCTCACGCGCGTCATGTCCGCGTCCGCCAGCTTGAAGCGGGCCTCGGCCGCCGCCACGTCCGCGTGCGCCTGGTCCAGCGCCGCCTTGGACGAGCTGATGCCGCTGCTCGCCTGCGTCACGCCACCGCGCGCCTGCCGCAGGTTCGCCCCGGCGTTGACCTCCGTGAGCGACAGCTGCGACTGCGCGTTGGACGCCTGCGCCTCCGCGCTCAACACGTCCGCGCGGGCCACCTCCAGCTTCGCGTCCAGGTCCGTGGCGTCCAGTTCGACGAGCACGTCGCCGGCCTTCACCGCCTGGTTGTCGCTCACCAGCACCCTGGCCACCATGCCGGACACGCGCGGCGACACGTTGGCGATGCGGCCCTCCACCTGCGCGTCGTCGGTGGACTCGTGGCCCCGCGTCAGCGCCCAGCGGACACCGCCGCCCACCAGCGCCAGCGCGACGAGGGCGGGCAACACCTTCTTCGCTCGCGAGCGCGGCGCGGCGGGCTCCTTCGCGAGGGAAGGGAGCTTCTTCGGAACATCGTTGTCCTGCACATCCAAGGAAGGGGAAGCAGTGCTCATGGTGGTTCTCAAAGGTTCAGCGAGTCGATGATTTGGTGGCTAACCATCTGGACGAAGCGGCTCATCCGCCGGGTCCGGCAGAGGGGAATCAAGAAGGCAGGGGGTGGCTCAGGGCTCCCGGAAGGCGGGGATGCCAGTGGCGACCTTGGCCAGCAGCTCTCGCAGGGTGTCGCGCTCCTGCTCGCTCAACGGAGCCATGAGCGCGGCCACGCGACGGTAGTGCTCGGGGAGCATCCCTTCGAGCAGTTGCCGGGCCTTGGGCGTGAGGTGCACGGTATACATGCGGCGGTCCTCCGGGTGGTCCTCCCGGGAGATGAGGCCGTCCTTCTCCAGCGTGTCGAGCAGGCCCGTCATGGTGGCGCGGCTCACGCATGAGCTCTCCGCCAGCTCCGCGGGAATGAGCCCTCGGCCGCCCTCCGTCTCGCTGGTGGAGAACAGCCGGACGAGCACCGTGAAGCGCCCCGTCGACAGCCCGTGCCGCGCCAGGTTGGCGTCGTAGGCGCCGGACAGGTCATTCGACAGGCGCAGCAAGGTGATGCACGTCTCCAGGCCGCTCGTGTCGAGCTGCGGGAAGCGCTTCGCCAGTCGCTGCAACCGCTCGAAGCGGGTGATGGGAGGAGGACTCACGCTCATCTCGATGCTCGGCGAAAGGATGCCGCCTTGAATTAGTAAGGCCCCTAACTAGTGCGCGCAATCGAAATCCACGGGAGGGCGCCAGAAAGAGGCGGGCGGGGCTGCTCGCCTGCCCGGGAGTGAAGCCGGGGCCCCCAAGGGGCACGCGCACCGTTATGAAGGGGCGTGCTCGATGTGAAGGACCCCACTGTCCAGGAGGCGTTGCGCCGTGCTTCCGAGGAGGCCGGGCTGCCGGACTACCTGCGCAGCTGCGTGTATCCCCTGCTCAGGGACCCGGAGGGGGACTGGTCTCCTTGCTGTGGAGGAGGCTGCCAGCCGTGCTCGGCCACGCTGGCGGATGTGGCGGTGCGGACGCTGGAGCTGCTGGGGACGCCCCGCCTCTCGCCCGTGCCGGTGTGAGGGCGAAGCTGGCGTAGGCTTGGGGCCTCATGAATCCCCTCGTCCATGCGGAGGTCTCCTGGCTGGCGGCGCAAAGCCTGCGTGAGCGAAGAGACCGCGTCCTCGTCACCTGCGCGGGCCTGGCGCCGGACCTGGACGGGCTCACGCTGCTCGGAGGCGAGGAGCTGTACGTGCGCTATCACCACGTGCTGTTCCATGGCTTCGTGGGCGCGCTCATCACCGCCGCGGTGTGCATGGCGCTGGGACGACAGCGGCTGCGCGTGGGGCTGCTCGCGCTGGGGACCTTCCACCTGCACCTGCTCTGCGACCTGGCGGGCAGCGGGCCCGGGTGGCCCATCTACTACTACTGGCCCTTCAGCTTCCGGGAGTGGTTCTGGCAGGGGCAGTGGAACCTGTCCTCGTGGCAGAACGCCGTCATCGGCCTCTTCACCACGCTGGCGTGCTTCGCGTGCGCGCTTCGCTGGAGGAGGACCTTCGTGGAGCTCTTGTCTCCGCGCTGGGACGCGGAGGTGACGAAGACCTTGCGGCGGCGCTTCCTCGGGGAGCGAGACGCGCCAGCGCCTGACAGCGTCGAGCGCGGCTGACGCTCACGGCTGGTGGCAGTCGCGCCGCAGCGTCTCCACCTGGTCCTGGGGCATGGCACGCACGGTGGCGGGCGCGAGCTCCTTGAAGCGCTCGCACTTCTCCTGCGTATCGGCCTCCTGCTCCAGATGCTGGGTGGCCACCCGCGCGGCCAGCGCCGGCTCGCCCTTGTCTTGATAGAGGCGCTCCAGCATGACGTGCGCGCCCTCCACCTTCGGGTTCTCCGCTATCTGTCGCTTCGCCGCGACAATCGCCTCGTCGACCCGGCCCTGGCGCGCAAGCTCCGTCGCCTGCTGGAGTGACGCCGTCTCCGTGCAGTAGGGGAGCAGCGCCTTCACCTTCTTCGACAGCTCCGCCTGCTGCTCGTACAGCTTCGGGTCCGCGGCCCGCCAGACCTCGCAGCGCGTGGCGCGACGCTCGCCCTGCATGAGCGTGGACACCCGCTCCGTGACTTGCGTCGCGTCCTTGGGGCGCCCCACGTCCTCCAGCCGCTTCGCGAAGTCCAGGTGCGCCAGCGCGTCGCTCGAGTCGCGATAGGGGCTCACCTCCAGGTGCTTCTGGTAGCTGCGCACCGCCGCGTCCACCTCCCCCACCGCCAGCTCCGTGCGCGCCAGCTCCCGATTCGCCTGCGGATGGGCGGGGTTCAGCTCCACCGTGCGCCGCAGCAGCGGCAGTCGCCCCGCTTCGTCCTTCTGCCGCAGGCTCAGCTCCCAGTACGGCCTCGCGTCCTTCGACCCCAGCTCCACCTGTCGCTGGTAGATATCCAGGGCGCGCTGCCGCAAGTCCCCCCGGGAGCGCGCCTGGGGCGACTCGCGAAACGACGTGTTCCAGTACGCCTGCGCCAGCGCGAGCTGCACGTCCTGCTGGTCCGGGTTCTCCGCCGCCGCCTTCTGGAGCAAATCGATGGCCTTCGCGCAGCCCGCCTTGTCGAAGCCATCCGAGGGACAGTTTCGCTGCGCCAGCCGGATGCCCTCCTGTGCCGTGGGCGACAGCGTGGCGGGGGTCGCCACGGAGGGCTTGGCCGCCGCGGACGGCGGGGGGGACGGCGGGACTTGTGCCAGCACGGGCGAGAGCAACCCCCACCCCGCGACGAGTAGAACCTTCGCGCTCATCTGTCCTCCTGGCTCAACGCTGGATGTGGACGTGGTCCGCCGCCGGGTCATTGCAGTCGAGGAACGTCACCGGCCCGTTCTCCGTGAAGCTGTCTTCCTCGCCCACCACCCGGATGCCCGCCAGCTCCACCAGGCACATCATCTGCCGCGCATCCCGGCCCGGCACCACCATGGAGCGCGGGTCGAGGTCGAGCGCGCGTCCCCGGGTGTGCCGGCTGTTGATGGAGCCCGAGCCGATGAACCGGTTGCGCTGCGGATTGCGGAACGCGCTGGTGATGAAGGGCTCGATGCTCACCGTCGCGAAGCGGTTGTTCGCCGTCGTGTCGGCCCGGCGATTCGGTCCGGCGAGGATGGAGCCCGCGCACAGGCCGCCCACCCGGAGCCCCGAGCACACGTCATCTCCGCTAGGGTTGGTATCTCCCAGCGGCCCGAGCATCAACACCGAGGGCCCGGGCGACACCACCACCGTCGCGGGGCTCGTCGTCGCCGTGCCCACCGGCACCACCTGCACGTCATCCTTGAGGAGCTTGTTCAGCTCGGCGTCCACGTCCTGGAGCAGCCTGTCCAGGTCGCCCGGCGTCTCCTCGGCGATGAGCGTGTAGTTGCCCCGGTTGAGCGTCGTGTTCCCCGGCACGCGGACGTTGGCCAGCGTCGGCTGGAAGTCCGTGTCGTAATCCACGTACTCCTGTCTCAGCGTGTCCGTCTCGTCCTGACGGAGGAACGAGGACGGCGGCAGCTTCACCTCCAGCCTCCGGCCGTCGCCCAGGTCCAGCGCCCCCAGCACCTCGTACTCGAGCGGGGGATTGGGGTCCCGGCTGCCGGCCACCGACTGCGCGGACTTGCCACGGAACGTCAGCTCCGCGCCCGTCGCCGTGGCGGGCTCCGCCGGGCCAGTGCGAGTGCCCACCGACGTCACCGTCCATTGGATGCGGTCCACCAGCCCCGCCTCGCCTCCCGTGACGCGCGCGCGGACCACCAGCTCCTCGCTCGTCACGAACGACGTGCGCGTCGGCGTGCCCTCGCGGCGCGTGAAGGCCTCGATGATGGCCAGCGTCACCCGCTCGCCACCTTCCGGCGTGGTGACTTCCACCAGGGGCGGAGGCTCTCCACTGCCTCCCGTGCCCGTCGGCTCCGTCTCACTCCCGCACTTGCAGCTCGCCACGAGCGCCATCAGCGCGAGCCACCCCCACCGTGCCTTCCTCTTCACGAGCGCTTCCCCCCGCCACCCCAGAATCCGGGGCAGCCGTGCAGCGGCCCGCGCACTTTCACCCGCGCCGCGCCGCGTGCCAGGGGTACGTGCCCCCGGGCTGTCGGTGACTCGACGCGCTCGCGCTCAATCCCTCACTGCTCGACGGTGCGCCCGTCTCGCGGGGCAGCCAGGCCCATGGCGCCGCGGGGCCCTCGAAGGCGAGCCCTGTGTGGAGTGCGGGACAGGGCATGTGCGTGCGGGCTTGTGTCCACCACCGTGCAGCACCTTGCACTCGAGCCCGTCCACGGTCATTGCCTCGCGGCACCGCGCACGCCTAGCTTGAAGGGGATTCCTTCAAAGGGGGCCCCCATGCCTGCGTACCGTGACGTGCTCGCCAGGATTCCCGAACCTGACGCCGAGGCCGGGAGGCAGTGTCAGGGCCTGCTGGACCTGAAGACGAAGCCGCAGGGCAGCCTGGGCCGGCTGGAGGAGCTGGCGTGTCAGTGGGCCGCGCTGCGCGGTGAGCCCGCGCCCGCGATGCCTCGCAAGGGGCTGGTGGTGATGGCGGCGGACCATGGCGTGACGGAGGAAGGCGTGAGCGCCTACCCCGCGGAAGTCACGGCGCAGATGGTGGCCAATTTCGCCCGGGGCGGCGCGGCCATCAACGTGCTCGCGCGACAGCACGGCGTGCGCGTGGAGGTCGTCGACATGGGCGTGCGCGTGCCGGTGGAAGGGCTGGAGGGCGTGCGCGTGCACCGCCAGGGCCCGGGCACGGCGAACCTGGCCCGAGGACCGGCCATGTCGCGCAAGGCGGCCGAGGAGGCCCTGAGCGTGGGCGCGCTGCTCGCGCTGGAGCTGGCGGACTCGGGCGTGACGCTGCTGGGCCTGGGCGACATGGGCATTGGCAACACCACCGCGTCGGCGGCGCTCACGTGCGTGCTCGCGGGCGTGTCACCGGACATGGCCACCGGGCGCGGCACGGGCGTGGACGACGCGGGCCTGTCGCGCAAGGTGGACGTGGTGCGGCGCGCGCTCGCGGTGAACCAGCCGGACGCGGCGGACCCGCTGGACGTGCTCGCCAAGGTGGGCGGCTTCGAAATCGCGGGGCTCGCGGGCGCGGCGCTGGGCGCGGCCTCCCGGCGGGTCCCCGTCATGCTGGATGGCTTCATCTCCTCCGTCGCCGGACTGGTGGCGGCCAGGCTGTGTCCCAAGGTGATGCCCTTCCTGCTCGCCAGTCACATGTCGCGCGAGGCGGGCCACCGCCGGGTGCTGGAGGCGCTGCGGCTGCGGCCCCTGCTGGATTTGGGCCTGCGACTGGGCGAGGGCACGGGCGCCGTGCTGGCGATGGGGCTGGTGGACAGCAGCATGCACGTGCTGCACGAGATGGCCACGTTCGCCTCGGCGGGCGTGGCGGAGAAGACCCGGCGCTGAGGCTCGCGCCCACGTCCGAAACGTGGCAGGAGTCGCCACACCCGAGCCCCCATGAAGCGACTCCTCGCCGGCATCGCCTTCCTCACCCGCATCCCCGTCCCCGGGGCGGCCACGTTCGACGCTGGAGACGTGGGCCGCGCGACGCTGTGCTTTCCGCTGGTGGGCGCGCTCATCGCCGCGCTGCTCGTCGGCGTGCGCCTGGCGCTCTACCCGCTGCTGCCGTCGATGGTGACCGCGTACCTGCTGCTCGCCATCTACGCGCTGCTCACCGGCGCGCTGCACCTGGACGGGCTGGCGGACATGGCGGACGGCTTCGGCGGCGGGCGCACCAAGGAGGACGTGCTGCGCATCATGAGGGACCACGTCATCGGCGCGTATGGCGGGGTCGCCCTGCTGCTGACCGTGGGCCTCAAGGCCAGCGCGCTCGCGGCGCTGCTGGAGCGCGGACAGGCGGACGCGGCGCTGGTGGTGGCGCTGGCGCTGGGCCGCTGGGGCTCGACTCCGCAAGGGTGGCTGCTGCCGTATGCGCGGCGGAGCGGCGGCATCGGCGTGGCCATCACCGACCATGTCGGCCGCTTTGAAGTCTTCGGCGCCACGGTGCTGGCGCTCGGCTTCGCCCTGGGGCTGATGGGCTGGAAGGGCGGCGTGGCCCTGGTGATGGTGGCGTGCGTGTCAGCGCTCCAGGGCCTGTGGTGCCGGAAGAAGATTGACGGCGTCACCGGCGATACCATGGGCGCCAACACCGAGGTGTGCGAGGCGCTGGTGCTCGTGCTGGCGCTGGCGCTCGGCTGAGTCACCCGGGAAGGAACGGAACGCGGCATGGACTGGCGAATGCCGAGCGGTGTGACGCGCATGATCCTGGTGCGGCACGGCAGGCCCTCCGAGGAGATGAAGGGCCGGTGTTATGGGCGGCTCGACGTGGGCCTCGCGCCGGAGGGGTACGTCCAGGCGGAGCGCGCCGCGCGCCTGCTGGCCCAGGTGGAGCTCCAGGCCCTCTACTCGAGCCCCCGGCTCAGGGCGCTCGACACGGCGAGGCGGCTGGCGGCGGACCGGGGCCTGGACATCCGCGTGGAGGAGGCCTTCCGCGAAATCGACTTCGGCCTCTTCGAGGGCCTCACCTACGAGGAGGCGGAGCGCCGCTTTCCGGACGTGTACGCGGAGTGGATGGAGCATCCGGCCCGGGTGCGGTTTCCGGAGGGAGAGACGTTCTCCGAGATGCGCGAGCGCGTCCGTATCGGTGGACGCGCGCTGCGGGCTCGGCATGCGGGACAGTGCTTCGCCCTGGTGTCACATGGCGGAGTCAACCGCACCCTCCTCGCCGAGTCGCTGGGCATGGCGGACCAGCACCTGTTCCGACTGGACCAGGTCCACGCCTCCGTGAATGTCATCGACTTCTATGGTGAGGAGCCCGTGGTGAAGTTGATGAACGCGGAGCCCTGACACGAGGGGCCAGGGCATCACCCGGGCCCTCGGTTTGACTGGCTTCAGGCGCGAGGCGTACCCTTCACGGTTCACGGCTCGGTTCGATATCCGACTGGGATTGACTGTCCGAAGCGCAGGGGGGCCTGTCGCATGGAGACCGACTCGCGAGGCGAAGCGCCCGCGCCGCCTGGCGGCCCTGGAGTCCGTGAGACGCAGCGCCTCAATCCCTTCTCACCCGAGTCGCTGAGCAATCCCTACTCCGTCTATGAACAGCTCCTCCGGCGTCCGGCGTGCTGGAACCCGGAGCTGCGGCTGTGGCTGTTCTCGCGCCACGCGGACTGCGTGGAGGTGCTCTCCCATCCGCGCTTCAGCCGGAACATCGCGAGCGCGCGGAAGAGTCGTCCCGAGGACTTCCCCGCGCCTCCGGAGGCGCTCGCGGCGCTGTCCGCCATGAACCGTCAGTGGTTCCTGTTGATGGACCCACCGGACCACACGCGCCTGCGCGCCGTGACGAAGCGCGCGCTGGGCACGCTCATGAAGGAGCTGTCCCTGCACGTCCAGGCCACGGTGGAGGCGCTCCTCTTCCAGGCACGCCAGCGGGGGGAGCTGGACATCATCGCGGACCTGGCCGCGCCCCTGGCCCGGACGACGCTGCGCGGGCTCGTGGGCGCCGACGACCTGGACTCGGACCTGTACCAGCGGTGGGCGCTCGCGCTCGCCCGCTGTGGAGATGCCTCCGCGCCGCTGGCCGTGCGCGAGGCCGCCAGCGCCGCCACGCGCGAGGTGAGTCAGTGCCTCCAGGCCTCCCTCACCCGACGCAGGCAGTCGCGGCGCGGCGATGTCCTGGGCCTGCTGGTGGCAGCGCAAGAGGATGAGCAGGCCCTGAGCGAGGAGGAGCTGCTGCCCACGTGCATGCTCCTGCTCTTCGGGGGCTACGACACCTCCGTCAACCTCATCGGCAATGGGGTGCTGGCGCTGATGGAGCACCGCGCGCAGTGGGAGGCGCTGTGCGAGCAGCCCTCGCGCATCAAGGGGGCGGTGGAGGAGGTGCTGCGCTTCGACACGCCGTTGCAGCTCTGCTCGCGCATGGCCCAGGAGGACGTGGAGGTGGGCGGCGCCGCCGTGCGCGCGGGTGAGTGGGCCTGGGTGCTGCTGGGCGCGGCCAATCGAGATGCGAGGCGCTTCGAGCAACCCGACACGCTCGACATCCAACGCCCGGACCTCCAGCACCTCGCCTTCGGCCACGGCATCCACCAGTGCGTCGGGGCGGCGCTCGCGCGCATGGAGGCCCAGGGCGCGCTGGGCATGCTGGCCAGGGACTTTCCTCGGCTGCGACTGGTGCCCGGCGCGTGGAAGCGGCGCGACACCGCGGTGTTCCGGGGCCTCACCTCGCTGCCCTGCCAGGGCTGAGCGGCTCAGGACGGCTTGCGCGCCACCAGGTAGATGAGGAGCGGCGTGCCCAGGGCCGCCGTCACCAGGCCCACGGGAGTCTCCTTGCCCGGGAAGATGATGCGGGCCACCGCGTCGCAGAGCACGAGGAAGCTGGCGCCCACCACCACCGAGCACGGCAGCAGCACGCGCCGACTCACCCCCAATACCCGCCGGACGATGTGGGGGACGATGAGCTCCACGAAGGCGATGGGGCCGCACCACGCGACACAGCCCGCCACGCCCAGCGCGCCCAGGCCGATGGAGGCCATGCGGACCACGCGCACGTTGACGCCCTGCGATTCGGCGTGCTCCTCGCCGGAGATGAACACCTCCAACGCTCGCGTGAGCGACAACAGGCCCACGACGGACACCACGGCGATGGGCAGCAACATCACGATGTTCTGATAGCCCACCTGCGGCAGGTGGCCCAGGGTCCACCGCATGGCCGTGAGCAGCTCGGCGGAGTCCGCGGAGAACTGCACACCCGTGGAGATGGCGCCCGCCGCCATGGAGAAGGCGATGCCCGCGAGGACCAGGTCATTCATCCGCACGTTGCGCCCGGCGGCGATGGCGGCCACCAGCAGGCTGACCCCCAGCGCGCCCGCGAAGGCGGCGCCGGTGATGAGCGGCAGGCCTCCCCACAGCGAGGCGCGCGCGCCCAGGACGATGGCCACCAGCGCGCCCAGCGTGGCGCCGGCCGTGGTGCCAATGGTGCTCGGCGCGGCGAGCGGGTTGGAGAAGAGGGACTGGTACACCGCACCCACCAGCGACAGCGTGCCGCCCACCACCAGCGCCATCAGCGTCCGGGGGATGCGCAGTTGCCAGAGGATGAAGTCGCGCGCGTCCGGCGGCATCGGCGGCCCGATGAAGGGCGCCACGGCGACCACGAGCGCGCACACCGCCAGCATCACCCCCAGGCGCGTCCTCATTCCCCACGCTCCAGGGACATGCCCACGAAGACCCGGCGGTTCTCGACTTCGACGGCCCGCATCCGCACGGAGAACACCCGGCCCAGGTGCTCGCCCAGGTCCGGGGCGTCGTAGTGCGACTCGAAGGCGACGCGGCCCTTCGACAGGCCCAGCACCCGAATCCGTCCCTCGCTGCCCGTGCGCATCGCATGGGCGAGCACGTTGATGTCGTGGGTGATGCACAGCACGCCCAGCCCCGAGCGCCACATCTGCCCCACGAGCGCGTACAGCTCCAGTTGCTGCGCCGGGTCCAGGAAGTTGGCGGGCTCGTCCAGCAGCACCAGGGGCGCTTCCTGCGCGAGCAGCGCCGCCACCGCGACGCGCTGCTGCTCTCCGCCGGACAGCTCGGTGATGGGCCGCGAGGCGAGGGCTTCCGCCTGCACGCGGGCGAGCGCCACGAGCGCGGCCTCCTCCGAGCGACGGTGGGACTCCGTGAAGCGGTAGCGCGCGGCGGCCACGTGCTCCAGCGCGGTGATGGGCTCTGACACCTGGACGCGCTGGGGCAGCCACGCGAGGAACGCGGCGCGCTCCCGGGGCGAGAGGGCGCCCACGTCGCGCCCATTCATGGTGACACGGCCCGCGTCGGGGCGCTGAAGGCCGAGCGCCACGCGCATCAGCGTCGTCTTGCCCGCGCCATTGGGCCCCACCACGGCGACGAAATCTCCCGGGGCGACGCGGAGGGACACGTCCTCCAGCAACGCCCGCTCGCCCTTGCGCACCGTCGCCCCGGAGACCTCCAGAAGAGACGTCATGGAGTCTTGGAGTCGAAGCGCAGCGCGGCCTGGAGCTGCTCCACCACGTCCAGGATGCGAGGGCCGGTGGACTGCACGCCGGGGCCAGCGACGAGCTTCACCCGTCCCTGCTTCACCGCGCGCAGCACCGTCAGTTGCTTCCACGGGGCGAGCTGTCGCGCCTCCTGTTCCGGTGTCAGGCGCGGGCCCTCCACCAGCACCAGGATGATATCCGGGTCCAACGTCATGAGCTGCTCGACGGAGACGTTGGGCGGGCCCGCGGGGTCCTCGGCGACGGCGTTGCGCGCGCCGGCCGCTTCCAGGGCCGCGCCATGGAGCGAGCCCTTGCGGATGTACCAGATGCTGGAGAGCGCGGCCTCCGGGTCTCCAATCACCAGCAGCACGCGGGGCGCATCCGCCGGAGGCTTGCGCTTCAGCGTCGTCTCCACCTTCTGGGCCAGCTTCGTGGCGGCGTCCTCTCGCCCCGTCTGACGGCCCAGCTCGCGAATCCCGTTCGCCACGTCGTCGACGGAGAGCCACGGCAGCACCTTCACCGGGGCGAGCGCGGACAGCGAGCCCGCGGGGGCCTGCTTCACCTGTTCATCGATGATGAGCGAGGGCTTGAGGCGGGCGATGGCCTCGTAGTTGGGCGACAGCGTGGAGCCCACCTTGGGCACGGATGCCGCCTCGGGGGGCCAGGTGGCCCAGTCGGAGAGGCCCACCACCTGCTCGCCCGCACCCAGCGCGAAGAGCGTCTCCGTGATTCCGGGCGACAGCGAGACGATGCGCCGCGTCCCCGCCTCCGGGGCCGGCGCGGAGCGCTGACAGCCCGAGAGGAGCGTGAGGGAGAGGACGAGCAGGGAGAGGGAGCGCGCGACGGACATGAGCGGCGAGGAGCCCGTGAAAGGTTGGCAACGTTTTGCACCATATAGTGCACGCGCGCCAGGAGGCCCACCATGCCGAAGCAACCCCACCTCATGATTCAAGGCACGGGCTCCCACGTGGGGAAGACCACGCTCGTCGCGGGGCTGTGCCGCCTTTACGCGAACAAGGGGCTGCGCGTGGCCCCCTTCAAGTCGCAGAACATGTCCCTCAACTCCTTCGTCACGGAGGAGAACGAGGAAATCGCCCGGGCCACGGCGGTGCAGTCCTTCGCGGCGCGGCAGCGGCCCATCGTCCACATGAACCCGCTGCTGCTCAAGCCCAAGTCGGACAGCGTCAGCCAGCTCATCATCCACGGCCGGCCGCACCAGGACGTCGACGCGCGCGAGTACTTCCTCTCCGACACCCACCGTGCGCTCAAGCTGGCCGCCATCCAGGAGTCCATCGACCACCTGACGCGCCACTACGACCTGGTCATCGCGGAGGGCGCGGGGAGCTGCGCGGAGCCCAACCTGCGTCCGTTCGACGTGGTGAACATGGAGGTGGCGCACCGGCTGGACGCGCGGGTGTACCTGGCGGTGGACATCGACAAGGGCGGCATCGCGGCGGAGCTGCTCGGCACGCTGCGGGTGCTGGAGCTGGTGGCGCCGGAGGACTGCGAGCGCATCGCCGGCTTCATCATCAACAAGTTCCGAGGAGACCGGCAGGTGCTCCAGCCCGCCGTGGACTTCATCGAGCACCACGCGAAGCGGCCGGTCGTCGGGGTGATTCCCTATCTGTCGCTGGCGCTGGAGGAGGAGGACCGCGTCCAGCCTCGGATGCAGGGCGCGCCGGAAATCGACGTGGCGGTGGTGTACCTGCCGCACATCTCCAACAGCACGGACTTCGACTACCTCCAGGAGGAGCCCCACGTGCGCGTCCGGTTCGTGCGCTCGGTGGACCAGCTCGGCGCGCCGGACGCCATCATCCTGCCCGGCACCAAGAACACCGTGGGGGACTTGCACCACCTGCGGCGCATCGGCTTCGAGCGGGCGCTCCAGGAGCTGAGCACCACCACGCCCATCGTCGGCATCTGCGGGGGCTTCCAGATGCTGGGGCGGGCGCTGCTGGACGAGGGGCGCCGCGAGTCCGAGCACGGGAGCACCACGGGCCTGGGGTTGTTGGACATCGACGTGGAATTCCTACCCGGGAAGACGGTCTTCAATCGTCACTACACGCCCACGTCTGACAATCCCTTCGCGAGCGCGGGCGCGGTGTCAGGGTATGAAATCCACTCCGGACTCGTCAGGTATGCGAGCGCGAGGCCGCTCTACGCCCATGCGGGCGGAGTCGACGGCGCCGTGCATGAGCGACTGCCCATCTTCGGCACGTTCATCCATGACCTGTTCAAGAATCCCCGACTCAGCAGGGCGTTCGTCGACTCATTGCGCCAGCGCAAGGGATTGCCAGTCCTGACAGCGCCCCTGTGCAACCATGACACCCGCCGTGAAGAGAGCTACAATCGCCTGGCATCCGCCCTGGCTGAGCACATGACAACGTTTGCCTGACTCCATCCCGCCGAGGGGGGCGCTTGGGGATTCCCGACTGAAGCGCATGTAGGAGGAGGCTCGACATGAAGCTCGATGGATTCGTTCGCGTGCTGCCACGCGTGGTGCTGCTGTTTGCCCTGGCCTGTCAGCACGACGCCCAGGCGCAGGAACTGACCTCAATCAGTACCGCGGACAGCAACCTCACCGCCCAGGTGCTCACACCCGTGGGCACCACGTACCCCTATACCCAGCAATTGCAGTGGTTGGACTCCACCCGCTTCATCGTCGGGCGGCTGGATGGCTCCATGACGCTCTTCCGTCCTCCGGGTCCCACCGAGTGGGGGCCCACGCTCACCGATGTCCTGCGCACCCCCGCCAACCGGGGCGTGGAGATGATGGCCGTCCGGGACGAGCGCACCTTCGTCACCTCCAACGACAGCACCACCATCACCCTCTGGCGCGAGCGGGATGTCGCGCTGCAAGAGGACGCGGAGCCGGCGCACCTGGACAGGCTCCCCCGCGCGTTCCGCTTCGAGAACTTCGCCTATGACGCGGACGTGGGCACCGCGAACAGCGGCGTCTTCGTCGTGCACGCGAACCGCGAGTATCTGGTGACGGGCCATGAGAACGGCTTCGTCCTCATCTGGAGCGTCCAGCGCAACGGCCGCCAGCTCGCGGTGCTGAAGAAGCTCAACGTCCGCTCCCCCGACCCCATCCCCAGCCCCTTCCAGCTCTGGAACGTGCGCGACATCGTCGCGTGGCGTGATGGCATCGTCATCACCGGCGCGGAGGACGGCGACCTGGTGATGCTCCAGCTCCCCCAGGGCAACGTGCTCGCCCGCAAGCGCTACAACCCGAGCGCCCAGCGCGGCATCAACGGCCTGGCCATCCTCGATGACCACCTGGTCGCCGTGGCCTGCTCCGTGGGCCCCACGGACAAGAACACCTGGCTCTTCCGCGTGCGCCCCGCCGAGTTCCAGTCCCAGGGCTCCGTGGACCTGAAGCAGAACCTGGCCCTGCCCCAGTCCTTCGCGTTCCGCGCCGCCATGGCCCGCGTCGGCGGTCAGCCGTACGTCTTCGCCACCACGCAAGAGGGCCTGCTGTGGACCGTCCTCGTCACCCCCGACGGGCAGCTCCAGGTCCAGGCCTCCAGCTCCGTGGACTTCCCCATCGGCGAGGCCATTGACTACAACCCGACCACGTCCCAGCTCGCGGCCGTGGGCGTGCTCGTCAACCTCTTCAACGTCGCCGCGCCCACACCCGCCGCTCCCGCGCCTCGCAAGCAGGCCCCCAAGGTGGCTCCGCCCCAGGCACCTGCCCTGAGGCCCGAGCCCGCTCCGGCGAACTGAGGCACCCCCATGTCGGGCCACAGCGCTCCGTGGGTGCTGGGCATCGGCGCGTCGAACCACAACGGCGCCGCGTGTCTCTTGCGCGGCGACGAAGTGGTCGTGGCCATCCAGGAAGAGCGCCTGCTGCGACGCAAGCGGGCGTGGCTTCCTGGCGGGCTCGCGTCGCTGTCGGTGCGCTACTGCCTGGAGCACGCGGGCATCCAACCCGAGGACCTGAGCCTCGTCGCGTGCTGCTCGCTGATGGGGCCTCGTGGGCCCCTGTTCGACGTGCGGGCCAACCCCGACCTCGCCCTCCAAAGGACGGGGGTGCCCACCCTCACCCTCTCACATCACCTGGGGCACGCCGTCGGCGCCTTCGCCACGTCCGGCTTCGACGAGGCCCTGGTGCTCGTCGCGGACGGCTTCGGCTCCAACGTCGACGACTTGTCTCCGGAGGAGCTGGCGGCGGTCGTGTCGGAGCGGCGAGGAGAAGAGACGCTCTCCGTCTACCGCGCCACACGCGAGGGCTTCGTCCCGCTGGAGAAACACCTGGGGACCTTCCTGGAGGTCACCGCCTCCGCGGAGCTGGAGCGCTTCCAGGGGATGCCTCGCTTCGGCAGCCTGGGCGGCCTGTACTCCGCCGTCGGCAGACAGCTCTTCTCGGACGTGCTCGAAGGGCCGGGCAAGGTCATGGGCCTCGCGCCCTACGGCGTGGCCGACCTCCCCATCACCGACTTCTTCGACATCGTCGACGGGCGGTTCGTCTTCTCCGACGCCGTGCCTCGGCGCTTCCCTCACAACGAGCGCTGGCCCGCGCGACAGGAGGAGTACCGCAACCTCGCGGCCTCCGCACAGGCTGCGCTGGAGGCGGGGCTGCTGCACGTCGTCCGACGCCTGCGCGCGAGCACGGCCTGCGACACGCTCTGCTACGCGGGCGGCGTCGCGCTCAACAGCGTGGCGAACGAGCGCCTCTTCACCGAGGCGGGCTTCCGAGACGTCTACGTCATGCCCGCCGCCGAGGACAGCGGCACCGCCCTGGGCGCGGCGTACCACGGGCTCTGGCACCTGACAGGACACCGCTCGACTCGAAGGCTCCAGCAGGACAGCGTGGGCAGGACGTATCCCTCCGCCTGGGTGGAGCGCGCCGTCCAGGCGACGCCCGCCGTGGTGTCCCGCCGCTTGCCCTCGGTGGTTCCCGCCGTCGCGGACCTGCTGGTGGAGGGCAAGATGCTCGGGTGGTTCCAGGGAGGCTCCGAGCTGGGCCCGCGCGCGCTCGGGCAGCGGAGCATCCTCTGCGACCCGCGTCCCGGTGACATGAAGGACGTCCTCAACAGCCGGGTGAAGTTCCGCGAGGCCTTCCGCCCCTTCGCGCCCGCCATCCTCGCGGAGCACGCACGCGAGTGGTTCGACCTGGACGCCACGGAGTCCGACGACAGCCCCTTCATGCTTCGCGTGTGGCGCTTTCGTGAGGAGCAGCGTCATCGCCTCCCCGCCGTCGCCCACGTCAACGGCACCGGCCGCGTCCAGACGGTCCGCGCCGAGCACGTCCCGCTGCTGCACGCGCTGCTCACGGCGTTCCATGCGCGCACCGGGGTGCCCGTCCTGCTCAACACCTCCTTCAACGTCGCGGGGGAGCCCATCGTCGAGACACCCGAGGACGCCCTGTGGTGCCTGCTGTCCACGGGGCTCGACGGCTGCGTGCTGGGCGAGCACCTCGTCATGAAGCAGGCAGCCTACAATTCACTGCTGGACCTGGAGCTGCTCGTGCTCGGAGAGCGACTTCCTCCCGAGCCCGGCGGTTTCACGGGTGAAAACGACCTGCGGCACCTGTTGAAGGAGCCGCTCGGGTTCGCCCTGGACGCGGAAGGTCGCGCCCTGGAGGATGCGCGCCAGATGACCGGCGGGTGGAGACATTGTGGTGCGTTCCGCGTGCGGACACCGTGGGGCACGGTGCTCCAGCTCGTCTCCCCTTCCCTCACGGAGCTGGTGGAGACCCTCGAGCCCCGCATGACGGGCTGGCGACTGCTGGAGCGCGCCGCTCGGCGAGACGCCACGCTGGATGAAGCGCGGCTGCTGCGGATGCTCGGCTCGCTGCGCCGGGCTTCCATTCTCGGCTTCGGTCCGGGACTCGCTCCCGGTGCGGGAGCGTGAGGACGGCGCTCGCCAGGGGGTGCCTGGGACTGGCGCTGCTGGCAGGCTCTTCCGTGCGGGGCCAGTCCTCCGAGGACGCGGGCACTCCTCCACTGTCCGAGGTCATCGACGTGGTGGGCAAGGTGCCCGACCCCGAACCGATGGACCGCGCCTCTCAACGAGACCCCAGCAGCGTCGTCACCGTCATCTCCGTGGAGGAGCGCGGCGGCACGGCCCGCGACACCGCCGAGGTGCTCGCCACGTCACCCGGTGTCGCCATCCAGGAGTCGGGCGGGTACGGCCAGAGCAAGAGCCTGGTCGTCCGCGGTGCCTCGTCGAACGGGACGCTGGTGCTGCTCGATGGCATCCCCCTCAACGGCGCGGGTGGCAGCGCGGACCTGTCGCGCATCCCCCTGGCGCTCGCTCGTGAGTTCGAGGTGCTGCGCGGCAGCGCGGGCGCGCGTTATGGCAGCGGGGGCCTGGGCGGCGTGGTGAACATCGTCACCCGAAGCCCTGGCGACACGCTGAGCCTGTCCGGTGAGGTGAGCTACGGAAGCTGGGAGACGGCGACGGGCTGGCTCGCCGCCACGGGCCCGCTGCTGGACAGTGAGCTGCTCCTGCTCGTGCATGGCGGCACCTCCTCCGGCGGCTTCTCCTACCCCTTCGACCCCACGCCCACGCTGCCGGGAGACGCGCCCGAGACGCGGCGACGTGACAACAACGATGCCCGGGGCGCGGGAGCGCTGCTGCGCGTGAGGCATCGGCTGGCGCCGGGCGTGGTGGTGGATGCGATGGGCGAAGGCTCGCTGGAAGGACGTGGGCTCGCGGGCACGGTGCAGAACCCCGTCGCGGACGCGCGTCAGTCCAGCCGCCGGGGCGTGCTGAGCCTGCGCGTGTTGGGCTCGCTCGCGAACCGGGTCGACGTGTCGGGGCGCGCGCACTTCCGACAGGAGCGCCTGGAGCTGACCGGCGGCCCGGTGTCGCAGCAGGGCGTGCAGGTGCTGCGCGCGGGTGGCGGAGAGTTCGAGGGACGACTGCCCCTGGGTGACTCGCACGTCGTCTCGGCGCTGGCGAGCGTGGGAGGAGAAGGCCTTTCCACGAACGGTGTCGCATCACCGACGGAGGAGCGGACCTCCTGGCTACGCGCCAGCGTCATGGCGATGGACGACGTCGCGCTCTTCTCGGGACGCCTGCACGTGACACCCTCGCTGCGACTGGAGCGCGTGGGCCCCTACACCCTATGGTCTCCCAAGCTGGGGGCCCGCGTGTCACTGCCCGCCAGCCTGGAGCTGCGCGCCAACGTGGGACAGGCCCACCGCGCGCCTTCGCTGCTGGAGCTGTACGTGCGCCAGGGCACGCTGCTGCCCAACGCGGACCTGCGCGCCGAGCGGGCCGTGTCCGCGGACGTGGCGCTGGCCCACCACACGAAGCACTCGCTCGTGTCCGTGGGCGCCTTCCACAGCCTCTACGAAGACCTCATCGCCTACGAGGCGTATCCCCCGTTCGCCGCGAAGCCATTCAACTTCGCCTCGGCGCGCGTCTCGGGGCTGGAGGTGGACGCGGAGGCGCGGCCCGCGGCCTTCCTGTCGGGCTCGCTGGCGTACACGCTGCTCGTCTCGCGCAACCTCCGGGACGACCCGCGCTACTACCTGAAGGAGATTCCGCTCCGTCCCCGCCACACGCTCTCGGCGCGCGTGGCCGCCGGGCCTTCGTGGCTGACGGGACGCGTGGAGCTGCGGGCCCAGTCCTCGCAGCTTCGCAACCGCACCGGGGAGCTGGTGCTGCCGGCCCGGGCGCTGCTGCACGCGGGCGTCTCCAGTATTTTGGGACGCCGGCCCGCGCTGACCCTCTCTCTCGACGTCAAGAATGTCTTCGACACCTTCGTCGAGGACTTCGACGGCTATCCCCTGCCGGGCCGCGCCGTGCTCGCCTCCGTGGCGATGTCGCTCGACGTTCCCCCCTCCTCGCATCGAAAGGCGGACACCCCATGAATGCCGCGCCACTTCCTCCCGGGCGACACGTCGCCGTCCTGCTCTCCCTGCTGTCGTGCCTGCTCCTGACGGGCTGCCCCGACGAAGGCGTCGTCTGTAGCGAGGGACTCTCGCGCTGCGGGGACACCTGCGTGGACCTCACCAGCGAGTCCGCGAACTGTGGCGAGTGTGGCAACACCTGCGGCACCGGGCAGCTTTGCGCGCAGAGCGCGTGCCGCTGTCAGCAGGACGCCACGGCCTGCGGCGGAGCTTGTGTCGATACCCAGTCCTCGCCCGAGCATTGCGGCGGCTGCGCGGGTGAAGGCGGCAAGGCCTGCCAACCCTTCGAGGTGTGCATGAATGGCAACTGCCAGGGAAGCTGCGCCGGGGGCATGCTTCAGTGCGGCAGCTCGTGCATCAACGGGCAGTCCGACCCCAACAACTGTGGCGCTTGCGGCAACGTCTGCGGTGACGCCCGCAGTTGCCGGGGCGGCGTGTGCACCTATGACGTGGTGGCCACGTGCTTCAACACCGGGCAGGTGGTGGGCCTCCAGTCCGGCTCGGACCTCAAGGGCCCGAACACCCTGGTGGCCTCGTCTCCGCAGAGCGCGGCGCGGATGATGAACGTGCTGCTGGTGCTCGACTCCACGCGCAAGCTCGTCCAGGCGCGCCTGAGTGACTACGGCGTGCTGCCCGCGCGCAACGACACGGGCCGCGCTCCCAACCAGGTCCTGGTCCTGGACCCGTACGTCTACATCCTCAACTCATCCGACAACACGCTCCAGATGCTCCGTCGCGAAGGGGACCCCTTGCCTCCCGGCCCCCCGGGCTCCCACTACCCCGACGGCATCACCCTCACCGACATCGCGAGCGTGAGCTTCGGCGCGAACACCAATCCCTTCGGCATGACGAGGCTGGGCAACGACCTCTGGGTCACGCTCTACGGCAACCTGTTGGGCGACCCGTCCGCCGGAGGCCGCGTGGTGCGTGTCTCGCTGAACGACTTCTCCACGCCCGTCATCGTGGACACCATCGAGCTGCCCTCGGGGGCCGCGCTGAAGCCCTTCCCCGACAACACGACGCTGTCCACGCCCACCGGCATCACCCACCACCGCGGCAAGCTGTACGCCGCCCTCAACAACCTGAACCCCGTCACGTACAGCCCCGGCGGGCCCGGCCTGCTGGCGCGCATCGACCCGGCGACCCGCGCGGTGGACCTCATCGAGCTGGGCGACGGCTGCCTCAACCCGAGCGCCGTGGCCCCCGTGGGCGAGCAGCTCCTGGTGAGCTGCGGCGGCAAGGCCGTCTATGACTCCAGCTTCAAGCTGCTGTCCGTGGAGCGCTCGGCGCTGGTGCTCCTCGACGCGCAGGACCGCGTGGTGTCCACCGCGCCCATCCAATGCTCGCCAGGCATCGGCTCCTGCCCGATTCCCGCCGCCGGCCGCTTCGCCGTGGTGGGCAATCGCTCCTACCTGGGCGACACCAACGGCGGGCGCATCTTCGTCCACGAGGTCGTGGGCAGCACGCTCGTCGAACGCCGGGGACTGCTGGACACGTCGGAGCCCGCCATCGCCGCGTGCCCCGCGAGTGGCTTCTCGCTGGTCAGCGACGTGGTGGCCCTGCCCTGAGGCCGTGAAGCGGGGGCACTTCGCCCCGACGGGGCAATGTGCCCCTGTCTCGGCGGGTCATTTCGTCCCGCCGAGACGCGGTCCTCCGAGGGAAGCCGCGCCGAGCACCGCCCTGGCATGGCGGATGCTCAAGCCCTTCCGCGTGCCCCACGAGACATCGCGGGCACGGACCGGAGAAGAAGCCATGAAGCGTACCCTGTCTCTTGCTGTCGGCCTTTCCCTGCTGTCGACGGGCGCGTTCGCCGCGGCTCCCAAGCCGAGCACGCCCCCCGCCGCGCAGAAGCCCGCCGCCGAGGCGCCCGCGAAGCCTGGCACCAAGGCGAAGCATTCCAAGGAGCATGCGGCCCACACGAAGGCCGCCTCCACTCCCACCAAGGACACCGGCGCGACGCACTGACCTCTTCTCGCGGCACTCGCGGTACTTTGTGAGTACTTCCTTCCGGTCCATGCGGATTCGACCCCTCCCAGGTGCATGGACCGGAATAGCCTCGACCCACCGTGAGACTCGCTCGCAAGTTCACCCTCGCTCTCGTCCTGCTCGCCGTGGCCGTCATCGCCGGGCTGCAGGTCATCCAGGTCCGCCGTGAGCTGGAGCGCTCGGCGCTGGACATGCAACATGACCACCGGCTGCTCGGTCACACGCTCGCTGGCACCATCGGCAAGGCGTGGCAGCTCGCCGGTGAGCGTGAAGCCCTCACGCTCCTGAACCAGTCCAACAACTACCAGGAGCAGGTCCACCTGCGCTGGGTCTGGTTGGATGGCGGCCCCGGTACTCCCTCACTCGTCGGCTTCCCGCCGCGGCTGATGGCCACCCTGCGCCAGGGGATGGACGGCTCCATGGTGGACCCGAGCCCGGAGCCTGGCCTGCTGCACTCGTACACACCGGTGAAGATTGGCCCGCGCTTCGGCGCCATCGAAATCACCGAGTCATTGGGCGAGGAGCGGCAGCACGTCTTCGTCACGGTGGTGGGCACCATCGTCGCCACCGGCACCATCACCTTCGCCTTCTTCATCGCCGCCATGGCCATGGGCCGCAGGCTCGTCGGAGAGCCGGTGGACGAGCTGGTGCAACTGGCGAACCGCTTCGGCCAGGGTGACTTGACGGCCCGCGTGCGGCTGCCCACGAAGCGACGCGGGGACGAAATCACCACGCTGGCCGACGCGATGAACCGCATGGGCGAGCAGTTGGAGGAGACGCGCTCGCGCCTGTCCGCGGAGACTGTCGCGCGCCTGTCCGCGGTGGAGCACCTGCGTCACGCGGACCGACTCACCACCGTGGGCAAGCTCGCGTCTGGCGTGGCGCACGAGCTGGGCACGCCGCTCAACGTGGTGATGGGCCGCGCGAAGATGATTTCGTCGGGCGAGGCGGAGGGCGAGGAGGTGGGCGAGTGCGCGCGCATCATCAGCCAACAGGCCCAGCACATGACGGGCATCATCCGGCAGCTGCTCGACTTCGCCCGGCGCCGCGCGCCGCACCGGGCTCCGGAGGACGTGCGGGAGCTGGTGGACCGCTCGCTGTCGCTGCTCCGGCCCATGGCCTCCAAGAAGAGCATCACCCTGGTGGACGACGTGCCACCGGGTGTCATGCTGGAGGCCGATGGAGGTCAGGTGCAGCAGGTGCTGACGAACCTGGTGATGAACGCGCTGCAGGCGATGAACAAGCCCGGCATGGTGCGCATCCACGCGACGCGCACGCGCGCCACGCCGCCCACGGACGTCGGGGGCCCGGAGAGCAGCTACGTGCGGGTGGACGTGGAGGACGAGGGCGGCGGAATCCCCGCGGACGTGCTGGGCCATGTCTTCGAGCCCTTCTTCACCACCAAGGACGTGGGCGAGGGCACGGGGCTGGGGTTGTCCGTCTCGTACGGTCTCATCAGAGACCATGGCGGCTGGATTGCCGTGCGCAGCGAGCTGGGACGCGGTAGCTGCTTCTCCATCTATCTGCCGAGCGGAGGGGACACATGCCAGGCCGCGTCCTGATGGTCGAGGACGAGCGCGAGATGCGCGCCATGTTGGAGAAGGGACTGAGTCGCCGGGGCTACACGCCCGTGGCGCTCGCGTCCGCGGACGAGGCGCTGGCGCGGCTGGCCGGCGAGGACTTCGACGTGGTGTTGACGGACCTGCGCATGCCCGGGATGGATGGGCTGGCGCTGTGCGAGCGCATCGTGCTCAACCGGCCGGACATCCCGGTCATCGTGCTGACGGCCTTCGGCAGCTTGGAGACGGCGGTCGCCGCCATCCGCGCGGGGGCCTACGACTTCGTCACCAAGCCCATCGACCTGGATGCGCTGGTGCTGGTGCTGGAGCGCGCGGTGCAGCACCGGGCCCTGCGCGACGAGGTGCGCCGGCTGCGGCAGCAGTTGGGACGGCAGCAGGACAGCGGCGCGGTGGTGGGCGAGAGCCCCGCCATGCAGCAGGCCTATGCGCTCATCGACCGGGTGGCGGACCTGGACTCCACGGTGCTGATTACCGGGGAGAGCGGCACGGGCAAGGAGGTGGCGGCGCGCGCGGTGCACACGCGGGGTCGCCGCTCCGCAGGGCCGTTCGTGGCGCTCAACTGCGCGGCGATGCCGGAGGCGCTGCTGGAGAGCGAGTTGTTCGGCCACGCCAAGGGCGCCTTCACGGACGCCAAGGCGACGCGCACGGGCCTCTTCGTCCAGGCCAACGGCGGCACGCTGTTCCTGGATGAAGTGGGCGAGTTGCCGCTCACGCTCCAGCCCAAGCTGCTGCGCGCGCTCCAAGAGCGGGTGGTGCGCCCGGTGGGTGGGGACACGGAGGTGCCGTTCGACGCGCGCATCGTCGCTGCGACGAATCGCGACTTGGAGCTGGCGGTGGAGGAGGGCCGGTTCCGCGAGGATTTGTACTACCGGCTCAACGTCATCGGCGTGGAGCTGCCTCCGCTGCGGGCCCGAGGCAATGACGTGCTGCTGTTGTCCCAGCGCTTCATCGAGCAGTTCGCCGCGCGCAACAACAAGCGCGTGGTGGGGCTGTCGCCGGCGGCGGCGCAGCGGCTGTTGGCCTATGGGTGGCCGGGGAACGTGCGCGAGCTGCAGAACTGCATGGAGCGCGCGGTGGCGCTCACGTCGTTCGAGCAGCTCACGGTGGATGATTTGCCCGAGCGCATCCGGAACTACAGCCAGCCCAAGGTGGTGCCGGAGAACACGGACCCGTCGGAGCTGGTGACGCTGGAGGAGCTGGAGCGGCGATACATCCACCGCGTGCTGGACACGGTGGGTGGCAGCCGGACGTTGGCGGCGCGCATCCTCGGCGTGGACCGGAAGACGCTGTACCGGAAGCTGGAGCGCGACGACGAGGCGAAGAAGCCCTGAGCGTCAGTCGAGGGTTTCCAGGCGGACCTCGAAGAGCTTGGGCCAGAGCTTGCCTGTCATGAGCATGCGGCCGGTGCCGGGCTCCACGGCGATGCCGTTGAGGACGGCCTCGCGGTTGTCCAGTTGGGGAGCCACGGCGCGCGTGAGGGCGGAGGCGTCGATGATGGCGACGACCTGGCCGGTGGCGGGGTCGATTTCCAGCACGCTCGAGGAGTGCCAGACATTGGCGTAGATGACGCCGTTGGCGCACTCCAGCTCGTTGAGCTGGTCTTGGGGCTGGCCTTGCAGCGTGACTTCCACCGAGCCCAGGGGCTCGAAGGTGTCGGGTGCGTGGAAGGTCAGTGTGGAGCTGCCGTCGCTGCGGACCAGGCGGCCCTGCCAGTAGCACAGGCCCCAGCCATCTCCGGAGTAGCGCGTGGTGCGCTCGCGCACAGGAGGCAGACCGCTCCAGGTGTAGAGCAGCCCTTCGGTCCAGGTGATTTGGTAGAGGCGCTCGCCGTCACTGGCGAGTCCCTCCGTGAAGATGTTGCCCAGCCGCTCCATCCACACGGGCGTGGCGGACTCCAGGGAGAGCTCGCGCAGCGTGCCCATGTGGCCGGTGCTCTCGAAGAGCCGGCCCTGGTGGAAGACGAGCCCCTGGGTGAAGGCCTCCGTCGAGTGCGGATACTCCTGGACGATGCGGGCGACCTTCCGAATGGGAGCGCCATCGGGGTTGATGCGCCGCTGCGTGGGGCCACAGCTGCAGCCGTTTCCCATCCCCATGCCCAGGACACAGAGCGCCGACACCCACGCTGATTGATGAACTCGCATCGCGGGAGTCACGCAAGCAGGAAACAAGGCCCGGCACAACACGCGCGAGGTCCGCTCCGTCCCGGAGCATGCAGGAGCATCACCCCTCCTGCCTTCGCCGTCCCAACCGAGCCCGCCACTCCGCCGCCTGGCCCCGGTGCTGCGCCAGTTCGTGCCCCAGCAGCAGCACCGCCGCCACCGCGAAGGGCAGCAGGTAATAGACGATGCGGTACACCACGAGCGTGCCGAGCACCATCGAAGCCGGCACCTCCCGCGTCAGCGCCGCCAGGATGATGGAGTCGAACACACCCAGTCCTCCCGGCACCTGACTGGCGATGCCCACGAGCTGCGCCACCGCGAACAACGCCACCATGCTCGGCGGCGAAATCCCCGACCCCGCCGGCAACAACACCCACAGCACCATCGCCGCCAGCGACCAGTCCAGACACGACACCCCTACCTGCTCCAACGCCTGTCGCAGCGTGGGCAACGACACCTCCAGGTGCAGCCGGGGCACCTTCAGCGTCCGCCGCACCTTCGCGCACAGCACCAGGTAGCCCAGCAACACCCCGAGCAGGCCAACACCCAGCCCCCGCGCCATTCCAGGCTGGAGCGACAGCGACGACATGGCCCCCTGCCCCGCGTCCACCACCAGCGCCACGCCCGCCACCGCCAAGAGCCCCGCCCAGAACGTCAGCGCGTTGAACGTGCCCACCTGCGCCACGTCCAGCGCCGTCAGCCCTCGCGCCGAATACAGCCGGTAGCGCACGCCGCCTCCCGTGATGAACGACATGCCGATGTTGTGGCCGAACGCGTAGCCCACGAAGGACGTGAAGCCCACCTGCCGATACGGCAGCTCGCGCCCCAGGTGCCTCAGCGCCAGCACGTCATAGAGCGTCAACGCCAGGTAGTTGCACGCCGCGAACACCACCGCCAACGCGATGCGCTCGCGCGGAATCGACGCCAGCCCGCGCGCCACGTCGGCGCCTCGCAACTGGTGCAGTTCGTGGCGCATCACGAGGAAGGCCAACGACAGCAACACCAGGGGAAGCACGGCGAGGAGCGCTCGCCTCAACGCGGTTCGAGAGAGCACCCTTTGACAGTGCTCACCTGCCTTCGCCCCCGCCCGCGTGGGGCAGGCAGGGACTCAGCGGGTCGGCGGGACGAGCGCCTCCGCCGTGGCGCACAAATCCTCCATCGCGAAGGGCTTGTCCAACACCCGCGCCGCGCCCAGCAGCGCCGCGTCGCGATGCACCTGCGCATCCCCAAACGCGGTGATGAGGATGACCGGCGTCGTCCAACCCTCGCGCCGCAGCCGCGCCACCACCTCCAGCCCCGAGTACCCCGGCATGCGCACGTCGGTGATGATGAGGTCCGGCACCAACGTCTGGTCCGCCAGCAACCCGTCGATGATGGCCTGCACCAGGCCCGGACCGTCAGCGGCCTCCACCACCTCATAGCCCTGGCGCTGGAGCGCCCTGCGCAACAACGCGCGCATCTCCGGCTGGTCCTCCGCGACGAGGACTCGCGGGCGCTGCCCTCGCTCCGCGTCCAGGAGCGGCCACGGCCGCGCTCCCGACTGCTCCTGCTCTTCGTCTGGCCCCATCAAGGTCGACTCCTTCCAGCACGGTGGGCTGCCCGCCCTCCCGCCTTCCTCAAGGAAGCACGGGACGTGACGAGCGGGCCCGGGCAGAGCATTCGACGTGCCACTTCACTCCCCAGCGGGAGGAGGCACTTCGCCCCGGGGACATTTGCCCCGAGCGGGGCACTTTGCCCCGAGGCTTCCTACCCCGCTGCCCCCACTCCCAGAGGGAAACACCCCCGCGCGAAGCCCTGGCCCGACACATGCACAAGGGTCTGGCATCGGTTCGGATGTGGGGACTCGCGGAACGGGCCCCGAGCAATGGCAGCCGTCGGGAGTCGGGGGACGACCAGCGGCAGACCTTCCACCTCCAGGGGGAGCCATTCCGCGTCCTCCCCACATCTGAACCGATTCTCAAACACTCTTTCCTGACCGGACGGACTCCGGTCTCACGGAGAACGAACGATGGCCTGCTCGCTCCCCTCTCGCCGTTTCCTCGGTGCCCTGGCCCTCCTGCCCGCCGCGACGCTGGGCTTCGCGTGCGGACAGGCCCAGGCCCTGGGTTCTTCCAATGCCTCTCAAGCCACCGCCACCGTCGCCGCCACCGCGACGGCCGCCGCCGCGACGCCCTCCGGCGTGCCCGTGCAGCCCGCGCGCTTCAACCCCGCCACCACCGTCACCTCGCTGGCGCCGCTCGTCGATTCAGTGAAGGGCTCCGTCGTCTATGTGGAGGTGCAGGCCCGCCCCAAGCGCATGTCCGGCATGCAGGGCCTGCCGCCGGGCCTGGCCGAGCGCTTCGGCATGATGCCGCCGGGCATGCAGGGCAACCCGCAGCCGCGCCAGGGCCTGGGCTCGGGCTTCATCATCGACGCGACGGGCACCGTGCTCACCAACAACCACGTGGTGGAGGGCGCGGACGTGGTGCGCGTGAAGCTGGAGGATGGCCGCTCGTTCGACGCGGAGGTGCTGGGCAGGGACCCGCTCACCGACGTCGCGCTGCTCAAGCTCAAGGGCGCGCCGAACAACCTGCCCTTCGTGCCGCTGGGTGACTCGGACGCGGTGCGCGTGGGCGACGCGGTGATGGCCATCGGCAACCCGTTCGGCCTGGACTCCAGCGTCAGCGCCGGCATCCTCTCCGCGCGCGCCCGGGACATCCACTCCGGCCCGTACGACGACTTCCTCCAGACGGACGCCGCCATCAACCCCGGCAACTCCGGCGGCCCGCTCTTCAACATGAAGGGCGAAGTCGTCGGCATGAACACCGCCATCATCGGCGGCGCCAGCGGCATCGGCTTCGCGGTGCCCAGCAACCTCATCCGCGCGCTCCTGCCGCAGTTGCAGGAGACGGGCGCGGTGCGCCGTGGCTACCTGGGCCTGGCCATCCAGGACCTCACGCCGGAGCTGGCGCGCGCCCTCAAGGTCGACGCCACCAAGGGCGCCGTCGTGTCCGGCATCAGCCGGGGCGGCCCCGGAGACCGCGCGGGCCTCAAGGAAGAGGACATCATCACCTCCGTCGGAGGCCGCGCGGTGGAGTCCGCCGGCACGCTCACCCGCGCCGTGGCGCTGCTCAAGCCCGACAGCCGCGTGAAGGTGGAGCTGGTGCGCGGCGGCAAGCCCATGACGCTGGACGTGACGCTCGGCACGCGCCCGGCCCAGCGCGGCGAAGAGGAAATCACGCCGCGCAACGCCTCCGCGCCCGCCACGCGCAAGCTGGGCATCAGCCTGCGAGACGCGGAGGGCGGCGGCGCTCAAATCATGGAGGTGGAGCCCGGCAGCCCCGCCGAGCGCGCGGGTTTGATGCCCGGCATGGTGCTGGTGCAGGTGGGTGACGGCAAGGTGTCCAGCGCGTCCGACGCGGTGAACACCCTGACCTCCGCGAAGTCGGGCGCCGCGCTCCTGTTGCGCGTGCGAGCCCCGGACTCGGACTCCACGGTGCTTCGCGCCCTGGAGATTCCGTAGTCCCTCACGGTGTCCGGCGGGCCTTCCCTCCCACCCGCCGGACGCCGCTGAGGTTTTCGCGAGAGCCTAGAGCGAGACGATGGGCTTGAAGCCGCCGTACATCATCCGCTTCATGTCGAAGGGCATGCTCGTCATGTCGCCCAGTCGCGGGTCGTTCATGACCAGCTTGTTGATGCGATTGCGGTCGGCCTTCGACGCATAGACGATGAAGGAGAACACCACCGTCTCTCCCTCCTTGCGCTTCACGCTCTTCGCGAACAGGGCGAGCGGGCCTTCGGCGATATCATCCGCGACACATTCGGTGTACTGGAGCGCGCCGTGCTCGCGCCAGATCTTGCCGGCCTTGCGAGCAATCTTGCGGTACGCGGCGAGGTTCTTCGTGGGCATTGGTAAGAGAAATCCGTCGACGTAGGGCATGCCAACCTCCAGCAGCGAGTGGAGTGGTCAGTAAACCACTTCACCCGCGCGACACCGGAGGTGTTCTGTCTTCACGACAAGATTCCGACACCGGAGCGTGCGGCGCTCAGCTCCCCGGGCGGAAGCGCAGCGCGCTCCAGACGGAGTCGATGGCCACCTGCCTCACGGGCTGGACGCCCTCCTCCTCCAGGCGCCGGGCGAGGATGTCCCGGTTGAGGTCCGTGTCGAGCTGCCCCGCCTTCGGGTACGCCACCCACGCGACGCGGTCCTCCTTCGCGGCGGCGATGACGGGCGCGGCCTTCGTGTCCACGTCCTCCATCCGCGTCACGAAGAGCAGCAGCGCCTCCGCCTTCACGGAGGACGTCGTCGCGACATCGTCCAGGTCCACCCCCTTGGGCTTGCCCAGGACTCGGGCCTTCATGCCCTCCTTCAAGTTCAGCTTCTTCGCCAGGCTCATGGATGGGACCTCTCGCGATGGAAGCGGGCATGACAGCACCGCCCCCCGAGCGGGGCAATGAACGTGCGTTGGCGCAGGCAAGAGGCCCCGGAGTCCGGGTGATGCGCGACCGACCCCCGGGGTAACCGAGGGGTGTCCTGAATCCCCATTGCATTTGGCGTAGAGTTGCCCCGTGCCGCGCTGCCAGACATGTGGGCGGCGTTGGGAAGGCTCCCACGCGCCATGCCCGCCGAGCTCACCCGCCGAAGGGGCGGGACGTGCGACGTCCGTCGAGCCCGCGCCGCCCCTCATCCCCGGCTATCACGTGGAGGGGGTGCTGGCGCGCGGCGGCTTCGGCGTGCTCCTGGGCGCCCGGCGCGAGTCGGACCAGCAGCGCGTGGCCATCAAGCTGGCCCGCACCGGCAATGCGCTGGCGCGCGAGCAGTTGGTCCGGGAGTCGGAGGCGCTGCGCACGCTGGGGCCGCCCACCGTGCCCGCGCTGTACGAGGTGGGCGTGCTCTCCGGGGGCATCCGCTTCCTCGTCATGGAGCACGTCCCGCTGCCCACCCTGGCGGAGCGACTGGCGCGCGCCGCGGGCCCCGTGCCGGCCCAGGAGCTGGCCTCCCTGGCGCTCTCGGTGGCGGACACCGTGGCCCTGGTGCATGCACGGGGGCTCGCCCACTGTGACTTGAAGCCCGAGCACCTCTTCCTCAACGAGGACGGCGGCGGCCAGGTGCGCGTCTTCGACTTCGGCCTGGTGCGCGGCACCTCACTCCAGGAGGGCGCCGCCCTGCCCGGTGAGGGCGCGACGACGAGCGACTCGTCCGCCTTCGCCGGCACCGCGGAGTACATGGCGCCGGAGCAGTGCGCGGGCAACTCGAACGTGGATGCGCGCACGGACGTGTACGCGCTGGGCGTGCTGCTCTACGAGATGCTCACCGGCCGGCCGCCCTTCTTCGGCCCCACGCCGGAGGTGCTCCAGGCCCACCTGGCCCTGCGCCCGCCTCCGCCCTCCGACTTCGCGCCCGTGCCGCCCGCGCTGGAGGAGGTCGTCCTGCGCTGTCTGGCCAAGGAGCGGGCCCGCCGCCCCGAGGACGCCGCCGCGCTGGCCACCGCGCTGCGCGAGGCCTTCACCCATGCGCACCGTCCGCTCGAGCCCGTCACGCCCCGGCCCACCGCGCCCGGAGAGCCCCGCCCCGCGCAGGTGCGCCGCTCCGTCGCAGTGCTCTTCCTGACGTCTCGCGCCAACCCCGTCAGCCTGCAGAAGGGGCTCGCCTCCTACGGAGGACACCTGGCCTTCACGGATGGGCCGCGCATCGCCGCCGTGTTCGACCCGGACGTGGGAGAGAATCCCGTGCGCCGGGCCATGCGCGCCGCCGAGGGACTGGCCGACCGGGGACTCGCCGCGAGCGCCCTCGTCGACGTGTCCGCCGTCACCGTGCAGCGCCGCCCCACCGGCACCCCGCGCTACCTGGGCGCCATCCTCTCCCGCGCGGACCGCTACCCCACCGGACCGGAGACCCATGGCCTGCTGTTGTCCCCGGCCGCCGCGGAGGCCGTGCCGGAGGTGCCGTGCACGGAGGTGCCGGGCCACCCGGGCCTCCTGCGTCCCGCGTCTCCTGGCGCCGCGCCGCGCCCCGACATCACCGTGCTCCAGTTGGGCAGCGAGGTGCTGGTGGGCCGCGAGGCGGAGCTGACCTCGCTGGTGGACAGCGCCCGCGCGGCCGTGGGCGCGGCGGCCCCCACCCTGGTCACCGTCCTGGGCGAGCGGGGACTGGGCAAGAGCCACCTCGCCGCCGCGCTCGCGCGTGAACTCCAGATGCAGTTGCCACTGACTCGCATCTACACCACGCGCTCACGCGAGCCCGTTCAGGGCGACCCGGACGGCACGCTGCGCACGCTCCTGCGCTGCGCCCTCAACGCCTTCGAGAGCGAGAACACGGACACGGAGGAGCAGGGCCGCGCGGCCATCATGCAGCGGCTGGGCCCCACGCTGGGCTCGGAGCTGTGGCCGGGCGTGGCCGCGACGCTGGGCTGGTACGCGCCGGGCGGGCCGGAGCTGCAGAGCTGGGCGGCGGCGCCGGGCGCGTTGCGCTCGCTGGCCATGCGCGCCACCGGTGAGCTGTTGGCCGCCACCGCCCGCGAGCGTCCGCTGTGCCTGGTCATCGACGACGCGCACTTCGCCGAGGAGACGGCGCTGGACGCGCTGGAGTACGCGTGCCTCGCCGAGGCGAGCGTGCCCATCTGGGTGTGCGTGCTCGCGCGCCCGGGGTTCGAGAAGAGCCGGCCCCTGTGGGGAGCTCGCGCGGCGCGGCAGTCCACGGTGTCCCTGCGCGCGCTGGGCGCGGAGCAGGCGCAGGAGCTGTGCCGCATGCTGCTCAAGCCGGTGGAGAACGTGCCGGCGCAGGCGGTGGACCGCATCGTCGAGCGCGCCCAGCACGTGCCGCTCTACATGGTGGAGCTGGTGCGCGGCCTCAAGCGCCAGGGGCTGGTGCGCCAGCGCGCTCCGGGTGGCAGCTGGTACCTCGTCACGGACGGCGTGGAGAAGGTTCCCGAGCTGCGACTGGTGGAGTGGCTGGCGGACCGCGAGCTGGGGGCGCTGCCGCCGACGCTGGCCGCGCACGCCCGGCTGTGCGCCCTCTTGGGGACGGACTTCACCGCCGCCACGGCGGAGGGCGTGGTGCGGGAGCTGGAGCGCGACGGCGCCGCCGGGGGCTTCCCGCTGGACGCGGGCCATGCGACGCGCCGGTTGCTCGACTCCGGCCTGCTGGTGTCCCACCGCCTGGAGGGATTGAGCTTCCGCAACGAGCTCCTGCGCGACGCGGTCGCCGCCACCCTCCCCGCCGCCGAGCGCGAGCGCATCCACCGCGCCGCGTACCGCTACTTCCTGGGCCCCACGGGCGCCAGCGAGCGACAGCGGCTGCCCCGTCTGGCGCTTCACGCCGCCGCCGCGGACCTGCGCGACGAGGCCGCCGCGCTCTCCATCGACCTGGCCGAGTCCGCGCGCGGACGCCACGCGTTCCTCGACGCGGAGGCCATGTACACGCGCGCGCTGGAGCTGCTGGACAGCTCCGACGAGCTGCGCTGCCTCACCTCGCTGCGAGGACGCGGGCTGATGCGCATCCGCATCGGCCGCTATGACGACTCGCTGGCGGACTTCGCCGCCGCCCGGGAGCGGGCGCGCCGGCTGGGCGACACGCGCACGGAGGTGGAGCTGCTGCTGGACGAGGCCATGGCCCTGGACTGGGTGAATGACTATCCCGCCAGCGAGGCCCGCGCGCTGGAGGCCCAGGCGATGTCCGCCAGCGTGGGCTCCGCCTACGTGAAGGGGCGCCTGCTGCTCGCGGTGGGCCGCGCGCTGTTCCGCAAGGGCGAGTGGCAGGAGGCCCGCGAGCCCCTGGAGGCGGCGGCGGAGATTGCCCGGCGCCTGGGTGACGCGGGCTACGAGACTCAGGTGGTGTCGCAGCTCCTGCTCGCGGTGATGCTCCCCAACCTGGGGGACATCGACGAGACGGACCGCGTGCTGACGGAGGTCATCGCCGCGTGCACGGAGCGGGGTGACTTGTTCCACCTGGGCAGCGCCATCAACAACCGCCGCAACCTGTGGGTGGCCCGGCGGGATTTGGGCAACGCGCTGAAGGACCAGGAGCGCTTCATGCACCTGGGGCGCGAGCTGGGCATGGTGGGCTGGGAGTACTTCGCCGAGCACAACCTGGGCGAGCTGCACTACCAGGCCGGAGACGTCGACGCGGCCACGCCGCACATCACCCGGGCGATTGCGCTGGAGCGCAGGCATCCGGAGGTGGCGCCGAGGCCGTGGGCCCTGCTGCTCCAGGCGCGCACCATGGCGTGGCTCGGGCGGCAGGCGCGGGCCCGCGAGCTGCTCGCACAGGTGCGGCAGGTGTTGGCGGAGGGTCGCAATGGCGTGGAGCTGAGCCCTTCGGAGGAGGTGCTCTTCGCCATGGTGGAGCTGGCCACGCGCGACGCCACCTCGGAGGCGTGGTCGACGCTGCGAGAGTGGTCCTCCCAGGTGTCCGTGGAGCAGGAGCCGCTCGAGGTGCTGGAGATGATGGGGCTGGCGGCGCTGCGGCGGGGCGAGCGCGAGGAGTCCATCCACATCCTCACGGACGCGCTCCAACTGGCCTCGCGACTGCCCAACCTCATGGAGGCGCGCATCCGCCGCTCGCTGGAGCGCGCGCGGGCGAGCGTCCTCCCGATTTGAGCCCGAAGGAGTGAGGGGCGCTCCCGAACACCGGTCCGCCGCGCACCGACGTCAGGTGGGCTGAGCGCGCTCGCGAGCGTTTACGCGCCCGCTACGCCACGAAGCCCGGAGCCACGAAGCCCGAGCTCTCGCGCGCCAACGCACGCGCTACTCCATGACGCCCGTAGCCACGAAGCCCAAGCTCTCCGCGCCAACGCACGCGCTACGCCATGAAGCCCAGGAGCTTCAGCGCGCCGATGAGCACGCCCACGAGCGACTCCGCGGCAATCGCCCCCGCCGCCAGCGCGGGCACGTTGCGCACCGTCGCCTGGGGCCAGCGCCACCGGGCCAGCGCAGCAAGTGCTCCACCGAGGCATAGCGTCACCGCGAAATAGGCGGGCAGGATGAAGCCAATCCCCATCGCCACCGGTGAAGGCACCCACCGCGCCTCCCGCCCCCGCGCCAGCAGGGTCAAGAGCGCGCCGACGCCCGCCGCGATGCCACCCGCCAGCGCCGCGTTCGGCGGCAGGCCCGAGAGCCCCTTCACCGCCAGCTCCGCCACCGCTCGGAACTGATGGGAGAACGGCGCCGGCAGCGCCTCCGAGCCCAGCCCATACGCCCGCGTCAGCAGCAGGTACGCCGGCACGCTCACCAGCGAACCCGCCAGCACCCCCACCAACTGCGCTCCGAGCATCCGCCGTGGTGAGGCCCCCAACAGGTGCCCCGCCTTGAGCGCCCACATGCTCACGCCCGTCTGCGCCGCCGCGCCGGACACCACGCCACCCACCGCGATGTTGGGCGCCACCGCGCCAGGCAGCAGCACACCCGCCGCCACCTGGGAGAGCTGCCCCACCTGCGTCACTGGCGAGACATCCACCTGTCCCGCCCCCCGCGCGCACACCGCGCACAAGGGCAGCAGCACCACCAGCGCCAGCAACACCTGCGGCACGCTCATGCCAAACAGGGCCACGCCCAGCCCCAGCGTCAACACGCCCGCCGCGCCACCGCACAGCCACGCCCACCGGGGAAGCACGCCACTCCACTTCAGTGAGCCCACGTCCTTCGCCGCGCCCCAGAAGTCACGCGCCTGCGCCGCGAGCGATACCACCGCCGAGCCCACCAGCAACCCCACGCCCGGCCATGTGAGCCAGTTCAACAGCGAGTCATAGGTCGCTTCCTTCACCGCGCCCGTGCTCAAGAGCCACGGCGCCAGCGCGCCCCACCCCACGAGCGCGCCCACCAGCATGCTCAACCCCAGGTGCAGACCCGCCATCATCCCCACCGCCACCAGCATGGGACTCCACGCCAGTCCCCACGTCAGCGACGCCGCCGAAACGCCGCCCACCGAGCCCGGCGCCGCCACCATGCCCGGAAGCTTCTGGAGCACGTCCCGCACCGCCGTGACTCCCGTGGACACCACCGCCGCCACCGCGAGCCACACGCCGCGCCCGCGATTCTCCTCGGGCGCCGAGGCGTGCATCGCGGTGATGAGCTCCGCCGTGGTGATTCCCGTGGGGAAGGCCAGCGCCTCCTCTTCCAGCAGCCGACGCCGCAGCAGATGCGCGGCCAGCACGCCGAGCACGCCCAACGCCACGCTCCACACCGCCACCCCCACGCCGGGCACGTCCAATCCCATCAACATCAGCGCGGGCAAGGGCCCCAAGAGCCCCGCCGCCGCGGGCATGGCGCCCACAGAGACCGCCGCCACCTGCGTGAGGTTGTTCTCCAGCGGGGTGTATGGCGAGCCGCGCCTGCGCGACACCGCCGCCAGGCCACCGAAGCCCAGCACCGCCGCCGTGACGGAGCCGCTCTCCCACCAGCCCAGCTTCAACCCCATGGACACGTTGGTGACGGCCAGGAGCGCACCGACGACGAGCCCCATCCCCAGCGCGCGCGCCGACCACTCTCGGGGCTCACGGACAGGAGACGGCGCGGACTCGGGGACCCACGCCAGCGGTGCGTCGCTGGCGGACTCGGGGACGACGGGGGTGGAGGACACGAGGGCTTTCGGGGGACTGCTCATCTTCCCGCCTCCGCCGAACGTCCCACCAGTTCGCGGAGCTGCGTGAGGTCCAGCGGCTTCGAAATCTTGAGATTTGGAACGTCGCGCAGGAAGGACACCGTGCGCGGGGTGAAGGCGCCGCCCGTCATGAACACCATGCGGCCCGCCTGGTCCGGCACGCTGCGCCCCAGCTCGTGGTACAGGTCCATGCCCGTCATCCCCGGCATCATCACGTCGCAGAGGATGAGGTCGAAGCGGCTGCCGTCGTTGAGCAGTCGCAGCGCCGCCTGCGCGCTGTTCGCCGTGGCGACCTCGTGGTCCGACGCCAGCGAGCGCTGGAGCGCCAGCGTCACGTTCGGCTCGTCATCCACGACGAGGATGCGCGCCCGCGCGTTGACGGCCACCACCGCCGTCAGCCGAGGCAACACCTCCAGCTCCCGAGTGGCCGCACGCAACACCACGCGGAAGGTGCTCCCCTTGCCCGGCTCGCTCTCCGCGTGGATGGAGCCGCCCATGGACTCGATGATGCCGTGGCAGATGGACAGCCCCAGCCCCGTGCCCACGCCCACCGGCTTGGTGGTGAAGAACGGGTCGAAGATGCGGTCCATGACCTCCGGCGACATGCCCATGCCCGTGTCGCGCACCTCCACCAGCACCCGGCCACGGTCTCCCGCGCGGATGACGACGCGGATTTCGTGCTCGTGCTCGGGCGAGCGGTCCTCCGGAATCGCCTGCGCCGCGTTGAGCAGCAGGTTGAGGAACACCTGGCACAGCCGCGACTCGCTGGCCTCCACCGGGGCCACCGGCTCGAACTCCGTCACCAGCCGCGCGCGGTGGCGGATGACGTTGTCCGCCATCTTGCACGCCAGCTCCACCGCGCGGCGCACGTCCACCGGCATCAGCCGCACCTCCTGCTCGCCCCGCGCGAAGACCTTCAAGTCGCGGACGATGGTGGCGATGCGCTCGGCGCCCTCCGTCGTCTCGCGCACCAGCTGCTGGAGCGAGGCGATGGCCGCCGCGGGCACCTGGCTCTCCATCCGCTCCAGGCCCTCGCGCACCAGGTGCAGGTTGACGAGCATGTAGGCCAGCGGGTTGTTGATTTCGTGCGCCACGCCCGCGCCCAGCGTGCCCACCGACGCCAGCCGGTCCGCCACGACGAGGTGCGCCTGGAGCTGCTTTCGCTCCGACGTGTCGCGGTGGACCATGATGTTCGCAATCGTGCGCCCCTCGCTGTCGCGCAGCGGGACGACGACGGACTCGCACCAGCACGTGGTGCCGTCGCGGCGCTTGAACTCCAGCTCTCCCGTCCACCGCCCCTGCTTCTCCAGCGCCGCCAGCACCATGCCGGTGAGCCGGTCCGGCTCCTCCGGGTGCAGCACGCGGAAGAGCGTCTGCCCCATGGCCTCCGTCTTGTTGCGGCCGAACATCCGCTCCGCGCTGGCGTTCCAGTCGATGATGCCGCCGCCCAAATCCGTAATCACCACGCCGTCGTAGATGCTCTCGAAGATGAGCGCCTGGCGGTTCAGCTCCTGCTCGGCCTGCTTGCGCGCGGTGATGTCCATCACCGTGCCCGTCACCCGTGCGGGCATGCCGGACGCGTCGCACAGCACGTCGCCCTTGCACGAAATCCAGCGCCACCCGCTGCCCTGCGGCTCGATGCGATAATCCACGTCCACCTGCGTCTTCTTCTCCAACGCGGTGGACAAGGACTCGCGCACGCGCGGCAGGTCGGCGGGGTGCACCACCTCCTCCAGCTCCATGGCCCGGCCGGACAGCTTGCCCACGGGCAGCCCGAGGAGCCGGTCCACGTGCTCGCTCCACGTCACCCGGCCGCTCTGCGCGTTCCAATCCCAGATGCCCACGCGCGCGGCGGACAGCGCTTGCCGCAGCTGCTCCTCGCGCTGCTCCAGCAGCTCCCGCTTGGAGAAGCGGAACACCGTGACGGTGCCAATCTGGAGCCGGTCTCCCTCCTGGAGCTCCGCGGTGGCGATGGGCGTGCCGTTGAGCAGCGTGCCGTTGGTCGACTCCAGGTCCGTGACGTGGCAGCCCCCGTCAGGCGAGCGGATGATGCGGGCGTGCTTGCGGGAGACGCCGTGGTCGTCGATGCGCACCGTGGCCTCGGAGCCCCGGCCAATGATGTGCTCCCCCGGCTCCAGCCGGTACGCCTTGCCGATGGCGGCCGGCGTCGTCGTGCTGATGAGGATGAGGCAGGCCCCCGTCGAGGAAGGCGGCGCCAGCGCCATCCCGGCGCAGGTCGTGAGGTCATCCAATGTCGTCATCAAGAGGCCCCCCGGGCCCCCGCGACGCGTCCGTCCACCCGACCAACCCCGACTCGCGCGCGTGAGGTCACGTCCCGGGAATCCAGCAGTCCCTGGCCACGGCGTCCAACCACCCGGGGTGTTGGGGCGCCCGAGCATTCGCAAGGCAACATCTGCCCCTGCGCGCCCCACCCGAGGTGATGGATGGTGAACGCATGACAGGGATTGGCGCGACGCGGCGGTCGCTTCGGGCCCGGGGCGTGCAGCAGGGCTAAAAGGTGGGTGCTAGGGTGCCCTCCACTCATGGCGGCCGACTCCGAGAGCACGTTCCGCATCCAGGCACGGGCGGATCTGCATGGCTCCGAGCGAGGGCGCGGCGATGCGGGCAAAGGCGACAGGGGCCCCGGCACGCTCGCGGGCGAGTACATCCTCAAGGCCCTGCTCGCCTCCGGTGGCCACGGCAGCGTCTACGAAGCCGAGCACCGGATTCTGGGCCGCCGCGCCGCGGTGAAGGTGCTGCACCCCCACCTGGCGGACCAGGGCGAGATGCTCAAGCGCTTCGTGCGCGAGGCCCGCGTGGTGAACCAGATTCGCCACCCCAACATCGTGGATGTCTATGACTTCGGGCTGATGCCGGACGGCAGCCCCTACTACGTCATGGAGCTGCTCGCGGGCCGCACGCTGGGCCAGGTGGTGCAGGAGCGCGGCCGGCTGTCCGCGTCCCGCGCGCGCGCCTACCTGGAGCCCGTGTGCGGCGCGCTGGAGGCGGCGCACCGCGCGGGCGTCGTCCACCGCGACTTGAAGGCCAGCAACATCCTCGTCGTGGAGGAGGGCGAGAAGCCCCGGGTGAAGCTGCTCGACTTCGGCATCGCCAAGCTGATGCACGCGGAGGGCACGCAGGAGGGCCTCACCATCGCCGGCCAGCGGCTGGGCACCGCGCACGCCATGGCCCCCGAGCAGTTCCGCGGCGGCACCATTGGCCCGTACACGGACATCTACGCGCTGGGCGTGCTGCTGCACCAACTGCTCACCGGCCGCTACCCCTTCCTCTGCGAGGACCGGATGGAATTGGAGCGGCTGCACCTGGAGGCGCCCGCGCCCAGGCCCAGCGCCATCGCCCCGGTGTCGCCCGCCGTGGACGCGGTGGTGCTGCGCTGCCTGGAGAAGGACGCCAGCCGCCGCTTCACCACCGTGGGCGCCTTCCTCGCCGCGCTCGCGGATGCCGCCGAGGAGCCCGTCCAACCCACCCACCGCACCCGGCTGGCGCTCGCCGTCCACGCCGAGGTGGTGCTGCCCCTGGCCGCCCAGGACGACGACGCGATGTACGCCGTACTCGCCGACGTGCTGGATGGCCTGGAGCAGGGCCTGCGCGGCGGAGGCTTCCTGCTCGCGCTCCAGTCCGGCACCACGCTCCTGGCGGTGCGCCCCCTGGAGAACGGCGCGCCCACCCCGGAGCGCACCGCGTATTTGCGCGAGGCCGAGCGCTCCCTGCGCATCCTCCAGCAGGCCGCGCAGAAGCTCGCCGACCCCGTGGATGCCACCGTCCACCTGTGCCTGCACCTGGGCCAGGCCGAGACGCGCGGCGACACCGGAGAGTCCGAAGTCGTCGGAGGCCCCGTCACCGACGTGGGCGCCTGGCGACTGCGCGGACCCGAGGGCTTCGCCCTCACCCCCGCCGCCGTGCTGTCCCTGGAATTCCCGGAACCAATTTAGACCTCCCGGGAATCACAGGTCTTCGTTGATTCCACTTCATCCATGACTCCCGGAGTCCTGGACTTTACACCCTGACTGTTTTGATTCAGCCGTCACGGGAAAATTACTACCGTCACGGCATGCAGGACGGCTGAACCCCCGGCAAAACTTGTCGAACCCATCAGCTACAGCGGCATTCTTTGGAAACGCTGGAACTGGTGGGCGACAAGGTGGCCAGCGAGCGCTGACCGCCACACACGGGGGAAAAGCATGCACCACACACCAGCCTCGCCGTCGCGTCGTCACACCAGCACCCACCCGGCTCGGGGCCGGGGATGGATGGTGGGGCTCATGGGCCTGGCGCTCGGAGCGGGGGCCTGTGGAGTGGGAGTGGAACCGGTGGGAGAGGAGCTGGGGCACCTGCGCCACAGTCAGGTCACCGCGAATGGCCTCTCAACGAATGGCTTGTCCACGAATGGCCTCTCAACGAATGGCCTCTCAACGAATGGCTTGTCCACGAATGGCCTCTCAACGAATGGCCTGTCCACGAATGGCTTCGCGACGTGGTTCAACCAGGACCCGGTGAATGCGGACGCGGTGATGTCCTACGTGGTGACGTGCGCGGTGCAGGCGGGGGTCGCCCGCACGTTCACCAATCCGGTGACGGGAATCACACACATGTGGCTCGGGGCGCTGGGGCTGGCGACGGCCTGGGCCGACGGAGCGCCCGCGACGGACCTGGAGAAGGAGGTGGTCTCCGCCTGCCTCGCGGCGCATGCGAACAAGTACGGCCTGCACGTGCCCATCTCCGTGCTGGGCCCCACCGGGGCGGCCGCGACCACGCCTCCGGCCTCGCCCCCGGCCATTCCGTACACGTCACAGGAGCTGGCGACGTACAGCGAGACGGAGGCGTGCTACTTCGGCAACCTGTTCGACGGCACCGGCGTCTTCGCGGCCAATGACCAGGCCTACCTGTCCGCGGACAAGAGCACCCCGCGCACGTGTGGACTGGCGTCGGGCACGGCGCAGAACTGCCCGCCCATCACCCACGTGGGCATGTGCGCCACGTATTGCCAGCGCGCCTTCAGCGGCTCCACGCCCCTGCCCTACTACGAGAGCTGCACGTACAACGGGAGGCCGTACCGCCCCATCACCGCGCGCATCCGCCCGCAGGAAATCTATCGCTGCGGCGACGGCACCTGCCAGTTCACCGAGCGCTGCGGCACGGGCACCACCGCGCTGAGCTGCCGCGCGGACTGTGGCACCTGCCCCTGAGGGTGAGACGTTGGTCTTTCGCGACACAGTCCGCGCCGGTGCGTTGGGTCCGTGAGGGCCCCCGCCGGTGGGGACGTCCCCGTGGGTGGTGCTACTCTTTCCCCATTCCCGAGGTCGGGCCGGACACGGGAGGTCGCATGAACGGTCTTCACTTCCTGGATGCCCCCGAGGGCACCGACATCGCCGGTTACACGGTGGAAGGACTGCTGGGCGCGGGAGGCTGTGGCGTGGTGTACCGCGCCACGCGCGACGGCCAGTCCGTGGCGCTCAAGCTCCAGTCACTGGTGCAACTGGGTGGCTGGGCCCAGCGAGAGGTCGCCATCCTGACGCGGCTGGCCCACCGCAACGTGGTGGGCTTCCGCGACGGCGGCCTGTTCCCACCGGAGGCGCCCGAGTGGCTCTATCTGGCGATGGAGTACGTGCACGGGCGCCCGCTGGCCCAGTGGGTGGAGGAGGAGAATCCCGGCGCGAGGCGCGCGGCGCGGCTGGCGCTGGGCATGGCGCGCGGGCTGGAGGCCGCGCATGCCGCGGACGTGCTCCACCGCGACATCAAGGAAGCCAACGTGGTGGTGCGCGAGGAGGACGGCACGCCGGTGCTGATGGACTTCGGCGTGGGCGTCTATTCCGGAGCGCCCCGGCTGCCGCGCGGGGTGCTGCCCCCGGGGACGCCGCC
>Ga0126314_10000025_pt1 | contig 100557 bp, 90 predicted proteins | sample Plot105B_FD_92535 | JGI IMG/M metagenome (GOLD analysis project Ga0126314, IMG submission 92535) | Serpentine soil microbial communities from UC McLaughlin Reserve, CA, USA - Plot105B | ecosystem: Environmental > Terrestrial > Soil > Grasslands | place: USA: UC McLaughlin Reserve, Lake County... | reverse complement strand
GGCGGCGACCACCGAGCGCGTCCCCACGCGGACCCCGGGCATGATGATGGCGCCATGGGCCACCCAGACGTCGTCCTCGATGACGATGGGCGCGGTGTGGTGTCCGTCCCGGTCCCCGAGCCTCACGAACGACGCGAACATGCACCGGGCCCCCACGCTCACCGACTTCCACGCCTCCAGCGAGACGCCGTAGTTGAACTGGGTCTCCTCGCCGATGGTGAGCAGCGCGCCCGCATGGCACACGAGCGAGCTGGGCAGCATCCCGCCCACGAAGGTGAGCCGGTCTCCCAGCACCATCTCCCCCGCGTTGTGCACGGACAGCGGCCCGTAGGCGGCCACGTTGTGCCCCAGCGACTGGACGTCGCGGAACAGCCACCGGGCGCGCACCATGGCCACCGCGCGCTGGGCGCGGGGCTCCACGGTCTTTCGCAGCGCTTCCAGTTGGGCCAGCACTGCGGGCACCCGGACGAACGGCATTCGCGACGTCATCCCGTCACCTCCCTGCGCAACACCCGGGCAGGCGCGCCGCCCACCGTCACCCCCGCGGGAATCTTGCGCGAGATGACGGTGCCCGGCGCCACGGTGCAGCCCTTCTGGAGCTGCGCGCCCGGCAGGAGGATGGCGCGGCTGCCCACCGTCACCCCCTCCGCGATGACCATCGGCACCGACGGAGGCCGCTCGTGGCGGTTGCCCCGCAGCGGGTGGTGCTGGTTGTCCATCGCCTTGATGAAGGCCCCCAGCCTCGCGCCCGGGCCCACGGTGATGGAGCTCAGCGCTTCCAGGGAGGCGCCCCCTTCGATGGCGACGTCGTCCCCCAGGATGATGAGGCTGTCGCTGGACATGGCATGCAGCTCGATGGGCGCCAGCCGTCCATCCAGCACCACTCGGGAGCCCACGTGCACGCGGCCCGCGCCGTGAATCCACACGCGGCCCAGCACCGTGGGCGAGTCCCCCACCTCCTGACAGCGCCTCAACTTCAGGCGGGACAGGAGGCCCCCAAGCTCTCGCGACAGTGATTGACGTAACGGCGTCATGTCACGGCGTGGTTTGGACGGCGGGGATGGGAGGCTGCACGACGGGCGCGGGCAGGCCCGCGAGGAAGTTGAGCAGCTCCTTCGCCAGGCGCGCCTGCGCCGTCGCGTTCAAGTGTCCGCCATCGTCCGAGTAGCCCGGCACCATCGCCGGCCACGTCTGCCCGTTCAGCTCGTAGGTCTCCCGCGTGCCGTCGGGCGCCGTGGACTCCAGCCGCGCCAGGTCGAAGAGGGGCTCCTTGCCGCCGTACGTCTTGCGCATCAGCTCGTTGAACGTCTCGCGCTGCACGTTCTCGGCGATGCCCCACACGGGACGGCCGAGCAGCTCCTTCAGCCACGCCTTCGCGCCCCGCTGCACCGTGGTGAGCGGCGCGGTGACGTGGACGAACGTGGTGCCCGGGTGGCGCGCCTTCAGGCCCTCCATCGAGGCGCGGTACTTCTCGAACAGCGCGCGCGAGTCCGTGGCGCCGTTGAAGTCGATGTAGCAGAACTTGAAGAAGGCCACGTCCGTCGACTTCGCCAGCCCCGCGTCCATCATCCGCTCGAAGTCGGCGATCTTGGACTCGGGCTTCTCGTTCTGTCCCACCATGGCGTGGGCCAGGGTGCCGGGCGCCAGCGACTCCGTGGGGTTCTTCACCTCCACCACGCGCGGCGCCAGCCCCTGCGAGGAGGCGGGAATCTGCTTCACCCCTTCGAGGATGTTTCCACCCACCGACTGGTGCCCGAAGAAGATGCGGCGGCTGGCCAGCTTCTCCAGCGGGGCGCTCGTCTCCGCGGCGTTCGCCGTCGCGCCATGCAGAACCATGAGCAGCATGGCGGGCAACACCAGCGCGCTCACGCGAACCAGAAAGGTCCAGTCGAAGTGCATGCGGACTCTTAAACCCTTCCATCGCCAAGCGTCAAAGGGCCCACCGCCTGGGACGTCCGCTGGTTCGCTCCCCCCGCCCGACGAGGGGCTGGTGGGGTGAAGTCACCCCATGCGCCCCAGGCGGAAACGGCGCCTGGGGCGGCCTTCCGTCACGCCCAGTCCCAGGGCGAGCAGGAAGGCGGGGCTACTCCGAGCGCAGCGAGACGGATGGCGACACCCGGCTGGCGCGCAAGGCGGGGAACCACGTGGCCAGCAGCGACACGGCGGCGAGTGCCATGGCCACACCCAGGAACACGCCCGGCTCGTTTGCATTCACACCGTACAGCAGCGTGGCCAGGAGTCTCATGCAGCCGAAGGCGGCCAGCAGGCCCACGCCCACGCCCATCGCCGTGAGCTGGAGGCCCTGGCGCATCACCAGCCCGAGCACCTGCCGGGGATGCGCGCCCAATGCCAGGCGGATGCCCAGCTCCCGGGTGCGCTGTCCCACCGCGTAGGCCATGACGCCATAGACGCCCACGCCGGCCAGGATGACGGCGAGCAACGCGAAGGCGGCCAGCAGGCGCGCGGTGGCCAGCGGGCGCGAGAGCTGGCGCTCCATCCGGCTGGCGAAGGGTGCCAGGTCATAGATGGGTTGTTCGGCGTCCACGGCCTTCAGCTCCTGGCGCACCGACGCCACCAGCGTCGACGGCTCGCGGCGCGTCCTCATCAGGACGGACATGGTCTGCAGGGGGAACTGCTCGTAGGGCAGGTACACCTCCGGCGTGGAGGGCTCCGTCAGCCGCGAGTGGCGCACGTCCGCCACCACACCGACGATTTCGCGAAAGGGCTCGGAGTCGCTCCAGCCCAGTCGCACCCTGCGCCCCAGGGCGTCGCCGCCCTCCAGGAACGTGCGCACGAAGGCCTCGTTGACGATGAGGGTGGGTGCGCCCTTCTCGGAATCCTGGGGGCCGAACGCCCGGCCCTGGCGCACGGCGATGCGCAGGGCGCGGAAGTAGCCGGGAGAGGCCACGCGGTACTCGGCGAGGTAGCGGTCCGTGTCCTGGTCGGGCGCGCCCTCCAGGGTGAAGCCTCCGTTGGAGTTGGTTCCTCCCAGTGGCGCGTCGTTGACCAGCCCCACCGCTTCCGTGTCGGGCAGCGCGCGCAGGCGCTCCAGCAGCTCGCCGTAGAAGCCTCGCAGCCGGTCGGGTGTGGCGTACTTCACGTCGGGCAGTGACAGCCTCGCGGTCAGTACGCCTTCCGCGTCGAACCCCGGGTCCACCGCCTGCACGTTGCGCAGCGTCTGCACCATCAGCACCGTGCCCACCAGCAGCACCAGCGCCAGCGCCAACTGCACCGCCACCAGCGTGTTGCGCAGGGGGTGGTTGGCGCGAGCGCCCACCGCGCTCCCGGACTGCTTCAGGAGCGGCAGCACATCCATGCCGGCGGTGTGCAGCGCGGGCGCGAGGCCGAAGAGGACCCCGGCGCCCACGGAGAGGGCGAGGCTGAACAGCAGCGCCGGAACACTCAGCTCCACGGGCGCCATGCGCAACATCGACTGGGGCAACAGCGCGCGCACCAGCTCCATGCCCCACATCACCAACAGCAGTCCCAGGGCGCCGCCGAAGAGGCCCAGGAGCACGCTCTCCGCCAGCGCCTGCTGCATCCGGCGGCCCCGACTGGCGCCGAGCGCGGCGCGGATGGCCCCGTCCCGCTGCCGCGCCAGGGCGCGTACCAGGAGCAGGTTGGCCACGTTCGCGCAGGCGATGAGGAGCACGAAGCCCACCGCGGCCCAAAGCGTCCACAGCACCGGGCGGCTGCTCGACGTGAGGTGCTGCTGCCACATCGCCGTCGTCACCTTGTGCGGCTTCTCACCCGGTTCCGTCCGGGCGATGGCCAGGGCCACCCGCAGCAGGTCCTCCGTCGCCGCTTCCAGCGTGACGCCCGGCGCCAGCCGCCCCACCACCTGCATGAAATGGTTGCCGTGGGCCTCCGGGTCCAGCCAGTGGGGCTGCCAGACGTCCGCGTCCTCGGCGAACTCCGGGAAGGTGAAGCCCTCCGGCAGGATGCCCACCACCGTGTGGGTGCGCCCGTCCAACTGCAACGATGAGCCCACTGCGTCCGCCGCGCCACCGAGCGACTTTCGCCAGAAGCCGTGGCTCACCACCACCACGCTCGAGGTGTTGCGAGGTTGCGCGTCCTCGTCCAGGAAGTCCCGCCCCTGGGCGGGGATGACGCCCAGCAGCTTGAAGAAGTTGGGGGTGACGCGGCCGGCGCGGACCCGCTCGGGAGTGTCGCCACCCGTGCGGCTCAAGTCCTGCCGGGTGAAGCCCGCGAGCGCGGTGAAGCCGCGGCCGTGCTCCCGCCAACCGAGCAGCTCCGGGGGCGACAGGGAGGCGGTGCTGATGACCTCCTGCTTGCACCACAGCCGCACCAACCGCTCCGACTCCTGGAAGGGCAGGGGCCGCAGCAGCATGGCGTGGATGGCGCTGAAGAGGACGGTGTTCGCGCCGATGGCCAACGCGAGGGTCACCACCGCGGCGATGGTGAAGCCCGGGGTGTGCCTCAGCGTGCGCAGCGCATAGCGGAAATCCTGGCGGAGCGAGTCCATGGCGGCCCTCAAAGCGAAGGCCGTGCCAGCTTCACCCGCGAGGAAACCCCTGGCTTCCCAGGGGGGTGACGGGGGTTTCCCTCAAGTGCGTTCGCGGATGCGGGAAGTCGCGTCCCGGAAATGAACACCGGCCCCGCGCCGACGTGGGCACGGGCGGGGCCGGCGGGCCGTCAGTTGCGGTTCCAGCAGCCGGCGATCTCCTCGCAGGCGAGGAGGACGTCATTGAGCCGGCGCTGCTGCGACTTGGGCGCCATGAAGAGCCGGCCGGCGAACACGTCGAACACGCCCACGAGCCGAGGGTCCACGGGGCCGCGCTGCTCCAGGCGCTCCTCGGCGAAGCGGTGGAGCACGGTGGCGATGTACTGGCCGGCGCGCTCATCCAGCGGCGCGTGCTTGGAGAAGTAGAGCTTCAGCACGCCCGAGCGCATCTGCCCGCGCGCATCGACGCCGCGCAGCAGCACCTCCGGCCGGACCTTGACGGCGACGCCAGCGACGTCCAGGGGCGCGGGGTCCTGCTCCGCCGGACTGGCGATGGCGCACGACGCCAGGTCGTCCGCGGCGAGGAGGCAGCGCTGGAGGGCCTCGGCGCACAAGGCCAGCCGGTGCGCGTCGAAGTCCGAGTCCGGCTGGGCGTTGAGCAGCCGCCGCTGGTGGTAGCGGAGGATGACCTCGTCACGGCCCTCGCAGAGGTACTCGGTGATGGCCTGAGCGGCGGCGGGGTAGCGCAGGTACTGCGGGTCCACCGGGTTGCGCTGCCCGTGGATGATGCGCTTGCGGAGGGACGGCGTTCCGGTGAGGTACTGGCCCAGCTGGTTGACGGAAACGCACGGGGTCTCACGAAGGGTGGTCATGTCGACTTCCTTTCCGGTAGCGGGAATGAAGAGATACTACCGGGGGGGTCTGACATTCCCTCTGACGGGGAGGGGCTCGCGGGCGCCGGAAAATGCACCCCCTGGCAGGTAGGGCGGGCGGGCCCAACCGGGGCGGAAAGGGCCCCTTCGGGCGAGCGTCCCAGGGGCTTATTCGTGCGACGCGTGGAGCCCGAAAATCTGGCGCAGCCGGCTAAGGATCCGGCCCACTTCGGCGGGGATGGGGTCCGCGTTGGCGCCGCTGGCCTGCGCGACGGCTCGGAGCTGGGTGCGCCGCTGCGCCAGGATGGCGGAGAGCTGGCGGGCCAGTCCCGGGTGCTCGGCGAACAGCCGCGCGAAGGTCGGCCGGTCCACCTCGAGCAGCAGCGAGTCCTCCAGGGCGACGATGGTGGCCGCGCGCTTCTCGCCGGTGAGCAGCGACATCTCGCCGAAGTAGTCGCCCCGGCCCAGTTGGGCGACCTCCGCCTGCGTCTTGCCCGCGCGCACGCTCACCCTGCCGGAGGCCACCAGGTAGAAGGTGCGGCCGTCGTCTCCCTCCTGGATGACGTGCTCGTCCCGGCCGAAGCGCCGCACGTGGACCTCCTGGCCCAGCCGCTCCAGGTCCGCGTCCGCCAACGGCTGGAAGAGGTCCACCGCGCGCAGCAGGCTCAGCACCGTGTGCGCGGGCAGCTCCGGCTTCGGCACGTCCTCGCGGATGCGCAGCACGCGGTGGGGCACGGGCGGCTCCACGCCGTCGCGTCGCAGCCGGTACCACAGGCGGGTGTGGACCTCCGCCGTCACCGCATCCGCGAGCGAGAAGTCGTTCACGAAGAAGCGGAGCATGTAGCGGACGGACGCCTCGTCGAACGCGAGCGTGCGGGCGATGGGGGCGGGGTCCACCAGGACCTGAGGAATCTCTTTCGCCACGTCCAGCAGGGCCGCCTTCATCACGTTGGGCGGCGTGTCGTAGGAGGCCCGCACCTGCGTGTCCACGCCCACCGGCTCCCGGTCCTGGGAGAACGTCTTGAGCTGCTCCTTGGCCACCATCGAGTTGGGCAGCGTCACCAGCTCGCGGCGGAACGTCATGATGCGGATGGAGCGCCAGTTCACCTGCGCCACGCGCCCGGTGTGCTCGCCGATGCGGATGAAGTCGCCCACCTCGAAGGGCTTGTCCAACTGGAGCGACAGGCCGGCGAAGAGATTGCCCAGCGTCTCCTGGAGCGCGAGGCCGATGACGACCGAGAGCACCGCCGACGTGGCCACGAGCCCCGTCAGGTCCAGGTCCAGCTGCGTCTGGAAGATGGGGACGGCCGCCAGCGTGTAGAGCAGGAAGTCGATGACGTTGCGGAGAATCTTCGGCGTCCCCACGGACGACGAGCGCAGCCGGACGAGCTTCAGGCCGAAGCCCACGCCCGCGCGGATGACGCCGAAGGCGAACGTCAGCATCCACGCGACCTGGAGCGCCTTGAGAGGCCCCGGCGGCGTCGTGAGCGGCAGTGCCCAGGCGGCGACCCGCAGCACCAGGAACATCACCATCAGCCGCAGGGCGCCCGTCAGGTCCCGCTTCAGGTCCGGATCCTGGCTCGTGGCCCGCGTCCCCAGGAGCACCAGGACCAGCAACGCTCCCACGGCCAGCGACAGATTGCTCTGGAGGAAAGGCAGCAAGGGCCCCTGACTTTGACCCGCGCTCGCCCGAGGGGTCAAGGCAGCGGTTGACGCGTGGCGCGCAAGCAGGGATACACGCGCCATGACGCTCGCATCGGTGCTGGGACAGCCCCGCGCGATTGATTCACTTCAGGCGGCACTTCGCGGTGGTGCGGTGCACCATGCGTATCTCTTCGCTGGGCCGGAGGGGGTGGGCAAGGAGCTGGCGGCCGTGGGGCTCGCCCAGGCACTGACCTGCCCGGAGCAGCCGGACGTGGGCTGTGGCGCCTGCGCCAGCTGCGTGCGGGTGGCCAAGGGCCTCCATCCCGACGTCACCTGGGTGATGCCGGACGAGGAGCGTGTGTCGCGGGGCCTCGCGGGGCGCTCGGACTTCACGGGGACGCCGAGTCGTGAGTTGCGCGTGGAGCAGATCCGCAACCTCCAGGAGCGGCTGGCCCTGCGCGGCCTGGAGTCCCGCCGCAAGGTGGCCCTCATCATCTCCGCGCAGGCGATGAACGTGCAGGCGCAGAACGCGTTCCTCAAGACGCTGGAGGAGCCGCCGTCGGAGACCACGCTGGTGCTGGTGGCCAACGCGATGGACAAGCTGCTGCCCACCATCCGCAGCCGGTGCAGCAAGGTGCACTTCGGTCCGCTCTCCGTGGAGCTGGTCGCCGAGCGCGTGCGCACCGTGCGCAAGCTGGACGCGGACACCGCGCAGCTCGCCGCCATCATGGCCGGCGGCAGCCTGGGGCGCGCGTTGGCGCTGGACGTGGAGGCGCTGGCGCGACGCAAGGACGTCGTCACCGCCTTCGAGGCCCTGCGCGGCGAGGACGCGGTGGGCCTGTTGCGCTTCGCCGACGAGCACGGTGGCTCGCGCGAGGACGCGGAGGCGACGCTGGAGTTGCTGGTGCTGTGGACGCGCGACGTGGCGCTGGTGAGGGCCGGCCGGGAGGACTCGCTGGCGAATCGCGACTTGCGCGCGCTGGCGGTGGACGTGGCCTCGCGCATCTCCGATGCGTGGCTGCACCGCCGTCACTCGCTGCTGGAGGCGGCGCGCGCGGCGGTGGCTCGCAACGGCGCGCCCCGGCTGCAACTGGAGCGCATGCTCATCGACCTGTTCACGGAGACCGCGCGATGAGCAAGGACCTGCTGGAGGACGTGCTCGCGGGCGTGAAGGCCGGGAAGGTCTCTCCGCTGTACCTGCTGTGGGGCGAGGAGTACCTGGTCCGCAAGGGCGCGGACGAGCTGGTGAAGCTGCTGGTCCCCGACGCGGCGGTGGGGCTCAACCTCGTCACGCTGGACGCGGGCAGCCCGCGCGAGGTGGCGCAGGAGCTGGCCACCATGCCCCTGTTCCCCGGGCGCAAGGTCGTCGTGGTGAGGGACCCGGAGTTCCTCGCGCCCAAGAAGGGCCGGGGAGATCCCCTGGCCAAGGCTCGCGAGGCGTGGAAGGCGGGCAAGCGCAAGGAAGGCGCCCGGCGACTGCTGGCGTTGGCCGCGCGCGCGGGGTGGGGCGTGGACCGGTTGGACCCGTCCGCGTCCGGTGCTCCGTCGGTGGAGCAGTGGAAGGAAGAGCTGAACGTCGACCTCGCCGAGGCGGACGTGGCCTTCCTCAAGGAGGCCGCCGCCTTCTGCAAGGAGGAGCGCATCACCGCGCCGGAGGGCGACGCCACGGTGCTGATGGACCTCATCCAGAAGGGCGTCCCCGCGGGGCACTCGCTGGTGATGGCGGCCACGGAAGTGGACGCGAAGAATCCGCTGGTGAAGCTGGCGCAGGACAAGGGCCACGTCGTCGAGCGCAAGGTCGCCGCGCGCCACAAGGACCTGGACCTCTCCGAAATCTCCAAGGAGTTCCTGGCGCCCTTCAAGAAGAAGCTGGGGCCGGGCGCGCTGGAGGAGCTCAAGGAGCGCGTCGGCGGCAACATCCGTCTCTTGCAGTCGGAGCTGGAGAAGCTGGCCACGTACTCGGAAGGGCCTGCCATCGAGCGCTCCGACGTCGTGTCGCTGGTGCACCACGCTCGCGAGGAGGAGTTCTTCGAGCTGTCCGAGGCGCTCCAGAAGCGGGACTTCCGAGGCGCGCTCTCCTACGCCGAGGACGCGATGGGGCAGGGCACTCATGCGCTCCAGTTGCTGGGCGCGGTGGCCTCCATCGTGCGCGGCCTGCTGGAGGCCCACGAGTGGATGTTCCGCTACGCCGGGGGCACCCCGCCGCGCTCCGCGAAGGACGTGGAGGCCCGGGTGTTCCCCAAGCTGGAGGTGGAGCTGAAGGGCACGCGGCGCAAGATGCCCAACGCCTGGGCGCTCACCTTCAGCATGAAGGCCGCCGCCGGCTACGAGCGCAAGGAACTCTTGGGCTCGCTGGTGGCGTGCGCGGAGGCGGATTTGTCCCTCAAGTCCTCCGGCAACGGTCGGCTCGTCATCGAGCGACTGCTGGCCACGGTGTGCCTCGGCGCCTGAGGGGCCAGGCGGGCGGCGGGGACGTGCACTTGGAGTCCGGCTCGGGTAGAGGAGGCCGCGTATGGCGGACAAGCGTCGTTTCGACCTCTTCGCGGACTTCATCGTGTCGCGCTTCGTGGCCCCTCGCGTCTTCGACGTCGCGGGCGGACAGGGGCGTCTCAACGAGGCGCTGACCCGGCGTGGCCGGGCCGTCACCACCTTCGACCTGCGCCACAAGCACCTGCCGGTGACGTACGCCCAGCGCATCTTCACGTTGGAGGAGCCGTGCGACGCGGAGCTGGTGGTGGGCATGCACCCCGACGGCGCCACGCGCGTCATCATCGAGTACGCGGCCCGGCATGGCCTGCCCTTCGCTGTCGTGCCCTGCTGCTCCGACAACGGCATGCCCTACAACCCGTGGATGCGGCACCTGGCCGAGCTGGCTCGCGGCACGGGGGGCTTCGCCACGGTGGAAGAGGTGACGCTCACCATGGACGGCCGTGCACGCGTCCTGGTGGGCGAGCCCGCGCCTGTCGCGCCGCGCTGAGGCGGGCAGTGCCCTCCAGCGGACATCGACCCATGACCGCGCGGCCACGTGTGGGGACCCTTCGCCGCATCTAGCTTTCGTGTCACCCGTGCGTGACGGGGCGGGGGCAGGGCACATGGTGACGGAGTGGGAGGGATATGCGACGGCGCAGGTCTGGCGCCCGGCGTCGTATCCAGGGTTGGTGCTGTACCGGGTGAGCGGTCGAGCGACCTCGCAGGCACTGCACGTCCACGACGAGCTTCAGCTCACCCTGGATGCTGGACATGTCCAGCAGGTGTCATGTGGGGGCGCGAATCTGATGGCGCCGCCCGGGAGCCTGGTCGTCATCCCTCCGGGAGAGGTCCACGCGCTGCGCGGCGAGGGCGGGCGGCCCGGCGTGTCCTGCGGAATGCTGGTGCCGGCCGCGTACCTGAGGGGCGCTGCTCCCTCGGGACAGGTGGTGCAGGAGGTGGAAGGCGAGTCTCCCCCGGAGGAGCTACTGCTCGGAGGGGGCGCGGTGCTCGACGACCCCGAGGTGGCGCGGGACTTCGTGGCGCTTCACCGCGCGCTGCGAGCTCCCGGGCTCTTGAAGGAGCCCCGCCTGTGGGCCCTGCTGTCGGCCCTGCTGTCGCGACTGGAGACGGGACAGGCGGGGTTCAAGCGGGGGAATGCGGCGTCTCAAGCATCGCCGTGACGTCTCGCCAGGGACCATCACAGGGGCGCGTCTCCGACGTCAGGTAGTGACCCACGCGCCCGGGGGCGAGCGCGACGATGGCCGACGAGCGCGTGCCATAGGCCGGCGTGTGGATGCACAGCGCCTGGAGCCGCTGGCGGAAGTCCGGGGGGAACGACTCGCCGGAGAGCTGTGCGGGCAAGGACTCCAGGGGCGGAAGCGCCTCGTCCGCCAGCAGGGCCTTCAGGCCTTCCTCGAAGCGGGGCCAGGGCTGGAGCACCAGTCCCGTGGCGAGCGTCTTCGCCCGCTGGACCTTGGGCAGCTCCGCGGAGTCGAGCACGTCGTTGGGCAGGACGTGGATGCCCGGAGGGACGTCCTCACGTCGAAGCCGTGACTGTCCGGGCCGGCCATAGGCCACCCGAAGTGTCCGGGCGTCGCCATACAGGAGGTTGAAGGGGAGGAAGTCCGTGCCCGAGAGGGTGTCCAGGTATCGCTCGATGCCTTCGACGGTGCCAGCGGCGAGGGCCTGGAGCACCACCTCTCCCCTCGAGCGGGGAGCCGGGCCCCCTGCCTGCCCGCCACGCTGGTTCGTCAGGCCCACGAAGAGGCCCTCGTTAGTAACCCCCATCCACGTCCCGCCTCGCTCCACATCGCGTCCCCCCACGGTCCGGGGAGACTCGAGCAGGACTTGTGGGCCCGTCGCGGGACGAGCGAGGAGTTCGTCCCGGTTGGCCGCGAGCACCAGCGGCCACTCAGGATGGACCTGGCGAAGGATGATGATGGTGCACATGCGTTTCGGGTCGATAACATTCCCGGCACCGCGTTGCATTCGTGCTCGCGGCCCCCACGCCGTCGATGACCTCGGCCCACCGAGCGGCTAATGTCCGCCGCCCCCAGGAGAGTCCATGGCGGAGAGAATCCTCGTCACCAGTGCACTTCCGTACGCGAACGGCCCCCTCCACATCGGGCACGCCGTCGAGTACATCCAGACCGATATCTACGTCCGTTTCCTCCGCTCCAGCGGCAAGGACGTCGTCTACTTCTGTGCCGACGACACGCACGGCACACCCATCGAACTCAACGCGGCGAAGCAGGGCCTCAAGCCCGAGGACTTCATCGCCCGGTTCCAGGACGAGCATCAGAAGGACTTCCAGGACCTGGATGTCCGCTTCGACTACTTCCACTCCACCAACTCGCCGGAGAACCGTCAGTACGCGGAGCTCATCTACGGGCGGCTGAAGGAGAAGGGCGACATCGAGCGCAAGGACGTCGAACAGGCGTACTGCGAGACGGACCGTCGCTTCCTGCCGGACCGCTTCATCAAGGGCACTTGTCCCAACTGCAAGTCGGTGGACCAGTACGGCGATGTTTGTGAGAAGTGCGGCAAGGCGTACAGCCCCACGGACCTCATCGACCCGCGCTGTTCCCTGTGCAGTACCCCGCCGGTGCGCAAGTCGTCCGAGCACCTGTTCTTCAAGCTGTCCCGTCACGCCGACTTCCTGCAGGCGCTGCTGCGCAAGCCCGGCTTCATCCACCCGGGTCTCGCCACGCAGCTGCAGGGCTTCTTCGAGAAGGGGCTGGCGGACTGGGACATCAGCCGTGACGGTCCCTACTTCGGCTTCGCGATTCCGGGCGAGACGGACAAGTACTTCTACGTCTGGCTGGATGCGCCCATCGGCTACATCGCCACGACGGAGAAGTGGGCGAAGGAGACGGGCAAGGCGAAGAGCGCGCTGGACTACTGGGCCAAGGACAGCGGCGCGCGCATCGTCCACTTCATCGGCAAGGACATCGTCTACTTCCACGCGCTCTTCTGGCCCGCGGTGCTGGAGGTGGCGGGCCTGCATATCCCGAGCGAAATCAAGGTCCACGGCCACCTCACGGTGAACGGGGAGAAGATGTCGAAGACGCGCGGCACCATGGTGCCGGTGCGCGACTACCTCAACCAGCTGGACCCCAGCTACCTGCGCTACTTCTACGCGGCCAACCTGGGCGCGGGCGTGGAGGACCTGGACCTCAACCTCAAGGACTTCCGTCTGCGAGTGAATGGGGAGCTGGTGAACAACGTGGGCAATCTGGCCAACCGCGCCCTGTCGCTCCTGGCCGGGCCGCTGGGCGGAAAGCTGGCGCCGGGTCGGTCCGAAGGCGCGGGCCGCGCGCTGGTGGAGTCCGTGCTCGCCCGCGTCCCCGAGGTTCGCGAGGCCTTCGAGAAGCTGGAGTACCGCAACGCCATCCGCGTCATCACGGACATCGCCTCCGCGGCGAATGCGTTCGTGCAGACGGCGGCGCCGTGGGCCCTGGTGAAGAAGGACGCGGAGGCCGCGCGCGCGGACCTGTCCGACGCCGCCGACGTGGTGTACCTGCTGGGCGCGCTGCTGGCGCCGGTGACGCCTCGGTTGTCGGAGAAGCTCTTCGCGCAGCTCGGCGCGGAGCCGCTCACGTTCCAGGGGCTGGAGGGGGCGAAGTACCCGCTGTTGGATCGCAGCCGTCCCATCGGCACGCCGGAGCCGCTGTTGCCGCGACTGGAAGAGGACCGCGTCAACGCCATCATCGTGACGCCGGAGGGGACTGCCGCCGCCGCGCCGGCGCCCGAGCCGAAGAAGGCCGAGGGCAAGGAGAAGAAGGCCGAGAAGAAGCCGGCCGAGCCCGCGCCTGTCACGCAGGCGTCTTCGGGTGCGGGGGCCACGGAGGCCGCCGGCTCGGGGGAGATTGAGTACGCGGACTTCGCGAAGGTGGTGCTCAAGTCGGGCAGGGTGCTGGCGGCGGAGAAGGTCGCCAAGGCGGACAAGCTGCTCAAGCTCACCGTGGACGTGGGTGAGGCGAGCGGTCCGCGCACCATCGTCTCCGGAATCGCCGAGGCGTTCGCTCCCGAGTCGCTCGTCGGGCGCAACGTGGTGGTCGTCGCGAACCTGAAGCCGCGCAGCCTCAAGGGCATCGAGTCGAAGGGGATGCTCCTGACGGCGGGCCCTGGCGGCAAGGACCTGTCGTTGCTGGACCCTGGCAATGTCCCGCCGGGCAGCGACGTGAAGTGATGGGCGGTGGGCGGAGCGCATGTGCTCCGCCCACGAACGGGTGTCGCGCGAGAATCCTCGCGCGGGCCCGGGTCGAGGTGGGCGAGGCTGCTGGGTGTCGCTGCGTCTGGCCCGGTGGCACCCTCCGCTGAAGTGAAGGGTTGAGCCCGGGTGTCGCTTGGCAGGGCCCGATGGCAGCCGGCGCGGAAGTGAAGAGTCGGTGAGCGGTGGTCAGCCGCTCGTTGCTCGGGTCCGCGAGGGTCCGGGCGGGTCGATGGGCGTGAGGTTGGGGCCATTCCCCACTCACGGGGCTCGGGGCCGAGGCCGCCGGGCAGCGAGGTGACTGGACGTGACGGATTGGCGTGCGGAGCGGGACCGGGCCTTGCTGACCTTGGAGCGCGAGAAGCGTCCGGCGTTCCGGGCGGAGGCGGCGCAGCAGCTCCACCACCTCGCGTTGGAAGCGCCTTCGCCAGTCGCGGACTTCGCGGAGGTGATGCCCCGGCTGCTGTCGGACTCCCAGCCGGAGGTGAAGCGCTCGGGTGTGGCGCTCGCGACGGTGGTCCTTCCTCCCGACGAGCTGCCCGCGCTGCTCATCTCCTATCTGCGGGACGCGGAGTCGGTGGTGCGCCTGGAGGCCACCGGTCGACTGGCGGACCTGTACCGGCCGGAGCTGCGCGGGGCGCTGGCGGGCATGTTGGAGGACTCCGTCCCGGAGGTTCGCTTCGAGGCCGCGCGAGGCATCGCCGCGCTCAAGCACCCCGCAGGACTCGAGGTGCTGATTGAAGCGCTGGACGCGGACCTGCTCCGCTTTCGCGCCCTGGGCGCCATGGCCGAACTGGAGGACCCACGGGCCCTGCCCGCGGTGAAGCGCCTGTTCGGCCGCTGGCTCCTGCCCGCCTTCGACAGGACGCAGGCGGCGGGCGTGCTGGCGAAGCTGGGAGACCCCGCGGGCGCGGCGCACCTGCTCCAGCGCTCGCGCAAGAAGTGGAGCCAGGACCGCGCGCTCGCCGTGGAGTTGCTGGGCGAGGTAAAGGCCCCCGGCGCGCTGGAGCGACTCAAGGAGATCCTCGATGACGCGAAGGACGCCTGCCGTGGCGCCGCCGCGCGAGGCCTGGGTCGTCTGGGGGACGCGCGGGCGCTGCCCTGGCTGCTCGCGCTGCTTCAGGACATGAACGCCGACGAAGAAGACCGGTTGGATGCGGCGGACGGAGTGTGGCGCCTGGGGGATGCGGACGGCCGCGAGCGCGTTCGCGCCTCGGTGAGCACCTTCACCTCACCTGAGGCCCGGCAGGAACTGGACGACTTGTTTCAGGAGGGGACATGAGACTGGTGGATGCGCACTGCCACCTGGAAGTGAAGGACTTCGCGGACGTGGCCCCCGTGCTGGAGCGGGCCCGTGCGGCGGGCATCGTCCACGCCATCGTCGTGGGGCAGTTCCATGGCCCTGGCGAGTGGGGCAATGCGCTGGAGCTGGCCGCCGCGCATCCGGAGTTCCTGTCGCCCACGCTCGGCATCCATCCGCACGAGGCCGCGCGAGCCACGGACGAGGACCTGGCCACGTTGGAGCGCACCTGCGCCCGGCCGGAGGTCCGCGCAGTGGGCGAGGCGGGCCTGGACTACTACTACGACCACTCGCCTCGCGAGGTGCAGGCCCGCATCTTCCGGCACCAGTGCGCTCTCGCGGTGAAGCTGGGCAAGCCGCTGGTGGTGCACGTGCGTGACGCGCACGAGGACTGCGACGCGATTCTCGGCGAGGTGGGCGTCTCCAAGGGCGTCATCCACTGCTTCACCGGCGACACGGACGCCGCGCGACGCTACCTGGACCGGGGCTTCTTCCTCTCGCTGTCCGGCGTCATCACCTACAAGAAGACGGAGGCGCTTCAGGACGCGGTGCGCTTCGCGCCCCTGGACAGACTGATGGTGGAGACGGACAGCCCGTTCCTCGCGCCCATTCCGCACCGGGGCCGGAAGAACGAGCCCTCGCACGTGGTGGAGACGGCGCGGAAGCTGGCGGAGCTGAAGGGCGTGGCGCTGGAGACGGTGACGGAGGTCACCACCGCCAACGCCGCCGCCCTCTTCAACCTCACCCTGCGGTGATGCCGCTGGCCAGGGCCTGGAGGTCCTGGTCCATCTGCGGCACGTCGAGCAGCAGCGCGTCCGGGTCGTACTGGAAGTCGGCCTGCTTCATCTTCAGCAGGGCCTGGAGCGCGGGCTCTCCGGTGTGTCCGCCGAAGGACGCGAAGACGACGCGGCCTCCCTCCAGGTGGAGCGAGCCCTCCAGCGTGTGCTGACGCAGTTGGAGCTTGCCGCTCTTCTTCCCGCCGCCCAGCGTGCGCAGCAGCTCACGCGGAGGCAGCTCGTCGAAGCTGCCACGCACCACGCGGCCCGGGCCGTTGTGCAGCACCCTGTCGTCGAGCAGCGCCCGCACCGCCTTGGCCACCAGCGACTTGTCTCCCGGGAGCAGCAGCTCCGTGGCGCCGCCCATCATCAACCGCTCACGCGTGGCCGCGTCCGGCTCGCCCACCACGGCGATGGGCAGGCCCGCCGTCTCCGGTGTGGAGCGCGCCTGCTGGAGCAAATCCAGCACTTCCTGCTGCCCCAGGCGCAGGCTCACCACCAGCACGTCGCAGTCCTGCCGGGCCAGCCCGTCCTGCGCGCCTTCCGGGGTGGACAGCGCGTGGGCGACCAGGCCCTGCTTGAGCACCGCCTCCAGCAGCTCGCCCCGAGCCGTCTCGTCCGGCTCCACGACGAGCACCTGACGGCCCTCGCACTCCAGCCGGTGGCGCAAGAGCTCACCGCTCTGGAGCTGGATGACGATGTCCGCCACCACGGGGTCATAGAGCACGCCCGAGTTCGTCCTCAGGTGCTCCAGCGCCTGCTCCTTGGTCATTGCCTTGCCCAGCGCGTTGCCAGGGTTCTTCGTCAGCTCCAGGAAGCTGTCCACCGCGGCGAGGATGCGCGCGCCCAGGGTGATTTCCTCGCCCTTGGCGCCCTGCGGAGTGCCGGAGCCATCCCAGGCCTCGTAGAGCTGCGCGAGGATGGTGTTGACCTGCGTGGGCAGATGCACCGTCTCGAACAGCTTGGTGGGCGCGCGACAGGCCGCGCGGGCCTGCGCCTTCCACTCCGAGTTGACGGCGTTGCTCGCGAGCGAGAAGTGCCGCTCGGAGGGCTTGCCCAAATCATGGAGGTACGCGGAGATGGACAGCGCGGCCAGCTCCTTGTGGGGCATGCCCATGCGCTGGCCGACGATGCCCGCCTGTCGCGCGAGCTGCGCGGAGTGTCCCCGGTGGCGCTGGCGGTCCTGCTCCAGCAGCCCCACGAGGATGCCCAGCGTCTCCACGTAGTCGATGTCGCTGACCAGCCCGCGCGGGCCGCCCGGCTCACGTCGCTGCGTGGAGGACGGACGCCCCGCCACCTGCGTGCCGCTGGCGCGCTGCAGCCGCATGCGCGCATCCGTCTCCATCCGGAAGGACAGGCTGCTGCGGTTGCTGGTGGAGGTGCGGTTGTGCTCCGCCGCCCCCGTGCGCGACGTCGACTCCGCGGGGCTCGACGTGCTCGCCGCCTCCAGCAGCGCGGCGAATGCCGTGGGGTCTCCGTAGTAGTGCTTGCGGATGGCCGCGGCGATGGCGCCGCGCAGGCCCACGTACGCGTAGACCTCCGACATGCCCGTCACCAGGGCAATCTCGTCCATCAGCGCCTTGTTCTGCGGCTCGGCGGCGACGACGGACAACAGCTTCCGGTCCGGGTCCACCGCGAGGGGCAGCACGTTCTGCGCCTCGGCCAGACGCACCGGAAGCCTGTCCAGCACCTCGGTGGGAATCTTCGCCTTGGCCAGCTTGTCCGCGCTCACGAAGCGCGTCTGGAACTCCGCGGCCAGGAAGCGCAGCAACGCCGCTTCCTGGAGAAGGCCCAGCTCCACCAGACAGTCCCCCAGCTTGTGGCCGGTGATCTTCTGGTGCTCCAGGGCCTGCTCCACGGCCCCGGCGTTGACGAGTCCCGCCTCGATGAGGCGCTCACCCAGCTTTTTCGCCATGACGACTCAGCTTTCCGAGGAGCCCTCTCCATTCTTCGATGAGGACTCGGAGGCGGGGGGCAGCGTGGTGAGCGCGCTGAAGGGCTTGAACGTCAGCTCCTTGGGCAGCCCGCTCGGGTCTCTCGGCGGGCGGTCCTCGCGGGGCGGGCGGGGCGGACGGTCCTCGCGGGGCGGACGCTCTTCGCGGGGCGGACGCTGCTCGTCCCGGGCGCGCTCCTCGCGGGGCGGGCGCTCCCTGCGCGGCGGGCGGTCCTCGCGGGGCGGACGCGGCGCCTCCTCGCGCGCGACGACGGGGGCGGTGCCCTCGGCCGGAGGAGTTCCCTGGTTCGGGGCCTTCTCACCCCGGGCCTTGCGCTTCTCCTCGCGCGACTTGCGACGGCCTCCACCCGCGCCGCCGCCACCCTCCACCGGAGCGCGGCCCCGGGTGGTGGGCGAGGGGCCCTTCCAGAGCTGACGGTCGTAGTGGCGCAGCACGTCCGTCCACTTGTCGTTGGGGTCGCGCTGCATGGCCTCCAGCCACGAGGCGATGCGCGAGTCCAGCGAGTCCAGCGCGTGGACGATGTGCGCCTCCAGCGTCATCGGCACCTTGGGGCTGCCGTAGTCGAGCTGCCCGTGGTGGGAGATGGCCAGGTGCGTGAGGTGCTGCTCCAGGAGCGGCGGGAAGCCGGGGATGGCCAGCGTCTTCTCGCGGATCTTCTGGGCCGTCATCACCAGATGACCCACGAGCTTGCCCTCGTCCGTGTAGTCGAAGCCCTTGTCCGGCGAGATTTCAGCCACCTTCATCACGTCGTGCAGCATCGCGCCCGCCAGCAGCAGGTCGCGGTCCGCCATGGGGTAGTGGTCCGCCACCCGCAGCGTCAGCCGCATCACCGACAGCAGGTGCTCGGCCAGGCCGCCGCGCCACGCGTGGTGCATGCCCTTGGCCGCCGGCGACACCGGCAGTCCCGCGGCCACCTGGGGGTCATCCAGGAAGGCGAGGAGGAGCTGCTTCACGTACGGGTCGCTGATGCGCTCGTTGACGATTTCGCGGATGAGGCCCGCGGCGCGCGCGCCACCGCCACCCTCGTGACGGCCCTCACCCTTGTCCGTCTTGTCGCTCTTCTCTGCCTTGTCTGCCTTCTCCGCGCGGGGCTCGGAAGCGGGCTTCGCCTCGGCGGCGGGCTTGGCTTCCTGGGGCGGGGCGGGGGGCGGCTCGAACTCCTTGGGGTCCAGCGGCTCGGGGTCCAGGCGCTCCACGGCCTCCACGACAATCTGGGTGCGGCCGTGGAACTGGATGACGCCGCCCTGGACGAGCACGAAGTCGCCCGACTGGAAGGTGGGCTCGAACGCGTCCACCTTGTCGAAGACGCGCGCGTCCACCTCGCCGCTCTTGTCGGCGAGCGTCATGGCCAGGAACACCTTGCCGCTCCGCGCCGTCACCTTCTCCTTCTTGGTGACACGGAAGACGGTGTTGACGCGGTCCTTCTCTCGCAGGTCGGCCGCATACACCTTGCGGACGGTCTCGACGGAACCTTCCGGGGTCGCGGTCTCTGGGACGTTTTCGTTGGTCATCGCGGGCGCGGACACTAGCACCCCGGAGGGCGGCGCGGGGGACTCGCGTCAGGTGACTTCGAGTGCCACCGCATCGAGGTACTCGGCGCCAGGCGAGCCCACGAGGGTGGGGTGGTCCGGCGGCAGTCCCGGGCGAGACAGCCGTGTAGCGATGCGCGCCTCCGCCTCGCAGGCGGTGGCCACCAGCTCGTCGAAGCCGCCCTGGGCCAGTGGTGGGTGGTAGCCGACCACGAGCAGTCGCCCCCCATGGCGGGTGCGCCTGAGCGCGTACCGGACCTGCTCCACGAACTCCTCCTCGGAACCCACCCGGGGTGTGTCCAGCAACACCAGATCGAACGTCTCCCGCACGGCCCTGAGGGCCTGGATGGCGGTGCCCTTCTCCACCATCACCCGCCCAAGCAGTCCGTTGGCCTCCGCGTTCTCCCGCGCCAGGTCCGCCGCGTCGCCGTCCGAGTCGAAGGCGAGGATGTGTCGGGCACCATGCAGGCCCGCGTGGACGAAGAGGCCGCCCACGTTGCAGCTCGCGTCCAACACGCGGCCGTCCCAGGCCATGCGCCCGACGACACGCCGCAGCTCGCGCTGGTCATACGCGTACCCCGTGCCCTGGCCGTAGGTGAGGTCCACCGTGAAGCGGGCCCCCAGCTCCAGCAGCCGGCACCAGCGGGGCGGGGTGCCATAGAGGACGTGGGCCCGCTGCGTGGGCAGGCCCAGGGCCTGACGGCGCGTGGAATCATTGCGCAGCAGCACGGAGGCGGCGCCCGTCACCTCCACCAGCGCGCGGGTGATTTCCTGCTGTCGCGCGTCCATGGAGCGGGTGAGCGTCTGGACGACGAAGTGCGTGTCGTAGCGGTCCACGATGAGGCCGGGCAGGCCGTCCCCGTCATCGTTGACCACCCGGCAGAAGCGAGGGTCATCCACCAGCCGGCCCCGGCGTTCGAAGGCGTGGCGGAGGTGGCGCGGAATCAGGCCCTCCACCGCCTCGTCCTGCAGGCCCAGGCGGCGCACGGCGCGCGACGCTTCCAGGTCCACGTCGCCCAGGCCCAGCACCGCGCCGTCCTCGTCCCGGAGCTGCACGGGCTCACCGGGTTGGGGCGTTCCCTCCATGGAGACGATGTCCTCCCGGCGCAGCCAGGGGGCGCCATGCTTCAGGCGGCGCGCGGCATCCCGGGACAGATAGGTGCTGAGCAAGGTGCGTCCTCCCTCTCGCGTGGAGCCACCGGCCCGAAAGCCCGTGGCGTGCTTCCAGCGGACAACATGGGCCGTGCGCTTGCCGATGTCGGCCTGCGCCCGGCCCCCGCGCTGGAGGGCAGGGGAGGGAGCGAGCCTCAGTGCTGGGGAGGAGGCCGCTTGAACGCCTTGAACGTCACCCGCGTGAGCAGGGAGCTGACGACGAGCGCCAGGACGATGCCCAGGATTCGCAGGTGCCAGGAGTCGCGCAGCACCAGCGCCAGGGCGAGCGCGCCCACCAGCACCGCGCCCGCGACCGTCAGCCACTGCCCCCGGGCGGCCAGCCCCGAGGAGGGATGACGGGCCTGGGCGAGCACCGGGATGCTGCCGGCCTTGCGCCACACGCTGGCGCTCTCCTCCCGCACCTCGTCATCCGGGTCCACCAGGCCCTGGGTGTACGCGCGCTCCACGTCACCCATGCTCGGATAGGTCAGCTCTCCGTCCGGAGTGCGCACGACGTAACGCATGGCGGGTCTCCTTCCGTGAGGCACCGCCCGCGCCTCACGACAGCTCGGTGGCAATCTGCTCCGCGATTCGCAGGCCATCAATGGCCGACGAGACGATGCCGCCCGCGTAGCCGCAGCCCTCGCCCGCGGGGTACAGGCCCTTCATGGACACCGACTGGAGCAATTCGTTCCGCGTGACGCGCACGGGAGACGAGGTGCGGCTCTCGATTCCAATCAGCTTTCCCTCCTCGCTGATGAAGCCACGCATCTTCCGGTCGAACGTCTTCAGCGCCTGCTTGAGCGACGTGGTGAGCCGCTCCGGGAACAGGCGGTTGAGGTCCACGTGCGCCAGCCCCGGACGGTAGCTGGTGCCGCCCGGGTCCTTCTTCACGCGGCCGGCCAGGTAGTCCGGAATCGTCTGCGCGGGCGCGAAGAAGCGTCCACCACCCAACTCGTACGCCTTCTCCTCCCAGTGCCGCTGGAACTCCAGGCCCGCCAACGGCCCCCGGAAGCCCTCGCGCTCGAAGTCCGCCACGGAGACGGAGACGACGATGCCGGCGTTGGCGTAGCGCGCGTTGCGGCGCGAGTTGCTCATGCCATTGGTGCACTGGAGCCCGTCCTGGGTGGGCGTGGGCACCACGATTCCGCCCGGGCACATGCAGAACGAGTAGACGCCCCGCACCTCGCCGTCCACGTCCAGGTTCTCCGCCAGCTTGTAGTCGGCGGGGGGCAGCTTCGGGTTCTTCGCGGCGCTGCCGTACTGGATGCCGTTGATGAGCGTCTGGGGGTGCTCGGCGCGGAAGCCCAGCGCGAAGGGCTTGGCCTCCACGAGGACGCGGCCGTCGGCGGCGAAGCGCTCGTACAGCTCCCGCGCGGAGTTGCCCGGCGCGAGGATGACGCGGTTGCTCTCCAGGGTGCGCCCGTCGGCCAGCTTCACGCCGGCGACGTTGCCGTCCCGGTAGAGGAGGTCATCCACGCGCTGCTCGAAGTGCACCTGGCAGCCGCCCGCGATGAGCTCCTCGCGCAGCTTCGCCACCGCGCCGGGCAGCAGGTCCGAGCCGATGTGCGGCTTGCCCTCGATGAGGATGTGGTCCGGCGCGCCGTAGCGGGCGAAGGCCTCGATGACCTTGCGCACCATGGGGTGGTTGATGCGCGTGGACAGCTTGCCGTCCGTGTACGCACCGGCGCCGCCCTCCCCGAAGTTCATGTTGCTCTCGGGGTCCAGCGTGCCGTCGCGCATCAGCTTCGCCACATCCTTGCGGCGCGTGACGACTTCACGGCCGCGCTCAATCAGGATGCTGCGCACGCCGCGCTCCAGCAGGCCCAGGGCGCAGAAGAGCCCCGCGGGGCCGGTGCCGACGATGATGGGCCACTGGTCCGGCGCCTTCACGGGGGGAAGGACTTCGGGCGGTGGAGGCGCTTCGCCCACGTCCGGAGGGATGTGGGCCGGCTTGCGGCCCGGGGCCATCTCCACTTCCAACGTGTAGATGTAGCGGGGGCTGCCCTTCTTGCGGGCATCCAGCACGGAGCGCACCACCCGCACGGAGGCGAGGTCGGAGCGGGTGACGCCCAGCTTCTCCGCGGCCCGCTGACCGAGCAGCTCCTCCGGCTCGTCCAGCCACAGCCCGATGTTGTTCACCCGATACGCCATTGCCGTTCGCTCCTGGTGGGGGCGCGTATCTGCTTCACCCCGGTGAAAGATTGCAAGCACTTGAAACCACTTGAGGGCCGCGCCCGCATCCGGGTGCGTATCCCGTGATGCACCCCGCCATCCACTTCCCCCGGGGGTTCCCCTGGGTGCGTAGGTGGCTTCGCACCCCTCGCGAGGCCATGCCGGGCCTCATTTCCCCTCAACCACCGGGAACTGCTAGGGAATCCTTTTGGAAGAGATCAACTGGCACGGGGGTTGAAGAACAGGGCTCGCGTGATTACTCGGCGGCCCCCCTCAATTCGCCGCCCCATTTGGAGGCATTCACTGTGAGCACCGATCAAAAGGGCACCCGGATCCTGGCGCGCACCTTCTTCAACCAGCTGCGCGCGAGCGGGTACACCCCGCACCAGGTCATCGGAATCGCCACGGAGCTGCTTGATCTGGTGACGTCGGACCTCAAGGAAGGCGACAAGAATGTCGCGGTGCCGGCCACCCCGGAGCAGCAGGGCTCCGAGTGGCGCCAGCGCGCCTGAGGATGCGAGACTTCAAGGAATGACCCTCGGCGGGTGAGCGGGCTCCGGACTGGTTTTCGGGGCTCCCGCCCACGAGGTGGCAGGTGGACCGGCGGCAGCCGGTTTTTTTATGTCCGTTTGACTGAGGAATCGCCCGGTGGCTGCCCTGCGGAGCGCGCTTCGCGTCGGCGGGTGTAGGCGGCGGAACCGGCGACGAAGAGCAGGCCCGCGGTCATCGCGCTGAACACCATGCTGGCCGAGCGCGTCGCCAGGATGGCCAGCAGCACGCCGCCGCCGAGGAAGGCGAGCAGATCCACCCAGAGTGGGCGTCGCTGGGGAAGCACGAGCACGAGGACACAGGCCGTCAGGGGGATGCCGAAGGCCACCTGTCGGATGATGGCGTCCGTGCTGGTGCGCACCGTCTCCCAGTTGTGCACGAGGATGGCGGCGAAGATGACCACCGTGCCCAGCGCGAGCACCAGCACGCCCGCGGCGGCGGCGTCCTTGGTGAGCCGGGCCTTCTCGTCGAACTGCTGCACGGCCAGGTCGACCAGGTGCTCCAGCGCGCTGTTGAGAATCTCCGCGAAGAAGATGAGCAGCACGCAGAAGATGAGCGTCACCTTCTCCGCGAGTCCCAGCGGGATTCCACTGCCCACCAGGCCCACCAGCATGGCGGAGGTGAGGTGCACGCGCATGTTGCGCTGGTGGACGACGGTGTGGATGAGGCCCGCCCACGCGTGGCCGAACGAGGCGAAGAGCCCCGTGCCGCGACGAGGAGGGAAGTGGGGAGGTGGCCGGGCAGGTACGGTCATCGGAACCTGAAGGGGCGGGCAGGCTAGCACTCACGGGTTCGATTGCCGTGGAGATGTGAATAGGTAAGGTCACTCGCCATGAGCACCAACTTGTTCCGGGCGCGTCAAAGTGGCGTGCTGCTGGCCCTCCTGTTGTCGTCGTCTCTCGCGGGGGCCCAGGCTTCCGACGCCGTCCACGAAGAAGAAGCGGGGGCCTGTGGGCTGGAGCCCCCTGGCGTGGTGTACCTCCCGGCGCCCGCCCCGCGCGCGCATGAGACGCGCAAGCTGAGCGCCTCCGAGGCGCCCGTCGTCCGGAGGGAGGCCCGGGATGGGACGGCGGGCAAGTCGCTCGCGGGGGTGCCCCAGACGCGGACGCGGACTGGCGCGCTGTCCGGGAAGGTCATCTACCTGAGCCCCGGCCATGGCTTCTACCGCGCCGCGCCCCTGTCCCGCTGGGCCACGCAGCGCCCCAACACGTGGGCGGTGGTGGAGGACCTCATCTCCGCCGAAGTCGTGAACCAGTACCTGCTGCCCATGTTGATGGGCGCGGGCGCCACGGTGGTGCCGGTGCGCGAGTCGGACCTCAACCCGCGCATGGTCATCCTCGACGAGGGGGCCGCGGGCTACTCCGAATCGGGCGACACGGGCCTGTTCAGGACGACGACGCAGAAGGGCTGGGGCACGCCCCCGACGCCCATGGGCAACGCGGTGGAGCCCTTCACGCTGGGGGCGACGCGCGAGCTGCTCACCACGAGTGCCGCCACGGCCACGGCGACGGCCACCTGGGCGCCGGTGGTGCCGGCGGACGGCCACTACAACGTCTATGTCTCCTATGGCGCGGACCCCGCGCGGACGACGAACGCGCACTATGTGGTGCGCCACTCGGGAGGGGAGAGCCACTTCCGCGTCAACCAGCGCCGCCATGGCGGGACGTGGGTGCTCTTGGGCCGCTTCTTCTTCAAGAAGGGCGCGGGGCCGGAGGCGGCTTCGGTGGTCCTGATGAACGACGCGGAGGAGGGCAGCACGGTGTCGGTGGACGCGGTGCGCTTCGGCGGCGGCAGTGGCGTCATCGGTGATGCGCAGATGGCCGCGCTGCCTCGGCCCCGCTACGAGGAGGCCGCGCGCTACCACGTGCAGTTCAGCGGTGCCCCCGCGTCCGTGTACGCGCCCACGGGAGCGAACGCGCTGGCCAACGAGCGCAACGCGGACGTGACGGCGCGCGCGCGCTTCGCGGCGTGGCTGCATGAGGAGGGCGAGGACGCGGTGTATGTGGCCTGGCACACCAACGCGTCCACGACGGGAAACGTGGTGGGCACCGAGGCCTATGTGTACGGGCCGAACCCGGTGGACGGCACGCTCAACTTCACGGGCGTGCCCGGCAGTGACGTGCTGGCGCGGGCGCTGCTGGACGAACTGGGGCGAGATATCCGCCGCGAGGTGGACTCGACGTGGCGCGTGCGCAACCTTCGCTCCGCGAACCTGGGCGAGGTGAACCCCACGCACAACCCGGAGATGCCATCCGTGCTACTGGAGATCGCGTACCACGACGCCGTCGCCGACTCGAACCGCCTCAAGGAGCCGGCCTTCCGCCGCGTCGCCGCGCGCGCCATCCTCCAGGGCCTCATCAAGTACTACGCCACCCGCGATGGAGTCGCGGTGCGGCTTCCGCCCGAGCCGCCTGGCGCGGTTGCGGCGCGCAATGCCTCCGCGGGGACGGTGGAGGTCCGCTGGGCCGTGCCCGTGGCGAACCCCGACGAGGAGGGCCATGACGCGCCCACCGCGTACCGCGTCTACCAGAGCGCGGATGGCCAGGGCTGGGATGACGGCACCGAGGTGACGGGGACGACCTTCTCCCTGCCGCTGGCGGCGGGCGCGGTGCGCTACTTCCGCGTCGCGGCGGTGAGCGCGGGCGGCGAGGGCTTCCCGTCCGCCATCGTCGGCGTCCGCTCGGGCGAGGCGCCGCCGGCGCTGGTGGTCAACGCGTTCGAGCGGCTCGATTCGGCGCTGGCCTGTGGCGAGGCGCTGGACGTCTACGACTTGCAGGCCCCGGTGCGCGTGCTGCTGGAGGCGATGAATGATGGCACCTACGTGCGTCGCCATGGCGATGCAATGAGCCAGTCCGGGCTCGCCTTCGACAGCGCGACGAGCGACGCGGTGGCGGCGGGGCTGGTGTCCGTGGGAGCGGGTTACCGGGTGGTGGACTGGTTCACCGGCCGGGGTGGCGAGGCAGGGGCCCGGCCGACGCGGGCGGAGCAGGACGCGCTGCGCGCCTTCGTGATGGGCGGCGGCCACCTGTTGTTGTCCGGTGGTCAGTTGACCTCCGCGCTGTCGGTGGGCGACGCGGACGATAAGGCGTTCCTCGCCGACATCCTCCGGGCCTCGACCGGCGCGGGCACTCCCCCGCTGAGCGTGGAGGGCGTGCCAGGGGACTTCCTCTCGGAGCTCACGGGGCTGACCCTGGACGATGGCACCCGGGGCGCCTACCCGGTGGGCATGACGGACGTGCTCACCCCGGCGTCGGGGGGCTCGGCGGTGCTGCGCTACGCGGGGACGGACCTGTCGGCCGGCGTGTTCTCCATGCCGGGAGGACAGGTGCTCCTGTTGGGTGTTCCCTTCGAGTCGGTGGTGGACCGGGCGGCTCGGGCGCGGCTGTTGTCCGCGTTCCTGGTGCGCGCGGGCTTCCCCGCGCCGGCCACGCCGCCTGTCGGGGACTCCGGCGATGCGGGCCCTGGCCTGCTGACGGGCTGCGTGGCGCCTCGCGGGGTGGACCCGCATCCTCCGGAGGAGCCCGAGCCCCCGGAGCCTCCGGCCCCCATCGTCCTGGAAGTGCTGCCGCAGTTCTATCCGCTCGGTGACTCTGGCTGCGGCTGCGGGGCGGGCGCGGGAACGGGCTCCGGACTCTGGCTGTTGCTCGGGGTGATTGTTCAGCTTCGGCGCGCGCGTCGTCGCGCGAGCGACGTGAAGCGTTGACTCGGCGGGGCCGCGTGCCTACGGTCGGCGGCCCTTATTTTCTGACGTGAAGACCCGTGGGCGTCGCTTGGCGCCCCCTGCTCCCTAGGAGACACGCACATGGCCACTCGCATCGCCATCAACGGCTTCGGTCGCATCGGTCGCTGCATCCTGCGCGCCGCCCTCAGCCGCAAGGAAGACCTCGAGATTGTCGCCATCAACGACCTCGACAAGCCGGCGGCGCTGGCGCACCTGTTCAAGTACGACTCCGTGCACCGCACCTGGCCGGGCGAGGTGTCGGCGACGGACAAGGGCATCGTGGTGAACGGCAAGGAGATCACCGTCACCGCGGAGAAGGACCCCACGGTGCTGCCGTGGAAGAGCATGAACGTGGACGTGGTGCTGGAGTGCACCGGCCGCTTCACCGGCCGCGAGGGCGCGGAGAAGCACCTGAAGGCGGGCGCCAAGAAGGTCCTCATCTCCGCGCCGGCCAAGGGCCCGGACCTGACCATCGCCTACGGCATCAACCACAGCGAGTACGACGCGTCCAAGCACCACATCATCTCGAATGCGTCGTGCACCACCAACTGCCTGGCGCCCGTCGCCAAGGTGCTGCTGGACACGTTCGGCATCGAGAAGGGCTTGATGACGACCATCCACAGCTACACCAACGACCAGCGCATCCTGGACCTCACCCACGATGACATGCGTCGCGCCCGCGCCGCCGCGCTGTCCATGATTCCCACCAGCACCGGCGCCGCGAAGGCCATCGGCGAGGTGCTGCCGCAGCTCAAGGGCAAGATGCACGGCATGTCGGTGCGCGTGCCCACCCCGAACGTGTCGCTGGTGGACCTGACGGTGAACACCACGAAGAAGGCGACCGCCGAGGAGGTCATCAAGGCGTTCCGCGAGGCCGCCGCCGGCTCGCTCAAGGGGATTCTGGAGTTCAGCGACGCGCAGACGGTGTCGGTGGACTACAACGGCAACCCGAGCTCGGCCATCTTCGACTCCACGAACTGCTTCGTGATGGGCGACAACATGGTCAAGGTCATGGCCTGGTACGACAACGAGTGGGGCTTCTCCAACCGCATGGTGGACACGGCGAAGTTCCTCGTGTCCAAGGGCGTTTAGTCCCCGTCAGGGGCGAGGGGAGAGCCAATGATCCGCTACATCGACGAGCTGCAGCTCACCGGCAAGCGCACCTTCATCCGCGTGGACTTCAACGTCCCGCTGGAGGGAAGGCGCGTGACGGACGACACCCGCATCCGAGAGGCGCTGCCCACCATCCGGCGAGCGCTGGAGCTCGGCGGGAAGGTCATCCTGGCCTCCCACCTGGGCCGCCCCAAGGGCGCGGACCCCAAGCTGTCGCTCGAGCCGGTCGCCGCGCGACTGGCCGAGCTGCTCGGCCCCAAGCACGAGGTCATCCTCACGGATGACTGCATCGGGGACGGCGTGAAGAAGCAGGTGAAGGACCTGAAGGAAGGCCAGGTCGTCGTCCTGGAGAACCTCCGCTTCCACAAGGAGGAGGAGGCCAACGACGAGACGTTCTCCCGCGAGCTGGCGTCGCTGGCCGACGTCTACGTGAACGACGCCTTCGGCACCGCGCACCGCGCCCACGCCTCCACGGCGGGCATGGTGCCCTTCGTGAAGGAGAAGGCGGCGGGCCTGCTGATGAAGAAGGAGATCGAGTACCTGGGGCGCGTGCTGAAGAACCCGGAGAAGCCCTTCGTGGCCATTCTCGGGGGCTCCAAGGTCAGCGATAAAATCAAGGTCATCGAGAACCTGCTGCCCAAGGTGGACGCGCTGCTCATCGGCGGCGCCATGGCCTACACCTTCCTCAAGGCGCAGGGCGTGGAGGTGGGCAAGTCCCGCGTCGAGGGGGACAAGCTGTCCCTGGCCACGCGCCTGTTGGAAGCGGCGGCCCGGCTGAAGACGCCCATCGTCCTGCCGGTGGACCACATCGTCAGCGACAAGCTGCCGAACCCGGAGGAGCCGGACAAGGACATCATCGCCCGGGAGACGCCGGACAACGCGGTGCCCAAGGACATGCTGGGCCTGGATATCGGCCCGAGGACGCGGGCCATCTTCACCCAGCACATCCGCGACGCGCGCACCGTCGTCTGGAACGGGCCCATGGGGATGTTCGAGGTGGCGAAGTTCGCCGAGGGCACCCGCTCGGTGGCCACGGCCATGGCGAACAACAAGCAGGCGGTCACCGTCATCGGCGGCGGCGACAGCGCGGCGGCCGTGGAGCAGATGGGCGTGGCGAAGGAGCTCAGCCATGTGTCCACTGGCGGCGGCGCCTCCCTGGAGTTCCTGGAAGGTCAGGAGCTGCCGGGCATCAAGGCGCTGGAAACGCGGTAGGCTTCCGCGCCGCGAAGCAACACCACCACACCTCTGGGGGAGGCATTCATGGCCGTCTCGGCTCGTCGTCGGAAGATCGTCGCCGGCAACTGGAAGATGAACAAGACGGTGCCGGAGGCGCTGGCACTGGTGCGCGAGCTGCGGGGGACCGTGGCTTCCGTCGGAGATGTGGTGGAGGTGGTGGTGGCGCCGACGTTCCTGGCGCTGCAGCCGCTGCAGGTCGCGCTGGAAGGGGCGCCGCTGCAACTCGCCGCGCAGAACTGCCACTGGGAGGCGTCCGGCGCCTTCACCGGTGAGGTATCCGCGCCGATGCTGGCGGAGCTGGGGTGTGCCTACGTCATCGTGGGGCACTCGGAGCGCCGTCAGCTCTTCGGTGAGACGGACGAGTCGGTGAACAAGAAGGCCAAGGCCGTCCTGGCGGCCGGCATGAAGCCCATCCTCTGCGTGGGTGAGACGCTGGCCGAGCGCGAGGCGAACCGGACGTTGGAAGTGGTGGAGCGTCAGGTCCGCGGGGGGCTTTCGGGCTTCGAGGCGAAGGACGTGGCGACCTTCGTGCTGGCGTACGAGCCGGTGTGGGCCATTGGGACGGGGCGCAACGCGACGTCGGCGCAGGCGCAGGAGGTCCACGCGGCGATCCGCGCGCTCGTCGGTCGGCTGTACGACGAGGAGACGGCCGGGCGGGTGCGGATCCAGTACGGTGGGAGCGTCAAGCCGGACAACGCCGCGGAATTGCTGGGGCAACCGGACATCGACGGGGCGCTTGTCGGTGGGGCGAGCCTCAAGGCGGGCGATTTCGCGGCCATCATCAAGGCGGCCACCTAGAGTAGGATCACTGGCGGGCGGAAGAAGTTGTCACCCATTCGGCAGTTTGTGTAGGGTGCGCCTCCTTTTCACGGAACGTTCGAAAGACCTCTCATGCTGACCTTCGTCACGATCGTGCACGTCCTCGTTTGCGTGTTCATGATCTTCGTCATCCTGCTGCAGCCGGGTAAGGACGCTGGCATGGGCTCGGCCCTCGGCGGCGGCGCGGCCACGAGCGCCTTTGGCGGCCGTGGTGCCGTCACGTTCCTGAGCAAGCTCACGGGCGTCTGCGCCGCGATGTTCTTCTTCACCTCGCTCGGTCTGTCCTTCGTGGGGCTTCGCTCCTCGGTGGCGGCGGGTGGCTCGGTGGCCGCGCCTCCTCCGGCGGCCTCGGCTCCGGCGACTCCGGGCGCGGCGGCTCCAGCGGGCGAGCAGTCGGCGCCTGGCGCGGTCGAGCAGCCTCGGGGTGAGGCTCCTGCGGCTCCGGCGGAGGCCCAGCCGGCCCCTGCTCAGCCGGCGGCGCCGACTCCGGCTCCGTAAGAGCCCGTCGAATAAATCTGGAGCACGCAGCGGTTAGAAACACGTTGCGTGATCCGGTGCGGTCCTGTAGATGGTCCGCGCAGAAACGCCCAGGTGGTGGAACTGGTAGACACACCATCTTGAGGGGGTGGCGCCGAAAGGTGTGCGGGTTCGAATCCCGCCCTGGGCACTCCGATAGAAGCCTCCGAATCGAAAGATTCGGGGGCTTTTGTCGTTTCGGGGGTCAGGCCCCGCGCCTCATGGCATCCAGCGCGCGTGGAGCCGGCCGTTGACCACTTCGATCGCCATCCAGTCGTCCGCGAAGGCAGCGGAGCAGTCGCACTGCACGCTCTTCAGGTGCTCCCGAATCAACCGGAGCTTGAAGCCACGCGGCGTCTTCAAGATGGCGACGACGCGCTCCTTCGACTGCCCGAGCCGCTGCTTCACGTCGAGCACCTTGCCCGTCGACGCATCGATGAGCGCCACGCCCACCCATTCGTACCCAGGGCGGTCGTCCAGGGTGAAGAACGCCAGCGCGCGGTGGTCATCCACGGCGAAGACGGAGACGCCACTGCCGACGGAGGCCTTCGCTCCAGCAAGCCGGCAGACGGACTTCCCATCCGCGACGTTCGAGATGGCGCCGTACCAGGCCTTCTCCAGCGGCAGCTCGGTCTTCCCGCGCGAGGTCTCCACGAAGGCCGTCATGTCGTCCTCGATGCACTCGCCCGAGGCCGAGTCGAAGACCAGCGAGAACCCGTGCGCTCCCACCTGGCACTCCCACCGGGAGTCACAGTTGGCGACCTCCGGCTCGGCGGCCTCACCCGGGAGTGCAGTGCAGCACAGCATCAGCGCCACCCAACCACCTCTCGCCATGGAAGCCTCCGTGAGGGCTCCCGTGGAGCCGCGCGGCTGTCAGCGTCGTGGACCGCGTCGCGGAGGGCAAGGGTGGAGGAGCTTCACAGCCCCTCGGAGATGGGCTGGGTGCGCGCACTCGCGGTGGTCCGCGACATGGGCTCGTGGGCCGCACTGTCGTGGGGCTTGTCATCCCAGACATGAAGACAAGCGCTCCATGCGCCTGGCGTGGGCAGGCAAGTTCCATGAATCACTCACTCCGCGAAACAAGGCGAGACTGACTGCGCGGGACTCCGTGAGGGCCCACCCGAGTGCTCTCATTGAATGAGAGGCCGGAAGTGTTTCGCGCGTGCACTCCGCCCGATTTCCTTCCTGTTGCCAGGGAATGCCTGACTTCGAGTCTCGGGATGCTTGCTCGTGTGTTTGGTGGTCGAAAACGAGACTGTCTTTGTCTATAGAGTGGTGAACGAACATTCATTCACCGAGACGTGCGGCCCTCGGTGAGCCCATCCGGCCCGTTGGGAGCTGTCCCCTGAAGCGCGTACACACCCTGGTCTTCCCCACGCCGGCCGTCTACTGGCTCGTGCTGGGCCTCATCCTCATCTACGTGGTGATGGCGGCGGTGCTCGCGCCCCTGTCCATCCACCTGCTCCCGCTGTCGATGGTTCACGGCCTGCTGCGGAGCTACTTCGGGTTCTTCATCCTCCTCCTGGGCATCCCCTGCGGCATCTACGTGATCGGCTGGCGCGCCAGTGACTTGTTCGTCTGGCTGCGCGCCCCTGAGTCGCTGACCGTGGACTCGCTGCGGCTCACGTCCGGAGACACGACGCTGGCGTGGCGGGACGTGGGCGGCATCGTCCGCCAGCACAACGATGACCGCCTCGTGCTTCGCCACGCCGGCGGCAAGTACCGGCTGCGGCTGAACCTGTGGAGCGACTCGGACGAACTCGAGGCCGAGGTGACGGACCGTGTCGTTGACGCGCTGCTGGACAAGGTGCGCCGCCAGGTCGCCGCGGGTCGTTCCGTGGACTTCGGCCCGCTGACGCTCAGCTCCGAGGGGCTGACGCACAAGAAGCAGCTCATCCACTGGGCTGACATCGAGAGCATCCGCTTCCAGGACGGGCACGACCAGGGCGTTTCGACTCGCGAGCTGATCATCACGGCGAACGGCAGGTTCCGGAAGATCGACGAGGAGAAGATCGTCAACGCCCCCGTGCTCCTGGCCTACCTGACGGACCGCCTCGCGAAGTGACTTTTTCCCCCAACCCCCCACAGGCATCACCTCATGGAAATCTATAGCTCTGCCAGGACGAAGGCGAAGTCGGAACAGCCGCATGCGTTCTACTACTCGCGCACGAAGCTCATCGTGGGCGCTGTCATCTGGACGCTGTCCACGGCCTTCTTCGGCTCGCTCACCTACCGTTCCATCGGGGAGACGGGCGTCATGGCCTTCTGCGGCTTCATCACCGCGACGTCCATCTGGATGATCTTCAACTGTCTCAAGCCGCTGGGAAGCCTGGACACGCCCGTGCTGACCATCGGCCGGGACGGCATCCTCTTCCCGGACGGCGTGCTGATTGCCTGGGACGACATGAAGGAGAACACCTACGTCGACCAGTCGTACATGGGCATCCCCATCGGCAAGTCGGTGGTCGTGAAGACCACGCTGAAGAAGCCCAAGGCCAAGCAGCTGCGCGTCGCCGCCGTCCAGATGACGAGCGACGAGTATCTGGCCACGTGCGACCGCTACAGCCAGGCCGCGTGACCCACCGTGGAGCCGCTCCCTCGTCGGGTCCTGGTGGGCTCGGCGCGGGAGGTCTCCTTCCGGTGTCGCGGAAGTCGCTGTGACGATGAAGGGCGGCGTTGAGATCTGCTCCCTTCGCGAAGTCGTCCGATGACGGGCCCGCGATAGACTGGAGTGGCTTCCGAACGCCAGTTCGGGGCAGTTTGAGAGGCCACCGCGCGCCATGATGGCGATGTTCGCTGGCCATCCACTCCAGTCCCGCCAGGCCGGGCTCGACCAGGACGCGCGTGCCCATACGACGGAGTTCCTCCCGGATGTGGTTGCCCCAGCAGGGGCGGGTGGTCGGCGTGGACTGGAGCGGTGCGGTCCATGCGCACCGGAAGGTCTGGGCCGCGACCCTGGTCTTCGAGCGTGGCCAGGGCCGCCTCCAGCTTCTCCAGCGGCCCTTCACGTCGCGAGGGGCGCAGTCGGTGTCGGAGGGCCTGGGCCCGTGGCTGGCGGCCCAGGATGCCAATGTGGCCGGACTCGACTTCTGTTTCAGCCTCGAAGCCGGTCAGATGACCTCGCTGGATCTCCCCTCGACGGGGCCGCGAGAGCTTGGACAGGCCATCGGCGCGAGGTTCATCTCGGCGGAGGCGTTCAAGGCCGCCGTCGGGCCTGAGAAGAAACGCGTCACGGATGCGCGGTGTGCTGCCCCGTTCGCCCCCACCAACCTGCGCATGTACAAGCAGACCTATTGGGGCCTGCGTGCGCTCGGCACCTGTCGCGGCGCCTTTCCTCCCTGGAGCACGAGCCCCGGGCCCGCGGTGGTGGAGGTACTCCCCGCCGAGGTTGTCCGTTGGCTCGGTCTGCCCAAGACCTACAAGGGCCGTGACTTCGAGCAACGCCGACGGGAAATCCTCCGGCGCGTCCGCGAGTCCACGGAACTGCGCATCCCCGACAGCGAACTGCTCACGATGGTCTCCGACGCCGACGGAGATGCCCTCGACGCGCTGCTCGCGGCGCTGTCCGCCGCATCCGCGTGGGCTTCGGGTTTCACCGGTGCCCCTCCCACGGCGGCGAGCTCGGGAGAGGGGTGGATCTACTCCGTGAGGCAGCGGCCCGAACCGTAGCGGGATTGCGCTCCAGCCCGGGCCACCGGCTCAGTACGTCCCGATGTCGTAGACAGTCGACAGCCAGTTGCCGCAATTCCAACCCGTCCCCGTCGACAGACACACCGGGTAGCGCGCCCAGGCGCGGTGGACCTGGACGACGTCAGTGCGTCCATCGCCGTTGACGTCCGCCGCCATGAACCGCTGCTCGGAGGACCCCGAGTTGTAGATGGTCGCCGGGGAGTTGCTGCAGCTCCAGCCCGAGCCCGTGGAGTAGCACGTGGGGATGCTTCCCCAGCCACGGTAGGTCTGGATGATGTCCGTGCGGCCGTCCCCGTTGAAGTCGCCCGTCAGCATCTGCTGCTCATGCGAGCCCGAGTTGTAGAACGTGCCCGACGGGATGTTGCAGGACCAGGTCGCCGACGAGAGGCCGTAGCACAGCGGCATGGCATTCCAGCCGCGATAGGACTGGAGGATGTCGTCCCGCCCGTCGCCGTTGAAGTCGCCGGTGAGGAAGTCCTGCTCGGCATTGCCCGCGTCGTACATGGCGACGCTGGGGTTGCTGCAGGACCAGGCCGTGCCCGTCGACAGACACACGGGCTGCGTCACCCAGCGCCGATACGCCTGCGCGATGTCATCCCGTCCATCGCCATTGAAGTCCCCCGACAGGTAGCGCACCTCGGGAGAGTCCGTCGTGCGGAGGACGGCCGACGGGTTGTTGCAGGACCATCCGGTGCCGGTGGATCGACACACGGGCAGCATCGACGAGTCGTGGTACGCCTGCGCGATATCCGTCTTCCCGTCACCGCTGAAGTCACCGGTGATGAAGCGCTGGCTGCCCGTTCCCCAGTTGTAGATGTCCGCATAGGGATTGGCGCAGGACCAGGCCCCCACGCCCGTGGAGTAACAAACGGGATAGCTGGCCCAGAAGCGATAGGTCTGCACCAGGTCCGTGCGCCCGTCGCCGTTGAAGTCACCCGTGACATACCGCTGCTCCGGAGAGCCCCAGTTGTAGACGGTCGCGGAAGGGTTGGTGCACGACCAGCCACTTCCCGTCGAGCGGCACATGGGAATCGAACCCCAGCCCCGATACGTCTGGAGGATGTCGGCGCGGAAGTCGGAGTCCACCTTCGCCACGTGGAACTGCTGGTCGGCCTCGCGAGGCTGCCCGTAGAACTGCCGCACGCCCTGGATGTCCGTGGTGCTGAGCTGCCCGCCGTTGTTCCAGGTCGGGTTGCAGTAGTTCATCACCGACATCAAATCCCACGCGCCCACGTGGGTGTCCCCGTCGCTTCCCTGGGACGGCGTGGTGCAGGTGGACGGCGTGTCCCCTCGGTTGTGCTCATGCGCGAAGCCCAGGGCGTGGCCGAACTCGTGGACACCGATGACGCGAATGCAGTGCTCACGCTGAGCGGGGCTGGAGGCACAGGACTGACTCCAGTTGGCGAAGGTGAAGTTGAGCACCATGCCCTCTTCCTCGTCCTCGATGGACGTGCCCAGGCCTTCCGTATGGGGCCCCTCGTCGCTGATGGTGATGCGGATGTCCGCGGAGCTGGGGCAGTCGCCCCAACCGGAGAACACCAGGTTGCTCTCCTTCTCCCAGGTGTCGCGGATGGAGGTGCGCACCCACTCCTTCTCGGTGGCGAAGCCCGGCGTGTCCCAGCACACCGTCAGGTTGGGGCGCCCCCAGACCTCGTCCGAGTCGACATACAGCGACTGCTCCGTCGTGCCGATGGTCACGAGAGATGCGTCGGTCGTCGGGGTGGGCTCCAGCGGCGCGCCACAGGCGAACAGCAGCCCTGTGCCCATGGTGAGGAGGAGCCCACGGGCTCCAGTCAGCCCGGTGATTCGGTGCCTTGATGTCTCGATGAACATGACTTTCCCTTGGCGGACGCGAGGCGCCATCCAGAGGGACACGCTCCTCGCGCAGGAGTCGAACGCGAGGCCTCGGAATTCTTCGCGTCGGCGTGTCCGACTCGGGCGTCCGGACGCTGGTCTGTCTTTGTCTCGTGGCCTGAAAGACGCCGTTCCGCTTGCTGGCAAGCCTCGGGCGTTTTCCGTCTACCAGCGCTTCCCGTTCCTCAGCGTGGGCTCCGGAGGCGTCGGGTTGCCTCTTCCTCGGAGGGCTCCTCCTTCTTCGCGACGAGCTGGGTGGGCGCCAGCTCGGCGGGCACGGACGCGGGAGCGCGAGATAAGAGCGCCTGGACCTCTTCGGGCGCGGGGTCGCTCATTTCGGACAGCTCTCGCTCATGGGACCAGCGCTCGGAGAAGTTCTCTCGCAGCCAGCTCCCGAGGTCGACGGTGGGCAGCGCCTGTCGCACGGGCAGCAGGGCCTGCTCCAGCTCCTTCGCATCCGAGAAACGTCGCGCGGGAGTCAGGTGCAACGCCTTCTCCACGATTCCACGGAGCAGCCGATTCACGGCGGGCGCGTCCGGGCCCTCCCACTGCGCCCGCTGCTGCAGGCTCAGTCCAACGCCAGGAAGGTCTCCCCAGAGCAGCTCATGGAGGACACAGCCGAGCGCGTAGATGTCACCTGACGTCGTTGCCTCCGCGCCCGCCCTACGCTCCGGCGGCATGTACGCGAGCTTGCCGATGACGTCGCCCGCCTGCGTGAGTCGACTTACGGACGGCAGGGACGCCGTCGAGCGCGCGGCGAGGTGCTCCTGCGGACTGCCCACCCCATGAGCGATTCCGAAGTCGACGACCTTCACCACCCCGTCGAACGTCACCACCAGGTTGTCCGCGCTGATGTCGCGGTGGATGACGCCTCGCTCGTGCGCGTACGCGAGCCCCTTCAGGGACTGCAGGCAGAGCTCCACCACGACCTCGAGCGGCACCTCGCCCCCGCGCCGCACCAGCCGCGCGAGCTTCAGCGCGTTCACCCCGCTCAGGTACTCCATGACGATGAACCACGCGCCGTCCACCTGTCCCAGGTCATGCACGGACACGATGTTGGGATGGTGCAGCCGCGCCGCTGTGCGAGCCTCGCCGATGAAGCGGTGGAGCCGGACGGCCGGGTCCTCGCTGTCCTCATCCACCATCCGCTTGAGCACCACCAGCCGGTTGAACCCGGCGCGGCCCGTGCGCACCGCCAGCCAGACCTCACCCATGCCCCCGCGTCCCAGGCGCGCGAGCCTCCGGTAGCGGTGGATGCCCGTGCCCAGGTCCGCGCCCCTCAGGGAGCGCGCGGTGAGGATGGCGAGCGAGGTGGACGCCAGCAGCAGGAACGGCAGCCCCACGAGCGCGAACAGCGGAGGTCCCTTCATCCACCCCGCGTCCACAGCCAGCTCACGCCCCAGGATGCCCAGCGCGAGCAGGGCGGCCACGAACACCGCCGCCGCCATGGCGCCCCGGCGCTTCAGCGTCCTCGCCCCCTCCAGGGCCCAGGTGCCGCCCACCGTCACCGCCAGCAGCCAGAACATCGGCAGCCCCAGGCCCATCGTCGCCCGTGCCAGCTCCTCGGCTGTCATCCTCGGCCCCGACGTCGCCAGCACCGAGCCGAGCACGTCCGCGACGCGCATCGCTCCAAAGGCCACCGCCACGCCCAGCAGCACCCGCCGCGTGCGCGTCAACGGCACGTCCAGCAAGGCCCAGAGGACTCGCAAGAGCGTGTAGGGCAGGGGAATGGAGCACAGCGCGCCGAGCAACAGCCACGGACGCGTGTCCACGAACATCCAGCCGACCTCGTGGTGCGTGGCCCCCGTGGACAGGCTGAGCGCGGCGAAGCTCAGGAAGCTCGTCGCGAGCCACAACTGCACGCGCTGGGAGCGCACCGCGGCCCAGGTCGCGAAATGCACCAGCGCGAGCACGAAGAAAGCCCCCGCGAGCGCCAGATGCAGCATCGTGTAAGGCGTCACGGGTCAAACCCTAACCCAGACACCTGATTGCTCGCGAATTGCGGCCTATCCAAGATGACAGGACTGATTGCGAGGCGCGTCAGGACTTGGAGCTTGAAGCCTGGGGCCCCTGGGTAGGGCGTGCCCCAGTGGACCGGGGATGACGCGAGGGGAGGCCCCGCGTCATCGGCCCGGCGACAGCGCTCGGCTACTTCTTGCCCGCGACCTTCGCGTAGGTGCCCTTGAGCGCCACGCCGATGGCGAAGGTGCCGGCATGGCACTCAATCTCGGTGGCGTTCTGCAGCTCGTTCTTCTTGTAATAGCTGACGATGTTGACGACGGCGTTGGCGCCGCGCTTCTGGGCGCCTTCCTGGAGCGAAATCAGCGCGGACAGGACGGCCCACTTGCAGCCTTCCTCGTCGGACTTGCCCACGCCGTTGGTCTTCTTGTTGGTGACGTCCTCACCCAGCTCCTTGGTGACTTCGGGCGTCTTCGCGCCGGCCAGGTAGAACTTCACCGTGCCGTCCAGCTTCTGCTCGGCCTGCGGCATCGACAGCACGTCGGCGAGCCGAACCATCGTCACGGTGTCACGCGCCAGCGCGGGGCTGGAGGCGGTAAGGGCGAGCAGCGACAGCAGCATTGCCTTCTTCATGGGTTTCTCCGTCACTGCCACCGGCGGAAGATCAACGAGGTGTTGATGCCGCCGAAGGCGAAGTTATTGGTCATGACGACCTCGGTCTGGATTCTTCGACCCTCTCCCGTCAGATAATCCAGCGGGGCGCAGCGGGGGTCCACCGAGGCCGCGTCCAGGTGCAGCGTCGGGGCGAACCAGCCCGAGCGCATCATCTCGATGGTCATCCACGCCTCCAGCGCCCCACAGGCTCCCAGGGTGTGGCCCATGTAGCTCTTGAGCGAGGAGATGGGCATCCGCTCTCCGAAGACCGCCTGCGTCGCCGTGGTCTCCGCGACGTCGCCCGTGTCGGTGGCCGTGCCGTGGGCATTCACGTACTCCACCACGCCCGGCTCCAGGCCCGCGTCCTCCAGCGACAGCCGCATGGCCTGCGCCATGGTCTCCGCATGCGGCTGGGTGATGTGGCGCCCGTCGCTGTTCGTGCCGTAGCCCACCAGCTCCGCGTAGATGCGCGCGCCTCGGGCCCGGGCGTGCTCCAGCTCCTCCAGCACCAGCGTGCAGGCGCCTTCACCCAGCACCAGGCCATCGCGCTGCGCGTGGAAGGGCCGGGGCGTCAGCTCGGGGGAGGCGTTGTTCTTCGTGCTGGTGGCGAACAGGGTGTCGAACACCGCGGCCCCGGTGGCATCCAGCTCCTCCGCGCCACCCGCGAGCATCGCCACCTGCCGGCCCATCTTGATGGCCTCGTACGCGTAGCCGATGCCCTGGCTCCCGGACGTGCACGCGCTCGACGTGGTGATGATGCGGCCCGTGAGGCCGAAGAAGACGCCGATGTTGACGGCGGCGGTATGGGACATGGACCGCACGTAGGACGTGGCGGTGATGCCCTCGGTGCTCTTGGCCACCAGCATCCGGCCGAAGTCACCGATGCTCGGCGGCGAGCCCGTGGACGAGCCGTAGGACACGCCCATCTTCCCGCTCGACAGCAACGGGTCTCCCAATAGCCCCGCATCCACGAGCGCCAGCTCACTGGCACGCGTGGCCAGGAGCGCCACCCGGCCCATGCCCCGCATCGTCTTGCGCGAGTAGGTCTGCGGCGGCAGCTCGAAGGGCGCGGCGGGGGCTCCCACCTGCGTGTTCAATCCCTCGTACTGCTTCCAGTCCTCGATGACCTGCACCGCGTTGCGCAGCGACTTCAGCCGCGCCTCCACCTGCGGCCAGTCATGGCCCAGGGGGCTGAGGGCTCCAAATCCCGTGACGACGACACGCCTCATCCGAACAACCCTCCGTTCACGGAGATGACCTGACGCGTGACATACGCGGCGTCCTCACTCATCAGGTAGCTCACGGCCGCGGCGACCTCCTCCGGCTTGCCCAGGCGCTTCGCGGGAATCAGCTTCAGCGCCTCCTCGACGATGTGCGGCTCCACCATCTCGGTGTCAATCAAACCGGGCGCCACGCAATTCACGGTGATGCCCCGGCTCGCCAGCTCCACCGCCAGCGCCTTCGTCGCGCCGATGATGCCCGCCTTCGCCGCGCTGTAGTTCACCTGGCCCCGGTTGCCGGTGAGCCCGGAGACGGAGGACAGCGTGACGATGCGCCCCGGCTTGCGCCGGCGGACCATCGGCATGGAGAGGGGATTGAGCACGTTGTAGAAGGCGTCCAGGTTGGTGTGGATGACCGCGTCCCAGTCCTCGGGAGGCATGGCGGGGAACGCGTTGTCCCGGGCGATGCCCGCGTTGCACACCACGCCGTAGTAGCAGCCGTGCGCCTCGATATCGGCGAGCAGCGCCTTCTCCGTCTCCGCGCGGTCCGCCACGTCGAAGCGCAGCAGGCGGGCGGCCCGGCCCAGCTCGCGGACCTGGGCGGCCACGGCCTCGGCCTCTTCGACTTTCGCGCGGCAGTGCACCACGACATCGAACCCGTCGCGCGCCAGCCGCAGCGCCACGGCGCGGCCGATGCCTCGGCTGGAGCCCGTCACCAGTACCGTCTTCTCACTCATCCGTGCCCACCTTCGTCACGTCCATCGAGGCCGGGGGCTGGAACACCGTCAGCGCGGCCGTGGCCACCGTCTCGCCTCCAATCCCGAGCGTACAGTCGAACTGGCTCATCCCGTTGTCCGTCCAGAACTGCCGGCGGACCTCGATGCGCAGGTGCTCACCCACCTTGAACGAGGGGCGGCTGCATTCATACTTCCGCGTCCCCAGGAGGAAGCCCATGCGCTGCGCCTCACCCTGCAGCCGCTGCCGCCAGCCCGCGTAGGCGGCGATGGCCTGGGCCATGAACTCGATGCCCACCCAGCCGCCCACCGCGCCGGACTCCTGGAACAGGCAGTCCTCGCGCAGCGTCACCTCGGCCACCAGGCTCTCCTCGTCGCCCTCCACCGCGCGGTCGATGAGGCGCATGCGGTCCGCATGGGGGACAATCTCGGAGATGTCGAAGGCAATGGGCGTGCGCATCAGGCCCTTCCCAGGATGAGGGCGGCGTTGCTGCCGCCGAAGGCGAACGAGTTGCTCAGGACATAGCGCGGCGGGCGCCCCAGCGCCTCACCCGGCTTCACCAACGACAGCGCGGGCAGGGCGGGGTCCGCCTCGCCATCCCACCAGTGCGGAGGCAGGCGCCCGTAGGCGTCGTCCGTGAGGGTCAGCCAGCACAGCGCGGCCTCCAGCGCCCCCGCCGCGCCGAGCGTGTGGCCCGTGAGCGGCTTGGTGGAGCTGCACGGCACGTTACCCCCGAGCAGCGCGCTCACCGCCCGGCTCTCCATGGCGTCGTTCTGCTGAGTCGCGGTGCCGTGCAGGTTGACATAGCCCACGTCGGCCGGGGTGATGCCCGCGCGCTCCAGGGCCGTGCGCATGGCGATGAGCGCGCCCCGGCCTCCAGGCTCCGGCGCGGAGAGGTGGTGTGCGTCCGAGGACTCGCCCCAGCCCGCGAGCCGCACCGGCCCCGGCTCGCGCGTCATCAGGAACAGCGCCGCGCCCTCGCCGATGTTGATGCCCCGGCGATGGACGCTCATCGGGTTGCACCGCGCGTCGCTCACCGAGTCGAGCGACGTGAAGCCCGCGACAGTGAATCGGCACAGCGCGTCCGCCCCTCCGGTGATGACGGCGTCCGCGGCGCCCGAGCGCAGGAGCCGCGCGGCGGTGGCCAGGGCCTTGGCGCTGGACGAGCACGCGGTGGAGATGACGAACGAGGGGCCCTGCACGCCCAGCACGTGGTTGAGCGCCAGGGCGGGGGAGCCCAGCTCCTGCTGCCGGACATCGAAGTGCGAGGGGAGCTGGCCCGCCGCCGCGCGGGCGACGATGGCGGCCTCGCTCTCGCCGATTCCGGAGGTGCTGGTGCCCAGGACGACGGCCACGCGCTCCGGGCCATACCGTTGCAGGGCGTCGTCCACGGCGGGACGCACCTGGGCGAGCGCGGTGAGCAAGAGCGCGTTGTTCCGGCTGCGCAGCGGCACCGGCAGCTCGTCCACGGGGACGAGCGGCTTGGTGACGTAGCCCACGTGGAGCGGGCGGTCCGCGAAGTCGAAGCGCTCGGACACGCCCGTGGGCCTGTCGCCGAAGAGGGCGGTCGCCACCTCGAGCAGGCCCTGTCCCAGGGCGCACACCAGACCGAGCTGATTCAGGAAGACCTGCGGAATCATGGGCTCAATCCTCCGAGAGGCGTGACTCGATGGTCAGCCGGTAGTGCTCCGCCAGGTTGACCAGCTCCGCGCGGCCCGCCCAGCGCGGCTCTCCAGCATAGCGCACCGTGAGCCAGTCCTTGCCCGCGTGGCGCAGCACGCGCAGGCCCGGCGCATCCTCCAGCGTCCAGTCCGGCGGCAGGGCGGCGCGCACCGAGGCGGCCGGCCAGTAGACGTACTGGATGTCCCGCAGCACGGTGCGGGACTGGAACTGCTCGGGCACGCGCGCGTCCCGCTGCTCGTCCAGCTTCGCGCCGTCCCACTGCATGGTGAAGACGCGCTGGCCCAGGGCGAACCCCGCGAGCTGGAGCGCCGCCGCGTCGATTTCGACGAGCGCCTCCAGCGAGCGGGGACCGCCCGGGTCCGCGTCGTGCGCGAAGCTCAGGCGCTGCGCCAGGCTCACGCTGGCTCCGAACGAAGAGGGGGCCAGCGAGAGCATGGGCAGGGCCACCTCCGGCGCCACCCGCGGAGGAGGCGGAGTGGCGCAGGCGATGAGCCCCAACAGGGCGGCGATGGGAATCAGGCGGCGCACAGCTTCTCGAGCACGCCGAGCCGACGTCGGCTGTCGGCCACGAAGGGGTTCTCCTTGTCCCAGGCGTAGCCGGCCAGGATGGCGGAGATCATCCGCCGCACTTCGGGGGACGCGTTGGGGTGGAAGATGATGTCCTGGAAGCCACCGGCGTACCAGGACTCGACGAAGGTGCGGAACGTGTCCACGCCGGCCTTGAGCGGCACCGCGTATTCGCGCTCCCAATCCACCGTCTCCCCGGCGAACGCGCGGCCGATGCACTTCGCCGCCATGCTCGCGGACTTCACGGCGATGGTGACGCCCGAGGAGAACACCGGGTCCAGGAACTCGCCGGCGTTGCCCAGGAGCGCGAACCCGTTGCCCCACAGCGACTTCACGTTCGCCGCGTACCCGGTGATGCCGCGCGCGGGCGTGTCCCAGACCGCGTTCTTCAAGAGGTTCGACAGGGACGGGTCCTCCCCGACGATGGCCTTGAGCCGCTCGGTCTCCGTGCCCTGGAACTGCTCCAGGTACTCGCGCTTCGCCACCACGCCCAGCGAGCAGCGCCCGTTGGAGAAGGGGATGGTCCAGTACCAGACGTGCACGTGCTTCGGATGCACGGTGACGCGAATCTTGCTCCGGTCGAAGTTGCCGCCGGAGGGCACCCGGTCCTCCACGTGCGTGAAGAGGGCGCCGCGCACCGGGAAGTTCGACGGCGTCTCCAAATCGAGCAGCCGGGGCAGCACGCGGCCGAAGCCGCTGGCGTCGAGCAGGAAGCGCGCCTGCACGCGGTACGTCTCACCCTCGGGCGAGCGCACCGTGATTTCAGGCTCCGCGCCGGTGACGTCCACGGCCTCGACGGTGTGGCGGAAGCGCAAGGTGGCGCCCATGCGCTCGGCGGCGAGCGCCAGCACGTGGTCGAACGTCCCGCGCTGCACCTGGTACGTGGTACCCCAGCCCTTGGAGAACTTGTCGCGGAAGTCGAAGTCCGTGTACTGCTCTCCGCGCGCGAAGGCCGCTCCGTTCTTGTACTGGAAGCCCGCCTCGACGACGTCGCGAATCATCCCCGCTTCCTCGATGTACTCCATGCTCTGCGGCAGCAGGCTCTCTCCGATGGAGAAGCGAGGGAACTGCTCGCGCTCCAGGATGAGCACCTGACGGCCCTGCTTTCGCAGGAGCCCCGCGGCCACCGAGCCCGAGGGCCCCGCACCAATGATGACGACTTCTGTTTTTTCCACCTTCACGACACGTCCTTGCCAGGAGGCAGTCTGCAGCAGGGCGTGAGCAGCCAGATGGCGACTTCGCCCAGCAGCATGGTGAGACCGAAGGAGCGCAGGGCCGGAGTGGCCGAGAGCCCCAGAAGACCGAAAGACAGCAGGGTGCTCACGCCGGCGAGCGCCACCGCGAGCCATGCGGAGCCCTCTCCGGGGTGCTCCAGCATGAAGATTCCGTAGTCCACGCCCATGCCCAGCAGCAGCATGCAGCCCAGCACGCTGAAGAGCTGGAGCGGCTCGCCCACCCAGCCGAACACCGCCAGCGTGACGAGCGTGCCCACCACCGTGGGCAGCCAGGCCCGCCACGCCTGTCGGCGGAAGCGCGTGACGAGCATCAACAGCACCGCGACATAGCCCAGCACGATGAGCCCGCCCATGAGCCGGCGGTAGCGCTCCAGGAGCTTGGAGATCTCCTGCGTCTTGTCCACCCAGCGCACGCCCTCCAGCCCCTCGGCGGTGTCGGCGAGGCGCGGGAGCATGGACGGGGCCGTCAGTCCGCGCAGCATGACGATGCTGAAGTGCTTCTCCCCCAGGCGCCCCAGCCACTGCTGCCGGATGGCCGCCGAGGCGGGACTGGCGAGCAGCCGCTCCGGGGTGAGCACGTCGTCCGCGAAGCGCGCGCGGGTGGGGGCCTCGCCCGTGGCCTGGGCCACCGCGGCCACCGCCTGGGCCTCCGCGCTGGCGCTCAGCTTCGCGTCCGCGCGCTGCTGCTCCGCGCTGGGGAGCCAGTCCGACACCGCGCGGTAGCCCACCAGGAACTTGTCCGCCACGAGCGGGTCCAGGCGCGCCTTCAGCGCCGCCTCGCGCGCGAGCACCTGCTCCTCGTCCTGGCCTCCCACGAGGAAGAACTGGGCGGGGCTGGGCAGGCCCAACAGGCGCCCCAGCTCGCGCTGGTCGGAGATGAGGTGGGCGGGCGCGCCCTGGAGCTGGCGCACGTCATCGCGCGTCTGGAGGCGCCACAGCCCGCCGACGATGAACAGGGCGAGCGCCGCCGTTCCACCCCACCACCTGCGGTTGGACGTGAAGCGGGGCCAGCGTGAGAGCGACGCGGCGAAGCGCCGGGCGAAGGCCGTCTCGGGCAGCGCTCCGGTGTCCAGCGTCGGGAACCAGCAGGCCACCGTCAGGAACGCGCCCACCAGCCCCGTGGCGGAGAACAGCGCCATCTGCCGCAGGCCGGGGAAGGGCGCCGCGCCCAGCGCCAGGTACGCCACCACGCTGGTGAGCAGCGCCAGCACCATGCCGGGCAGCAGGCTGCGCATCAGCGGCACGCGCTCGGAGGGCGGCTTGCCCTGGCGCGCGGCGAAGTAGTGGAAGCCGTAGTCCTCCGCCACGCCCACGAGGCTGGAGCCGAAGACGAGGGTGAGCAGGTGGACCCGCTCGAACACCAGCGCGGTGACGCTCATCGCCACCGCGCAGCCGATGCCCAGCGACAGGCCCACCAGGACAATGGGGCGCACCGAGCGGAACGTCAGCCACACCAGGAAGAGCACCGCCACCAGCGAGCCGATGCCGATGGTGGACATCTCGTCGCTGGCCTGCGACGCGGCGGCCTCCGCGTACAGCGGCACGCCCGCGGCCACCAGCCGGCTCCCGGGCACCTGGCTCGTCACGACGGCCCGCGCGCGGTCCACCACGGTGGTGATGTTTCCGTCGGCGCCCAGCGCGAAGGCGGACACCTGGCTGTGCCACGCCAGCAGCACCCACTCGCGACCCTCTCCGGACAACCAGAGCCGGCCATCACGCGGACGCGCCGTGCTCTCCGACGCGCGCGCCGCCCACCAGTCGGGCCACAGGCCCAGCGGGTCCGCTTCCCAGTCCGTCAGCCGGGGGCCCGCGGGCTGATACAGCTTCATCAGCGCGGTGCCACCCAGCTCCTCCGCCGTCGCGCGCGACAGCCACGTGCGCTGCGCGGGCGTCAGCAGCCTGTCCCGATAGGGGCGGTACAGCTCCAGCGCCGCATCCAGCGAGGACGCGTCCAGGGCGGAGGGCTTCAAGAGCGAGGCGTCCTGGGACAGCTCCGCCGTGACGAGGTCCGCCGCGCGCTGGGCCGACTCCCAGTCCGGCGCGCCCACCAGCAACACCAGCTCCCGACCCGCCTGGTCCGCGAGCTTGCGCGTGGCGGCGTCGACCTCGGGGGCCTGCTCGTCCTCCGGCAGGAGCGCCAGGACGTCGGTGTCCAGGCGCGCCGAGCGCCAGAACTGGACCTGGTGCGCCCCCACGGCCAGCACCACCAACAGCCAGAGGATGGCGGCCTTATTTCGCAAGACGCCTTGCTTCCGCGTCACTGGGAGGAGGCGTCTGGCTCAGCTTGTCGAACTGGATGACGCTGGTGTCGCCTCGCGCCTCGTCCAGCTTGACCTGCCGCACGTACGTGTCTCCCTCCAAAAGAATGCTCTTGAAGACGCGCGCGAGGCCCGCGTCGGTGGGCGTGAGGGTGAGCTTCCAGCCCGCCGTGCCCACCAGCTCGCCCTCGACGCGGAAGCGCTTGGACAGCGCGGCCACGTCTCCGGACAGGAGCGCGAACATCACCTCGTTCACCGCCGCCAGCCCCGGCTCCTTGCTCGCGTCCAGGTGATAGGCCGCGGCGCCCGTGCCCTGCTCCGCGCTCAGCGACTTGCGCGTCAAGGTCAGCGTGGACGCGAAGGGTTCCCGCGTGTCCCACAGCACGCCCTGCTCCCGCGACAGCAGGAAGGCGCCGCGCGAGACGAGCGGCTTCTTGAAGCCGGACACCGTCTTCTTCTGCTCGAAGTCCCCCCGCAGCAGCGGCACGTCCGCCAGCCGGGCGCGGACGTCCTTCACCACGTCACCGGCGCTGGCCGTCGAGCCCACCAGCAGCATCCCCAGCAAGAGCGCGCGCTTCATTCGGGCTTCACCCCCAGCCGCTGCCAGAGCACCGGCGGACAGATGTACTGGAGTTCCTTGGTGGCCATGGACACGGCGACCTGGACGGTGTGGGCCTGGTTCACCTTGCGGCCCGTGGACGCGTCCCGAATCACGTAGTCGATACGGAGCCGGTTCTCCCACTCGGTGATTTCGGCGCGAATCTTCAGCGCCTTTCCGTAGAGCGCCGGCTGTACGTACTTCAGCCGCATGTCCACGACGGGCCAGGCGAAGCCGGACGCGAGCATCTGCGGGTAGTCGTAGTCGAACTTCGCCAGGAGCGCGCAGCGCGCCAGCTCCAGGTACTTCACGTAGTGGCCATGCCAGACGACCTCCATCAGGTCGATGTCATGGAAGGGCGGCGACAGCTCGATTTCATGGCTGAGGTCAGGCTTCATAGAGCCCCCACTCGCGGGCGCGGATGGCCCCCAGCAGCCCTTGCAGCTCCTTGTCCAACGCTCGGTCCTCCACCACCAGCGGGATTCGCTGCTCCAGGTCGGCCTGCATCGACGCAAGAGACGGCGCCAGATTCATTTCTTGAGCAATCCGGCCGCGCAAGCTGATGCCCTGACGCGCCGCGATGAGCATCGCCGCCACCACCTGCTCGGACAGCTCCAGCACTCGCAGGCAGTCGCGCGCGGCGATGGTGCCCATGCTCACCTTGTCCTGGTTGTGGCACTCGGTGGAGCGGGAGAAGACGGACGCGGGCATCGTCTGCTTGAGGGCCTCCGCCGTCCACGCGGAGACGCTGATCTGCACCGCCTTGAGGCCGTGGTTGATGGCCGCCCGAGGCCCCGTGGAACCGGAGAGGTTGGAGGGCAGCCCGTGGTTGTAGCGGGTGTCCACCAGCAGCGCGAGCTGCCGGTCCAACAGGTCCGCCACGTTGGCTACTGCCGTCTTCAGCCCGTCCATGGCGAAGGCGATGTGCCCGCCGTAGAAGTGCCCGCCATGCAGCACCCGCTCGCTGTCGGGGTCGATGAGCGGGTTGTCGTTGGCGCTGTTCAGCTCGTTCTCGATTTGCGCCCGGAAGAAGGGCAGGGCGTCCTCGAGCACGCCAATCACGTGCGGCGCGCAGCGCAGGGAGTAGCGGTCTTGAAGGCGCTGCTCGTTGCGGCTCGGCCTGTCGGTGGCCAGGTCCACGCGCAGGCGCGCGGCCACCCGCTGCTGGCCCACGTGCGGCTTGAGCGCGAACAGGGCCTCGTCGAAGTGGTGCGCGTTGCCGGCGCTGGCCACCACGTTGAACGCGGTGAGCCGCGTGGCCAGCCGTCCCAGGTACTCCGCGCGCTCCCACGCCAGGCACGCCAGGGCGGTCATCACCGCCGTGCCATTCATGATGGCCAGGCCTTCCTTGGGCCGCAGCTTCAAGGGCTTCAGGCCATGCCGCGCGAGCACCTCCGCGGCGGCGTGCCGCTCACCCCGGTACCAGACCTCGCGCTCCCCGCAGAGCACCGCCGCCACGTAGGACAGCGGCGTGAGGTCGCCACTGGCGCCCACGGAGCCCTCGGCCGGAATCAACGGGAGGATGTCGTGGCGCAGGAGCAGCTCCAACTGCGTGAGCAGCCCCAGCCCCACGCCGGACACGCCCTGGGCCAGCGAGGCCAGCCGCGCCGCCAGCACCGCGCGCGTCTCCTCGGGTGTCAGGAACCGTCCGGCGCCAATGCCGTGGTAGGCGTAGAGGTGGTGCGGCAGCTCGGCGACCAGCTCCGGAGGAATGGAGACGGTGCACGAGTCGCCGTACCCCGTCGTCACGCCGTAGATGTTTCCATCCTCGGCGAGCAGCCGGTCCAGGAACTCCGCGCCCCGGGTGATTCTGCGCTGGAAGTCGGTGGAAGTGCTCAGCTCGGCGTCGCGCTCGCGGCGCGACAGCGATGACACGTCTTCAATGGCGAGCCGGCTCCCATCGAACCGGACCGCGCGTTCATTCTTGATTCCTGGCGGAGGCATTCGCCTGATCCCAAAAGGGAAAGAAGTTGAACCAATCGAACGGAGCGCGCTTCAGCAGCGCGGTCAACCGCTCGGCATAGTGTCGCGCGTGGCCCGTCAACGCGGCCGCGCGCTTGCCCCGGGGGAGCTCGACTCGCTCGGCCAGGCGCTCGAAATGGATGGTGTACCCACCGTTCTCGTGGATGCACCCCAGCAGGTAGAGCGGGCACTTGAACAGCGAGGCCAGCACGTAGGGGCCCACGGGAAACGCGGCCGGGTGCCCCAGGAAGTCCACCTCCACCGTCTGACTGGCCGTGACAGGCACCCTGTCGCCGGCAATCACCACGAACCCGCCCGCGGCCACGTACTTCTCCAGGGCGACGGCCGTCCCCGGGCCCATGTCCGTGACTTCCACCAGCTCGAACGCGCTGTCCGGATGGAGCCGCTTGAGCAGGCGGTTGAACTGCTCGGCGTGACGGGTGTGGACGAGGATGTGGAGCTTCACCTCGCCGCGCTTCTCCGCCATGGCGCGGCACAGCTCCAGGCAGCCCATGTGCGCGGTGACGATGACGCCGCCCTTGTTCGACTTCACCACCTCGTAGAACTGCTCGCGGCCCTCGGTGTGGACCTGCTCGAAGCGGTACCTCCCGCTGACGGCCAGGAGCTTGTCGAGCATCGTCTCCGCGAAGGCCACCATGTGGCGCAGGCTGTCCCTTCGCCCTGGCTTCCGCCCGAGCGCGCCCGTGGCCTGCTCCACCCGCGTGAGGTACTGGAGCGACGCCTGACGCACGACGGGTCGGCCCAGCCAGTGCACCAGGACCACGGGGTACAGACAGAGCCGGAACGGCCAACGCCCGAGCAGCCGGTGGACCCAGTACAACAGCCAGATGCCGAGCACGAAGGTGCTCTCGCCCATCTCCGCCCAGTGCCGCGACTTCATCCGGAGACCTTCCGCCACAAGAGCAGCGGCAGCCGCGGCAGCATCCCGAAGAAGAGCTTCGCGTGCATGCGGGAGATGCGCACGTTGTCCCAGAGCACGTCGAAGTGGGAGATGCCGTCGGTGGGGTAGCGCACCCGGGTGGGCTGGTTGAGGATGCCCACCCCGCGCCAGTACAGCCGGACGATGACCTCCACGTCGAAGTCCATCCGCCTGCCGATGCGCACCGAGTCGATGAGCGCGAGCGTGGGCGCCAGCGGATACACGCGGAAGCCGCACATCGAGTCGCGGATGGCCAGGGACAGTGTGTTGATCCACACCCAGATGTGCGTGGCATAGCGGCCGTACAGCCGGCCCTTGGGCACGGACTCGTCGTAGATGGGTGTGCCGCAGATGATCTTCTCGGGCGACGCATTCGCCAGCTCGACGAAGCGGGGGATGTCCCGGGTGTCGTGCTGGCCGTCGGCGTCTATCTGCAGCGCGTGGCTGAAGCCGGAGGCCTTCGCCGCCCGGAAGCCCGCCATCATCGCGCCGCCCTTGCCCTCGTTCTGGGGCAGGCGCACCAGCTCGATGCCTGTCTTGTCCGCCTCCGCCAGGGTGTCCAGCACCTTCGCGCAGCCCGGCTCGCTGCCGTCATCCACCAGCAGGCACGGCAGCCCATGCGCGCGCACGGCGTTCACCACCGCGCCCACCGCCTCGCCGTGGTTGTAGACGGGAATCACCACGCAGAGCTTCATCCGCGGACCTCACCGAGCAGGATGCGGCCGCTCCCGTGGGTGCCGGCCTCGGAGGTGAACTTGAACTGGAGACTGCCCTTGGCCTGCGTCCAGGTGAGCTCCAGGGTGAGGAGCGTCTCGGGGACGATGAGCTGCTGGAACTTCACCGCCTCCATGCGGACGAACTCGGGCGGGAGGGTGAACAGCTCCCGGCCCAACTGGAGGGCCCACTCAATCTGCGCCACGCCGGGCAGGATGGCCTTCTCCGGGAAGTGGCCCTTGAAGTACGGCAGGCTCGCGGGCGTCTCGATGTGAAGCACGGCGCGGTCCTCCGTGTGCTCCAGCACCCGCAGGGGCGGGCGGCGGGAGTCGAAGAGGGCGACGAGCGCGGCCTCGGTGGATTTGCCCTGGGAGTTGACTGGCATCGCCTCCAGATACCGGAATCGACGCGGAAGGACACTGGGCTCGAACTGGGAAGCCAGGTGCTTTCGGATGGCCTGGTTCAGGAAGTGCTTGCCGCTGTCCGCGTGGAGGTGTCGGCCGGTGGGCCCCAACACGGCCACCACCCCCAGCGTCAGGCGGTTTCCCTCGGACAGGGGCACCACCCGCGCCTCGCTCACCAGGTCGCTCTCCAGCAGGGCCCGCTCCATCGCGCTCAGGGAGACCCGCTTCTCCTCCAATTTGAGCAACCGGTCCGTGCGTCCCAGCAGCTCGAAGCCCTCTGGCAGCAGCCGGGCCCGGTCCTCCGTCTGGAACCAGCCCCCGTCCGGCAGATGGGCGGAGCGGACCGCCAGGGCGTCGTCGGTCAGGCGGACCTCCACGCCGGGCATCGTCCTCCAGCTCAGCGCCTCGTCCCGGGTGCGCTGGCGCCAGGCGATGCCCCCGGTCTCCGAGCTGCCGTAGACCTCCACGGGCGCCTGCCCGAGCAGCCCGCGACAGGCGTGCAAGGCGTCACCAGGCAGGGGCCCTCCCGAGGAGAACACCGAGCGCAGGTTCCCCCGCACGCTCGCCCAGTCCAGCGTGTCCGGCAGCCGCTTGAGGTGGGCGGGGCTGGCGATGAGCGCCGCCGGCCCGTGCGACAGCTCCGCGACGATGTCCTCGGGATACGGCAGGCTCCGGGCGAGGAACGGCCGGCCCGACGTCAGCGGCCAGAGGACCCGGAACAGCAGGCCATAGATGTGCTGGTGCGACACCGTGGCGAGCACCCGGCCAGCGCCTGGGCCGGGACTGGTCTCGAGCCGGGCGTCGAAGAGGTCCGCCAGCGTGGCGACCTCCCGCGTGAGCTGCCCCAACTGCTTGGGGATGGCCACGGGCTCTCCGCTGGAGCCGGAGGTGTAGACGACCAGCGCCTGGGCCTCGGAGGAGAGCGGCGCCCACCGCGCGCGCGGCGCGTCCTCCTGGAACTTCAGGAGCTTCGTGGAGGAGGGAATCTGGCCCGCGAAGCCGTCCACCTCGTGGCGCAGGCGCTCACGCGTCGTGGGTTGGACCTCGGCGGGAAGATAGACGCACCGGCCCGCGTGCCAGGCGCCGAGCAGGGCCGCGGCGAACTCGAAGGTGTCCTCGAAGTAGAGCGCGAAGCGCTTCCCCGCGTGTCCCTCGCAGGCCGCGCGCCAGCCGGCGGCCCGGGCCTCCAGGTCCGCGAAGGTGAGGACCTGTCCCTCGCGAAACGCCACCGGGAAGTCGGCGGGGCGTCCTTGCGTGAGGAGGTGTTCAATGGCGATGCGCTCAGCCATGGGCGTGACTTGCCCTCACGCGTCGGCGCACCAGCCACTCCCCGGCGAAGAGCACGCCCATCAGCCCATAGGCGATGAGCCCGTTGTACAGCGCCCACGTCGCGTCACTGGCCCACAGCGCGGTGCCCAGCGCGATGCTCCCGTTGACGACGAAGAAGCCGCACCACACCTGCGTCACCCGCCGCGTATAGGCCACGCCGGAGGCAGGCAATTCCGGCTCGCGCAGCCTGGCCAGGCGCTCGATGACGCTGGGCGGGTAGACGAGGCTGGTGGCGAAGACGGCGAGCAGCATGGCGTTGACGAGCACCGGATAGAGCTTGAGCGGCAGGGCGTGGTTGCCCAGCATGCTGGTGCCCGCGAGGACCAGGGCCCCCGCGGCGGTGACGAGCCAGACGCGCTCGCGCGTGGCCACGGCCCGCACGACGGCCATGCCCACCAGGGGCACCGCCATCCAGCGAGGCTCGAAACGGCCCAGGCCCCAGTACACCAGCAGCGGATACGCGAGGCTCAGCACGCCGAGCAGCGCGGGACGCAGAAGCTTCACGCCGCCACGGATTCGTCGAGCAGGCTGTGCAGGGCGTCGACGACGTCCTGAATCGTGCGGACGGACTTGAAGACCTCCGGCGGAAGCCGCTTGCCCGTCACGGGCTTGAGCTTCACGAGCAGGTCCACGGCATCGATGCTGTCGATGTCCAGGTCGTCGCGGAGGCGGGCCTCGGGAGTAATCCGGGCCGGGTCGATGTCGAAAGTGTCCTGCAGGAGCGTGCGCAGGTTCTCGAAGAGCTGGGTCTTGGTCATGTGCATATCCCCCTCGAATGGGTGGTGCGGGTGCTCAGGACTTGCGATGAGCGCTCACGAAATCCGCGAGGGCGCGCACGCTGGCGAAGTGACGACGGTTTTCCTTGGAGTCGCTGGCCAGCGCAACCCCATAGGCCTTCTGAAGCGCCAGACCGAGCTCCAGGGCATCGATGGAATCGAGCCCCAGCCCCTCGACGAACAGCGGCGCGGCCGGATCTATATCCTCCGGCTTGAGGTCCTCGAGGTTCAGCGTCTCGATGACCAGCTTCTTGATTTCCTGCTCAAGCGCCTGCATGGCGTTGTGTCTCCGTGGAGAAGTAGTCGTGCAATCTCTCGGTGAGATGGCGGGCGGCGAGGGCCTCTCCGTGGGCCTCTTCGACCAGGGACGACACGTGGATGTCGTCTTGAATCACGATGTTGAACTTCATCCGGGTGGGCGCCACGCGCCACCACGGCCGCCCCTTGGTGAGCGCCAGCGGCGCGACCTGGATGGTGACCGGGGTGATGTCGCAAGGGCCCCGCACCGCGATGTTGGCCGCCCCGCGCTGCAGCTTCATGGGGCCGGACTCGGGCGTGCGCGTGCCCTCCGGGAAGATGATGAGGTTGTTGCCCGCCTTCACGGACGCGATGCAGGCCTCTACGAGCTCCGGGCCGGAGTCATTGCAGAGGTAGCCGGTGGCCTCGATGGGGCCGCGCATGAAGGGGTTGTTCGCCAGGCTCGCCTTGACCACGCAGTCCGCGTTGGGCACCAGGGAGATGAGGAACACGACGTCGATGAGCGTCGGGTGGTTGGCCAGGATGAGCAGCCCGGGGCGCGCCAGCTTCTCCACGCCGTCGACGCGGTAGTCCAGGCACCCCAGGAAGCGCATCAGCCCGACGAAGAAGCGGAACGAGTGGTGCACCGCCAGCCGCGCCAGCCGGGTGCGCCGGGGCTTGTTCCTGACCAGGAGCGACAGCAGGGGGAAGAACAGCACGCGCAGCGCGATGCCCCCCACGCCGAAGGTGGCGAAGGAGATGCCCGTGGCGATGACCCGCCAGCCGCGCTCCAGTCGCTCAAGCATCACGGTGCCACCGCCAGAGTCGGGAGCCGGTGTGGTGCTCGAAGCGCGCGTCCCCCGAGACGAGGAAGCGCAGCACGGCCAGCTCCTCAGGGAGCACGTCCCCGGAGGCCCGCTCCGGCGCACCCGTCGAGGCGCCGCAAGCTAGCTGGTAGGTGGCCCCGTCGCCGGCGGGCCGCAGGCTGCACGCCCATGCGTGCGGGAATGACACCTGCTCGGGGAAGTGCGCGAAGGGGGCGGGGCGGGGCTCGTCATAGACGACGACGAGGACCTCCGGAGCGCCCTCGGACAACAGCCCGCACGCCTCCACGAAGGCCGCCTCCACCGTCTCCGCCCCCGCGGCCACCGCGCTCTGCGCCGTCAGGTCACCCCGGGCGATGGAGTAGAGCGCGCCAATGGCGTTGTGCACCGACAGGCTGAAGGACGTGGGTGACAGCGGGGTGGCCTGGGCCAGCTGCTCCAGCAGCTCCACCGAGCGGCCCATGTCCCCGTACCGCGACGCGAACACCATGGGACGCGCAGGGGAATCTCCCTGGCACGTATAGGCCGCGTGCAGCGCGATGCGACCCAGCCGGTCCACCCGCCGGCGCATCATCGCCGGCATCTCGGTCAAGGGCGGAGCGCCTTCGGCCGGAAGCGGATGCGGCTGCGAGAGCCAGGAGCGCCAGGCGTCGTGCCCGACGAGCCCGGGAGCCCACGCGGCCCAGTGGTGGACGGAAAAAACCATGGTGGCGGGGAAAAAGGCGGGTGCTGCGTGCGGCGGTCCTCTACCAAAGCATCATATACGAGACAATTGCCTCCAATGGGGCATTGCCTCTGGAGACGAGACAGGGGGCCTCCGCATTCATGCTACGCCGCGCCCGCACCCGGCCGAGAGGGGTGGCGCGGCGGTCCCGCTCGCATGGCCGGTGGGGAAGAGGCCTCGTTGGACCTCGGAACACCCCGACGTGCGGGGCCGGCGCCCTCGGTGATTCCGCTCCGGGCGCATCGCTCAATCACAGGGGCCGCCGCGCGTCCCAGGGCCTTGGCGACGGAGGGTGGTGGTAGGGGGTGGGACGGGCTTCTCGCGGTTTCCCCCTGGTGTGCTTCCTACCCGGGCGCGGCGCCGAGCTTCGTGGCCGCGCATTCCTGGGGGCTCATCACTTCCGCCAGGGAAGAATCGAGCGGGGTGCAGTGGCTCGCGAGGCAACGGGAGGCGCCGCGAGGTTGCCTGGGGGGCCACGCTCGAGACGCGAGTCCGGGCGGAGGCAGGCCGGGCGCTCCTGGTACGCCGCTTGAAGATTGTGGGCGGGCGCCGTTTGTCCCTGGGAGGGAGCGGGAAGAAGGTCAGTCCCGGGCGTTGAGGATGTGTTGGAGGAGCTGGCGGGAGATCTGAAGCAGCTTCGCGGCGCCGCGCACGCTGCCACCGGATCTGGCGAGGGCCTCGTCCACGAGGGTGTCCCGGACCAGGCTCTCGAAGTGATGCAGCGGCACCTTGCCGGCGCTCGCCCTCAACGCGGGGCCGAGCTCCGGAGGCCGCGCCAGCGTCTGGGTCCACACGGCTTCCAGCCGCGCGAGGTCCAGCGGCTTGGGGACGAAGGCGCGCACGCCACTGGCGGCCAGTCGGAAGGCCTGCTCGGCGGTCGCGCTGCCGCTGATGGCAATGACATACGGCAGGGGCTCCACCGCGAGCAGGTCGTCCAGGAGTGAGTCGCTGGTGCCGTCCGGCAGGCTGACGTCCAGGAGCACCGCGTCGGGCGGTTGGGTGCGCAGGACCTCGCGCGCGGCGGCGAGGGTGGTGACGTGAGTGATTCGTTCAGCGCGGGATTGGAGGACGTCTTCGAGCACGCGCGCCAGGCTGACCGAGTCCTCTATCAGCAGGAGGTGTTGGACCATGGCCATACAGGAAAGCATAACACGCAAGGTCCTCACCGACGCGTCCAACGAGGGCGAGGTGCTGGTGAGCGTGGTGCGCATCATCTTCTGCGCGCTCGTCCTGGCGCGCTTCCTGGCGCTGGGGGGCGTGGCCGCGGACGGAGGTCTTCCCGCCGCGGTGCTGGAGCTGGCGTTGTTGCTGTCGGGCATGACGCTGTCGGTCGTCGCGCTCTGGGCGGGGAGGCGCAGGCTGTTCGGTCCCCGGATGCTCGTGGCCTCCGCGCTCCTGGACGCTGTCGTCGCGCAGGGCACGCTCCTGTCCACGCTGCTGTGGCACGGTCCCAGCTACACGGGGTTGCTGCGGATGCCGGACCCCTCCGCCGTCATCGCCGTCGTGTTCATCACCGCGTTGCGACTGTCACCGCGTGTGGCCTGGCTGGGCACGGGCGCCAACTTGTTGCTGCTGGGGGGACTCATCGCCCTCGACTTCCGGTTCAACGCCAGCCATGTGACCTATGGCCTCTCCGAGGTCGCGCTGCTCGTCATCTTCGTCGGCAGCGCGGGGAGCGTGGCCGCGATTGCTTGTGGGGTGGCGCGGCGGATGGTCCTCAAGTCGGGTGCGGAGGGTGTGCGCATCCGGCGGGCGCGGACGAACCTGAGCGTCATCCTGCGCGAGCACCACGACGCCAGGACGCTCTTGTCGGCTGCGCGGCTGCGCGCGGACCTGCTCCTGAGGGACCCGGGCGGCGCCTCGTGCTCACGGCACATGCAGGGCCTGGCGTCCGACTTGCGGGAGCTGTGGGAGTTCGTGGAGAGCGTGAAGTCACGCGCGCTGGGCGAGCTGGCGATGATTGACGAGGCGACCCCCGTCGAGGTCTCCACCACCTTGAGGAACGCGGCGGCGGTGGTGCAGACGCGCTACTCGCATGTGCGAATCCTCGTGGGGCCCGGGGCACCCGAGGGGCAGGGGCCGCGCGTCTGGGTGGTCGGCGGCGAGCGGGGGCTGGCGCACGTGGTGACGAACCTGCTCGTCAATGCGTGTGAAGGAGATGGGCAGCGAGGAGCGGGCACCGTCCAGGTGAGCGTGGAGTCGGAGGGTGGCACGCGGAACATCCTGCTGCGCGTGAGTGATGACGGGCCGGGCTTCCGGGCGGGGCTGCTGGATGGGGCGCGGCCGACGGGAGGCACGACGAAATCGGAGGGCTCGGGCCTGGGGATGCGGCTGGTGGGTGGGCTCATCGAGGCGAGCGGAGGGACGCTGCGCGCGTCGAATCTGCCGGGAGGCGGGGCTCGGGTCGAGGTGATGCTCCTCGCGGGAGGGTGAGCGCCGTGGCCCACCACCGCTTCAGGTGGACGAGCGCCAGGCCGAGGTTCGCGACGAGCAGGACGGACATCGGCTCGCGGGTGTCCTGCTGGAACGAGGGTGACAGCTTGAGCACCACCGCCAGCAGGGAGCCGAGGGCGAGCACTCCGACAGAGTGACGCGCCCATCGCTCAGAGCGTTCGTTGCCGAAGGCGATGCCCAGTCCGAGGGGAAGCAGCGCGAGAGACAGGGGATGGGCCAGCCACTGGTTCTCATTGCGGCCGAAGTAGGGGTGGACGGAGCCGAGCATCAGGACGAAGCCGATGGCGCCCGCGGAGCCGAGTGTCGCGCCGACGAGCGCATGGTGCAGCCCGAAGGCGATGCGGAAGGCACGGCGGTGCGTGGCTGCGCGAGGCACCGCGAGCAGGAGCAGCGTTCCCACCGCGAAGAGGGCGAAAAGCCCGCGCGTCAGCGAGGAAGGACCCGGCGCCAGCGGGAGAGGGCGGGTGGTGGTCAGGTGCTCGTTGCGACTGCTTTTTACGAGCGGCTTCGAGACGCCGTGCTCGTCCGTGAAGAGGCCCTCCGCGAGAGCCTGGGCCAGCTCCACGGGAAAGGCGGCCTCCTCCCATCGGGTCATCGGAGCGTCCACCGTGTTGCTCGTCCAGAGCATCAGCGCCCACTGGAACAGGGGGACCTCGCGGGTGTAGCGGCGGAGGTGCTCGCGGTAGGTCAGTGAAGCGGGGCCCGCGAGTTGGGCGCGCAATGCGCCGCCCAGGGCCTCGTCGAGTGCGTCCCGCAGGCGTGTCGCGCAGTTGCCTCGCAGCGGGTCATACGCGTACTCACGCGTGGCGGGATTCACGTCGCGTTCCAGGCGCGCAAGGAGTCTGCGTCGCTGCTCCACGGGCAGGTCCAGCTCCTGGAGGAGGATGGAGCGACCGCGTGCGCGATAGAGGAAGAACGAGTGCTCCACAGAGAGCCGGGCGGCCCAGTATGTGGGTCGCTCCAGGAGGTAGCGCACCCCGGAGGCGGGCCCGTAGGACGTCACGCCGTAGCTGTAGAGCACCTCGGTGCCCAGCCGCGTGTCCTCCACCCGGAGGGCGATATGACCGAAGCGCTCCTGGACGTGCGGGCCAGGCCCGAAGGTCACCACCTGGATGCGCAGTGCCTCGGGCTCTGAGCCGAAGTCCTCGGCGGGAGCGGCGAGGAGCGGCGTGCTCCAGAGCAATCCCAGGAGCAGTGTCGCGAGTCTTCTCATGGGCGCGGAGGGTTCCACTTCGCTGGCATCCGGGGCAGGGCAAGAAATCTGGCAGTGGGCAGGTTTCCCGGTTCGCGGCACCTTGGCTTCGCTTCGTGAGCGAAGCGGCCCCGTTGGCCGCGCCATGCCCGCGAGCGCAACCCACCCCTAGAGGAGACGACGATGAACGCTGCCCTTGTCCCGAGTGCGATGACGCCCCGCTTTGTTTCGACCCTGACGGCGATGTTGGCCGCCGCCATGCTGTTCCTGCTGCCCGGGATGGCGCACGCCGAGGACGGAATGCGTATCATCACCAAGCTGCGCATCACCGTCGCCACGGGCGGAGACGACCTGCGCAATGCCAGCCATGCGGTGGCCGAGATCAAGTACGTGGGGCTGTCCGGCAACCTGCTGACGGCGAGCATCAACCTGAACAATGGCGCGGGCTGGGGGAACTGGTCCACGCACACCGTGACGATGACGACTCCCTCGGGCATGCTGCTCGCCAACGTCGAGGAGTTCAGCATCCAGTTCACCTCCGGCCAGCCGGACATCTTCAGCACGGGCGACAACTGGAACATGAACAGCATCACCGTGACCGCCATCCTCGATGACTCGACGGAGGCCGTCCTCGTCCAGCGGTCTGGCAATTACCTTCACCGCTTCTGGAGCGACCACGACACGCGCTGGGCCACCGCGCTCTGATAAACGCCAGGCCAGGAAGCTCCTGGCCACGCGTCTCGTTTCAGCGTCGGGCCTCTCCAGGGACATTCTGGGTGGGGCCCGACGGCTCGCTCCAATCCCAGGCCACCACGGCCCACTCGTCCGTCGCGTCGCGGTAGGTGTGCAGCGGCTTGAAGCCCACGCGCTCATGAGCCCGCATGGAGCGCGTGTTCCGGGTGGAGACCTCGGTGACGAGCAGGTCGAAGCGCTCGCGATACACCTCGCGGTGCTTGTCATAGAGCTGCTCGAACAGCCCCTTTCCGCGGTGGGCCTTGTCGATGCAGACCTGCCCCATGACGTAGAACCGCTGCTCTGTCAGCGGACGGCCCTGGTACTCCAGCGTGTCCAGCAGGTCGAACATGGGGACGAGCAGGGGCATCAGCGCGCGGCACTCCCGGGGCATCGTCAGCGCGTAGCCCACCAGCTCACCCTCGTGGCTCGCGATGATGCTGGGCGCCAGGGCGTGCATCCGCTCCAGGGCGGACACGTCATGCTCCACGGTGACGAATCCCTGCGCGCGCATCTCGTCCGTGCTGATGGCCTTCGGCAGGTTCTTTCGCTGGAGGTCGAGGATGCGCGGCAGCTCCGTGGGGCTGCGCACCGAACTCACGTCATAGGGGCTGGCCATGACGTGGGAGGATAATGGAGTCGTGGCGCACGTGTCTTCCCCGCCGCTTCAGCGGGAGCCGGGCGCTCCGTGGGTCGCCAGCCACTGGGAGACCGTCTTGAACTCGTCCTCACGGGACTTGAGGTGGCCCTGGTTGTAGGCCTGCGCGGTGGTGGCGAGTCGCACTGCCCGCTTGCGGTCTCCGGAGGTGCTCACCAGCGCCCGCGCGAGCGCGAAGCGCGCATCGGATTGATGGTCCCGGTCCTTCTCGGCGGTCAGCCGCTCGAAGAGGAGGACCGCGCGCTCCAGGAAGGGGAGCGCCTTCCGAGGCTGCTGGAGCCCCAGGTAGTCTTCGCCGAGGCACTTCAAGTCCCTCGCCGCGAAGGCGCTGTCGGGCCCGGAGGTCTTCTCCGCGATGGCGAGGGCTCGCTGGTGTGTCTTCAGCGCTTCGTCGAAGCGCCCCACGGAGGCCTGCACCTCTCCCATCTTCGACAGGGGCACGACGAGGTCCGCGTGCTCCGGGCCTTGCACCATGTCGCGGATGCGCACGGCCTTCTCGTAGTGCTGGATGCTCTCCTCCGGGCGGCCCGCTTCCATCAGGAAGCCCCCCAGGTTGAAGTACACGCTGGCCGTCGGCTCGCTCTCCTCTCCGTAGACGCGTGCATTGATTTTCAGGGACTCACGTCCGTACTTCAGCGCGCTCTCGTGGTCGCCGAGCCGCACGCTGAAGACCGCCAGGTTGCTCAGGACGGTGGCCAGATAGGGATGCTCGGGGCCATAGGTCTTCCGATAGACGGCCTCCGCCTCCAGCAGGTAGCGCAGCCCCTCCGAGTGTCGCTCGAACTCATAGAGGACATGGCCCATGGTGAGCATCGCCGTGCCCAGCTCCGGGTCGTTCCCCGTGTAGAGCTTCCGGGCCAGCTCCACCGCCCGCTCGCTCGCGGCCAGGGCCTCCTCCCGCCGGCCCCGGACGCGGTGCAGGCTGGCGAGGTTGCGGAAATACCTCGCCTCGATGCGCGCATCGCCTCCCAGGCGGCTGAGCGCCGCTTCCGCATGGGCGGGGGCCATCCCGTCGGGGTCCACCTCTGGGCCCACCAGGCTGAGCAGGCGAATCATGCCCGCCCACGACTCGGCGGCCTGCCGGTCATGTCGGCTCGCGGTGGCCACCTGGATGGCCTGGTGCAGCGTCTTGATGCCTTCGCGGTGGGCCAGGTTCTTTCCCTGGGACTCCGCGAGCAAATCCAACACCTCGGCCTCCAGCGGGCCATAGCCCAGCGCGTGGGCCTCGCGGGCCACCTCGGTCGCGAGCTTGAGCGCGGGGGCCACCTGCCCGGAGTTGAGCTTCGCGCGGACCTGCGCGCGCTGCGTCCGGATGGCCTCCATGTGCTTCTGGCTCGCCTCGTCGGTGGGCGGCGGCTCTGGCGCGGCGAGCGCGGAGAGGTTCGCGCAGACCGACAGGTTCTCCAGGCCGTGCACCATGCGCGACGCGTTCTGGATGACCTGTTTGTCGCCGGTCGCCAGCGTGTCCGCGACGGCGCCCAGGTCCTTGAGTCGCTGGTCCAGGCAGATGATGCGTCGCTCCAGCAGGCGCTCCGTCTGCTGGCCCTTCACGCGCGTGGCGACGCAGGCCTCGTGACTCTCCGCCACCCAGGTTCCCGCATAGCCATCCAGCGTGTGCTCCACCTCGCTCCACGCGCCGGCGGCATAGGGCAGGGGGCTGTCGGTGAAGACCGCGCGCACCGCGGCCTTGCGCGCGGGGTCCCAGACGCCGATGAGCGCCTGCTCGCTGCCCGCGCATGGGTCTCCGGAGGTGGAGCGGTGCAGGGCCGCGCCTCCCGCCAGCAGCAACAGGCCCGCGCTCGCGGCGAGGACGGCGCGACGCCACGTCTCCCCCGGAGCGCGGGAGAGCCCTCGCAGCAGCGCGTCCATGGACTCGTGGCGTGCTTCAGGCGCGGCGGACAGGCCCCGGAGAATCACCTGATGCACCCAGGCGGGGACGTCCGAGCCTTGAGACGGGCGCGGGCCAGGCGCGGCGCGAGGTGCGTCTGGCGGGGCCTTCGCCACCGCCTGCGTGACGAAGGGCCGCTGGCCGTAGAGCGCCTCGTGGAGCGCGACGCAGAAGCTGTACTGGTCGCTGCGCGCGTCGGAGGGCTCGCCGCGCTTCTGCTCGGGAGACATGTAGGCCGGCGTCCCCAGCACCATGTCGGAGCGCGTGTGCCACTCCGAGCGCAGGGGCGCGGGCGCGGCGGCGCCCGGCGGGGTGGGCGTGTCGTCGATGCCCTCGACGATGCGGGCCAGCCCGAAGTCGGTGATGCGCACCCGGCCGTCCTTGCCGACGAGCGCGTTGTCCGGCTTGAAGTCGCGGTGGACCAGTCCCTGCGCATGGGCGGCGGCGAGTCCGCGTCCCGCCTGCATGAACAGGCTCAGCGTCTCACGCCAATGGCCGCGCCCCTTGAGCGAGCGGATGCGCGCGCGCAGCGTGGTGCCGTCCACCAGCTCCATGGCGAGGAAGACCTGTTCGCCGAAGCGGCCCGCGTCATGGATGGTGATGACGTTGGGATGGATGACGCGCGCGGTGGCCTGGGCCTCGCGCAGCAGCCGGGCCTGCGCGCGCTCCAATTGCGCGGGCGTTGTCGAGTCGATGCGAATCAGCTTGAGTGCGACGCGGCGGTCCAGCTCCGGATCATACGCGGCGTGGACGATGCCCATGCCTCCCGCGCCAATGCGCTCCAGCACGACATAGCGACCCATCAGGGCGCCGCGCTCGAGCCACGACAGCGCCACGCCGGTGGGCGAGGACGAAGGAGGGGATGCCGGGCTTGCCTCCCCGTCCTCCGCGCGAGCCGCCTCCGCCACGAGTGCTCGACAGGAGGCGCAGGAATCAAGATGCTGTTCCACCTGGCGCGTCGCTTCGGCGTCCAGTTCACCCTGTGCGAAGGCGAAGAGTCGTCGCGTCTCGAGGCATTCCATTTCGCGGGCGACGATAACCGACAGGGGCGGTCATGACGATGAATGGCGCCGACCATGAAGACGATGTGGCTTTCGCGCGAGCCTGCGCGCACGGCGACACACAGGCGCTCGCGGAGTTCGAGGCGCGCTATACCCCGCGGCTCCGCAAGGCGTTGCTGCACAGAGGACTGGAAGTCTCGGTGGTGGACGAGGCGCTCCAGGTGCTGCGCGTGAAGCTTTTTCTCCCCAGCGGCGAGCGAGCTCCGCGCATCGCGGATTACGAGGGACAGGGCGCACTGCTCGCATGGCTGCGTGTCGCCGCGCTGCGCACCGCGCTCAACCTGATGCGGGAGCGCAGGATTTCGTTCAACCTGGATGACTCCAAGCTCGTGGAAACGAGCGTGCAGGAGGTGGATGCGGACCGGCGGTTCATCCAGGAGCACTACCGTGAGGACTTCGCGGCGGTGTTCCAGGAAGCGCTCAAGGCGCTGGAGCCTCGGGCGCGCACGCTGCTGCGCCTGCATCTGGTGGAGGGGCTGGGGACGGCGCGGATTGCCCGCGCGTATCAGGTGGACCGCTCCACGGTGAAGCGGTGGCTGGCCCAGGCGCGGGAGCAACTGCGCGATGATGTGCGCCAGCGTCTGGCTGCTCGCCTGGGCGAGGACTCCGAGGGGCTCACCAGCCTGCTGAGGGTGCTGCAGAGTCAGTTGGACTTGAGCATCCGCAGCGTGATGAGGGACGCGACGCCCTCGTGATTTCTCCGGCGGATTCGGGGGCGGAAGCGCTGGGAAACCAGGGGGTTGTGACGCGGGAGGAGATTTGCTCGCGAGAAATGCGCCACCTTTTCGGGGGCCGTGTCTCCAGGGAGATGCACCCCGGAGCGCGCCTTGTTTCCTCACACCCCACGCGCGGGTCCGGGGCGGGATGAGCGTCGCGGTTGGGATTCGAGGGGAGCGTGGAGCCGACCCGCGGGGGGTGGCTCCACGCTCCCTGTTCGAGTGCCGCGACGGGGTTTCCGGAAACCTCAGCTCCGTCAGGGCGTGTCGAGTGCCTGGCGAATCGCTCGGGTGACGGGGAAGTCGTTCTCTGCGTTGCCGTCGAGCGTCATGGGGCCCGCGGGGAACAGTGGCGGCTGCGCCATGAAGCGCGGCCGGGTGCCTCGGTGGGGCTGCGCGGCGTGCACGATGAAGGGATGGCACAGGTAGACGGTTCCCGCGTCACCGCTGGCCATGGCCTCCGGACAGGATGCGGTTGCGTCGAGCCTCTGGGCGAGCTCCATGAAGCTCAGTCCGGTGTCGCCTTCCGGTGCGAGGAGCCTTGCGATCTGCTTGTGGGAGCCGATGCGGATGCGCGTGGGGGCGTCCTGCTCTCCGACGTCTGAGAACAGGAACAGCATGAGGAGCGCGCGGCCCCGCGAGGCGACATTGGAGCGCCACTCGAAGAAGGAGCCGGTGCCTCCATCTGGGGGAGGGAAGCTGACATCGACATGCCAGCCGTCGTCACCGGGGTTCTCGGTGCTGGGGAAGCGGACGGGAAAGGAGCCCAGGCTCATCCGTGGAGCCCAGCGCCCAGGGCCGACGAGCTGGTCGTACGCGGCTCTCAAGCGTGGGGTGTTGGCTGCTTGGCGGAAGGGCTCCTGGACATATTCGCCGAGCCGGATGACGGGGCGTGTCCAGGTGGCCGGGTCGTCTGGGGAACAGCCCGTGTCGCGCCAGAGGATGTCGCGCGCGGCGTCAGCGACCTGTCTGGGAAAGGCATCATCGAGCCGGACAAAGCCTTCCTCGATGAACCGCTGGACCTGGGAGTCACTCAGGACAGACATGGGGGCAGGGTGGGGAGTGGTCATGGATAGCGCCGCGACGAGCGAGGTTCGTTGGACCTGACAGACTCAATCGGCCGGTGACACCTGCTCGCGAGGCGGAAAGATGGCCTGAGCGGCGCCGGAGACCAGCGGGGACGCGTCCTGCTGGAGCCGCGCGAGCCGGCCCAGGCGCTCCGGCGTCCAGCCACGCCCCGGAGCCGCGTCGCGCACCAGGCACCACACCGCCACGCGCCGGGCCTCCGCGCTCCCGCTCAGGGTGAGCCGTGCCTCCACGGCTTCCAGCTCGCCCACGGGCAACGTGTTCACCGCGACACGGCACGCCTCCAGCGCATCCGCATGCAGGTGGCCCGACTCGCCCATGTGGGCCAGCCGTTCGGCCAGCTCCAGGGGAGCCAGCGCCGCCGTGGCGCACCGCACACGCAGCGGCGCCAGGCGGCTGTCCTTTGAGAGGACCCGCTCGGCCGCGCGCGCGGCCAGCATGTAGCTGGCACGGGACTTCACGTTGTGGCCCAGGAGCTGTTCCAGCGCCACGGTCAACGCGCGCCGGTCCGAGGCCACGGCTTCCAACATTCCCTCCAGCCGCTCCATGTCTCGTTCATTGGAGCGATGGAGCAAGGCCCGCATGGCCGCGATCACCTCGTCATCGTAGGGCGATGCCAGCCGAGCCCCACAGGCGGAGAGGAAGGTCCGCTCGACATCCTTCACGGCCAGCCACGCCGCGCGCTGGAGCAGGTCGATGCGCGCCTCCGGCTCGGGCCGCGCCAGCACCCGTCCAAGCAGCGCGGACAGCTTGCGGTCAGAGTCTTCAGTGAGCCGGTCCGCGGGGACGTCGCCCAGGCGCGCGGCCATGACCCAGTCGGTGTCCTCCACCGCGCGGGTGAAGACAGCCCACGTGGGCTCGCGCTCCAGGTGGTCCCAGAGCGCGCGCAGCATGGCGATGCGCACATCCCGGTGCAGGCGCATTCCATCCAGCTCCACGAGTCGCTCGTAGGCGGCGTCCGCGCGCAGCTCTCCCAGCAGGCGCACCACCTCCTTGGCGACAGTGACCTTGTTGAGCGGAACGCTGGCCAACAGCGACAGCACGCGCCCGGGAGGCATGCCGTTGAACGCACGTCGCAGCCCGTAGATGGCGACACGCGCGCGGGCATCCTCCAGGCAGCGCAGCAGCGTCGGCACCCCCTGGCCCTGGTCGCACCGCGACAGGACCTGGATGGCCTTGTCCCGCACCGCGAGCCGCGCGTCATCCACCAGCGCGCACAGCCCTTCCATCGGCGCCCAATCCACCGCCGCGAGCGTCGTGACACCCCAGAGCAGCGTCGGCGTGTCGCGCTCCGGGTCCTCGAACAACCGCCCCACCGCGCTCGAATACAGGGCGCTCTGCTCCGACGTCCACCGGAAGAAGCCGTTGGCGTTGAACACCATCAGCCAGCCGGTCTTCGCCGTCGCGAATCGGCCCTGGACGACGGGTGCGCCCAGGTAGGGCGTCAGCAGGTCCTGCCTGCGGCGGTGCAGGTATGTGTGAACGACGGGGAAGCAGATGACGCTGGCATCGGACTTCAGCAGCCGAGGCAGCAGCCCGTCAAAGGCAGACCACGCCCGCAGCCGGAGCACCGTCAGGGCGGAGTGCGCCTCCTTCCCCAGGCTGAGTGCCACACGCTCCAGTCCGGAGATGAGCTCGGGATGCAGCGGCCGCGCTGTCTCCTCCGAGTGGGCCAGCGCGGTGATTTCGGCGAGCCAACCCCGGTCGAAGAAGCGTCTGACCATGACGCCCACGGTGGACTCGAAGCCCGCGCGGTCGTGCTTGGACTGCCACTGGGCCATCCCCAGCGCCAGCATGGACCAGGGCGTCTCTTCGCGAACGGACACGATGAGCTCAGGCAGGCCCGGCACCAGCCGCACCCGCGCGCCCAGGCTGTTCACCAGCGCCAGCAGCGGCCCTCCACGCTCACGCTGCGCCCAACCCCGGGCGATGCCCATGAGCTGAGGCGCGGCGGAGCGCACCTCGTCATCCGTGAGGAACTCCCCCAAGCGGGTGTTGAAGAGCTGGCCGCGCTCCTTGAGCAGGGTGGCCAACCACGTCGCACCCCAATCCGGTGCCCTGGCGAAGGTGCGCAGCAGCAGCGTCTCCGCGAGCTCCGCGGTCCGATAGGACAGGTCCGCCGCATCCAGCGCGTCGCGCAGCATCCTGCCCACGGCCTCGGTGTGCTCGTGGCGCCACACGCGACGGGGCCACAGCACGAGTGCCTCCAGCATCGCAGCGCGCACGGGGTCCTGCTCGTTCTTGCGTGCCAGGACCAGGGGCAGGGCACGGTCCACCAGGGCCGGCTCGTCGGCGCGCAGGCCGGGGATGGCCAGCAGCGAAGCCAGCGCATCGGCGCGCACGTTGCCCTCCGGGTGGCCCAGATGGGACTTGAGGGCCGCTTCTGCTTCATCCCAAGGCAGCAGCCGTGCGTACTCCATGCGCTGCAAGGGCCGGGTGCCCAGGGCGACGACCTCGTGGAGATGCCGGCGCGCCTCGCGCTCACGCAGGTCGATGGGCAACGCGGTCAGCGTGGCCAGGGGGATGACGCCCTCCGCATTCCTCGCGGCCACGCTCCAGCGCGCATGGACGCGCTCTCGCTCATGGGTGTCGAGGACGAAGCGGAGCAACGAAGCGCCCCAGTCCGGTGCCACATCCACCGCCGTGACCCAGGCCTCGACCACGGCGCGACGGGCGGACTCGGAGAGCCGGGTCAGCAAGGTCTTCGCGTCCCCCAGTGTGATGGGGGCGTGGCGAACGAGCCACACGAGCGCCTCCTCGCTCAACCGCGGCGCGGCGCGGGCGAACTGCTTCTCGAAGACAGGGGCGTGCTCATGTCGCTGGTGCAGCGCCACGGCGGCCTCGGGCCGATGGAGCACCAGGCTCTGCCAGGCGTAGGCCTCGGGGTGGATGTGGCGGGAGAGCAGCAGCTCGAATACTTCCAGGGCCGCGTCGGGAGCCTGGTCGGCGATGCGAGGCAGGTACGCGCGGAGGTACATGCGCGTCACCGGGTCGGGCTCGCCCGTCACGGCCTTCAATTGCGCGCAGAACACCTCCGCGAGGATGCCGGGGGCGTCATGTGCCAACCGGTTCCAGAAGCGCATGCTGGGGCGCGTGAGTGCTCGGGGGAGGTGGCGGCGGATTCCCTCGGGGGTCGCCCAGGGGACGGCGTCAGCGAAGTCGGGCACGTCCGCACTGGTGGCCAGCCCGTCGAGATACGCGTCGATGACGCCCCTCCGCCCGAGCCGCACGAGGCCGCGGAGGAGTCCTTCCTGGCGGCGAATGGCGCGCGCCATCTTCAGCGCTTCCAGCGCCTGCGCGTCGTCACAAGCCAGGGGGACAAGATGGTAGGCGAGTGAGCGGACGCGGGCGGACACGTCGGTGGTGGCGGAGAGCACCTGCCTCCCATCGCGCAGGCTGTACTGCGCGAAGAGGGCGAGCTGCCGGTCATGGGCATCGCCCTGAGACAACTGCCCAAGGACCTCGCGGACCTTGGGGGCCGTCAGCGCGAGGCGGCCCAGCTCGACCATCCGATGGACGCGAGCATCGTGGTGGGTGGCAGATAGCTCGGCGCGCAGTTCGGAGAGGCGAGGCTCGTGCATGGACGCGGGAGACTGGCCGACGTTCCCTGGCCTGACAACCCCACCCTGGCGGTGAGCAGGGCGGCCCCGCCCAAGCCCCTCGCGGCCCATCGTGGATTCCAAATCGCGTGTCAGGGAGCGCGGCGCGCGTCACGCCGCCCAGGCCCACGCAACGTGCCCATCCGGACGCACGAGCAGTCCACCCACGCCGTGCAGCGGGCCCTCCGCCTGCGGCGCATCGATCTCCAACGTCTCCATCCGGGGCGTCCAGTCCGGTGTCCCCTGTAGCGGCACGCGAGGGCCTCCCTTCGAGTGGAGCCACAGCCAGCGGCCCGAATGCAGGCCCGCGTAGAGCCGGCGCTGGCCACCGTCCGCGAGCGACAGCGGCACGTCCGCGAGCCGTCGGCCCGTCCACTCCGGAAGTAGCGCGCGAGTGTCCGGAGGCGCGGGCAGCAGGGGCTCCGGGTAGGTGACGTCGAGCCCGCCGAGGTGCTCGGCGAGGTGGCGGTTCACCGCGGGATTGCGCAGCACCCCATTCATCAGCTCGCGCAGGGCCAGCGTCTCCGGCGTGAAGCCCATCAGCGCGGACTGGGCCTCCGTGTTGCGCAGCAGGGTGCGGCCCACGGCCTGCCGCTCGCGGTGGTAGCTGTCCAGGAGCGCGTCCGGCGCGCCCTCACGCAGGACGGCGGCCAGCTTCCATCCCAGGTTCATCGCGTCCTGGAGGCCTACGTTGAGGCCCTGGCCTCCGGCGGGGTAGTGCATGTGCGCGGCGTCGCCAGCGAGCAGGATGCGGCCCCTCCGGTACGTGTCCGCCAGCCGCGTCTCGTTGCCGAAGCGCGAGAGCCACTGGGGCTCCTTCATGCCGAAGTCGGAGCCAGCCACGCGCTCCAGGCTCGTCTTCAGCTCTTCCAAGGTGAGTGGCTCACGCAGCGGTGTGCCCTCGCGCTGGGCGTCGGTGACGATGGCCCGGTACACGCCCCCCTGGCCCAGCGGGACGATGACCGCGTTGCCGTGCGCGTTGTTGATGGCGAGGAAGGGCGCGGACGGCGGTCGCTCCAGCACGGCATCGCCCAGCATCGACGTGCGCGTGGTCTCCGTGCCAGGGAAGTCGATGCCCGCGAGCCGCCGCACGACGCTGCGCGCACCATCCGCGCCCACCACGTACCGCGCGCGGCAGGCGAACGGCTGTCCCTCCGCGCTCCCCTCGAGCTCCATGCCCTCCGCATCCCACCGCAGCGCCTCCACGGCATGCCCTCGCCGCAGGTCCACTCCCAGCTCCCGCGCGCGCTCTTCGAGGAGCGCCTCCGTCACGGCCTGCGGAAGGAACAGCGTGAAGCGGAAGGCCGTGTCGAGCCCGGAGAAGTCCAGCCGCGTGTCGAGCAACCCGAAGTGGCCCGTGGGCAAGGGCCGGCCCCGGCTCAGGAAGCGCTCCTCCAGGCCTCTCAGCGCGAGGACTTCGAGGGAGCGCGGATGCATGGTCAGCGCGCGCGACTCGCGGACCGGTGTGCTCCGGCGCTCGAACAGCCGCACGCGCACCCCCGCCAGGGCCAGCTCGCACGCCAACATCAGCCCCGTCGGGCCTCCCCCGACGACCGCCACGTCGATGACTTCCTCCATGAAGCACTCCCTCTCCTTCGAATCTAACGTTGTTAGGTTTCATCTAACGGCGTTAGATTGGGGCGTCAAGTCGAGGTGTCAGCGCATGCGGATTCAACGAGAGCGGGTGGTGGAGGCGGCGTGGACGTTGGTGGATGAGCTGGGCATGGAGGGGCTGACGATGCGCTCCCTCGCGCAGGCGCTCGCCATCCAGGCGCCCTCGCTGTACTGGCACTTCCCGAGCAAACAGGTGCTGCTGGAGTCGATGGCGGACGCGCTCCTGGAGGATGTGGGCCGGGTGCGAGAGCCGAAGGCCGCATGGGACGCGGTGGTGCGGAGCGTGGCGGGCCAGCTTCGGCGCGCCTTCCTGGGCCACCGTGACGGTGCCCGGGTGTTCGCTGGAACCGTCGTCGTGTCGGAGAACACGTTCCGGGTGAGCGAGCTGCTGATGGAGGCGCTGGGGCAGGCGGGCTTCGCGCCCAAGGAGGCGGGTTGGGCCACCTTCGCACTGCTCGACTACGTGCTCGGCTTCACCATTGAAGAGCAGTCCTTCGGCGCGCAGCCGGAGGAGGGCCCTTCGGTGGCTGAACGGATGCGAGCGCTCGCCACCTCGCGCTATCCGCATGTCGCACGAGCGGTGGAGGCCCTCGTCGATACCGACTTCGAGGCGCGCTTTGATTTCGGCCTGGAGTTGTTCATCTCGGGGCTGCGAGGCCGCCGGCCCAAGCGCTGAAGACAGGAACGATGATGGCCGCGAATCCGACGGCATGAAAATCGTGCGGCGCGCCGTGCATCTTCTCGGGAATGCGCAGCCAGCAACGACCAGGGGTGCGCGAGGGCTCCGTATTTCTCTTTGGCTACGTCAGCCGATGTCCCTTCCAGGAGAGAGAAGCATGTTTGGAGCCGTGCGAATTCCCAAGCTCGTGACAGCCTTTGCATCCGCCATCGTCGCACTGGTCTCGGCCCCGGCTTTGGCTGGGACTGTATGGTTCGATACGACGGCCGCGATGCGGAGCGCCTCGGGCTTTCCCATCACGAACCGCAGCGACGTGAACTGGGCCTACGCGAACCGGAGCGCGGAGGCGGTGTGTAACGACAATGGTTATGCGCGAGGGATGTACACCGGCGAGCAGGACGGTGAGCTGATGGGCATCCACTGCTTCACCTCCGACATGGTGACCTGGCAGGATCTCCCCGGCAGTGACGCGCGGGCGTGGGCCCTGTGGCAGGGCAGCTCCACCTCGCTCGATTCCCAGGCGGCGTACAACGCGGGAGCCATCGCGGATAGGGAGTGCGGCTCTGTCAACAACACGGGGTTCTTCACGGGCTTCCAGAACACGTCGGCGGATGTCATGGGGCTGGTCTGCATCCCGAGCACCTACGTGGTGCCGCGTGGCGTCGACACCGATGACTCCCGGTTCCCGTTCCTCAGCGGGTTGAACCCGCCGTTTACCTCGTGGTGGTACCTGCGCTCGTCCATCAATCGGGTCTGCCAGTACTACGGCTACTCCACGGGCACGATGGACAACTACGTCAGCACCGGTGTCCCGTTCGTGCTGAACCTCGGGCTCCAGTGCATCTACTGAGTCGCGAGAAGCCCCGGAGGCCGTGTTCCGGCCTCCGGAGCGTGCGTCACGGCCTTGGTCTCTGACAGGCCCCGGGGCCGTGGATGTACCGGAGGGTTGGGAGCTCGGTGCACTCCGGGTAGCCGGAGTCCCGAGGTGTTCCCAGCTCACTTGCTCTCAGAGCGGCTCCCAGCCGTTCTCGGTGCAATACCCGACGAACTCGTCGGTGCCGAAGTACGAGTAGGTGCCCACCAGATGGTATTGGACGTAGCGCAGCCCGCACTCGGGATAGATGTGCCCGACCACGGTGGTGTAGGTGGCGTCGCTGTAGAGCGTCGTCACGTAAGCGGCTTCCCGATAGCCAGCGCTGGCAGGGCTGGCGGTCAGGAAGACAGACGCGATGGCGAGTGACGTCAGGAACTGCTTGGCCATGGGTTCCTCCACGGTTGGACTTGTTGCCGCCTGAGTAGAGCGGACTGGGAAAAACAAATCCAGGGCTGACCCAGGTCACTGCGTTACCGGTGGTGCTGGGGCGGGTGGCCGGTCAGGACCCGATTATTCGTAGGGACGTTCAACCAGCCTGGGACGAGCCGGCGTAACTCCTGCTGGAGTCTTGTCCAAGGAGAGCACCGTGAACGTCGTTCGTTGGAGTCTTGCCGTCATGGCGTTGTCAGTCATGGCATGTGGAAGCACTGAGGATGCACCCGGGGCCGCAATCCAGTCGGACACCCTGGAGGAACAGGTGTCGGAGCTTCGGGCCTGCTCAACCTCGCTCGACTGCCGGACCAGTTGTACGTGCAGCACGAGCGGGGTCTGCGTGGGCATCTCCAGTCCGCCGCCGCCCTCGGGTTACTGCGATGTCGCTCCCGTGCGCGCCTGCAACACGGGCGCGGACTGCACGTCCGGCTGCCTGTGCTCGAACAACGTCTGCATCAACGACGGTGGATTCAGCCCCCCCGCCAACTGCCTGCTGGCGCCTCCGGACTCGTACGAGAACGACAACTCGCACACCACGGCCTCGTCGTACCTGGGCTATCCGCAGGTCGGACATACGTTCCACCGAGCGGGAGACGTCGACTGGGTGCTGGGGGCCACGAACATCAATCAGGTGTTGACCGTGGAGGCCTACAACCTGCGCGGCGCGCCGTTGCGGCTGGACGTCTATGCGTACAACCATCCCACCCGCACGCTGGGCGCGCTCCTGACCAGCGCCACGACGACGGTCTGTTCGGATATCACTCCCGCCTGCTTCGTGTACCGGGCGGCCGTCAACGTGACGCCGGGTGTCTACGCGGTGAAGGTCACGGACCTGCGCAGCGTCCCGGCGGGCTCTGATTGGAGGCCCACGCCAGGGTATGACCTGAAGATGTACTGAGTCATGCACCTTCGCGACGGAGCGGCCTCGGGAACGCCGCTCCGTCGCTCGCGTCGCCCGCTCAGAGGACGCATTGAGAGATGCGGGACGCTTCAGACCTGATTGAGCATGATGAGGTTGCCACAGGTGTCTTCGAAGATGGCCCCCATGACAGGCCCCATCTGGATGGGCTTCTGCCGAAACACCACGCCCAGCGCGCTCAGTCGCTCGTAGTCCTTATGGATGTCCGAGGACATGAGCGCCGTGGCGGGAATGCCGTCCGCTATCAAGGCCTTCTGGTACGTCGTCGCCGCTGGATGCCCATTGGGCTCCAGGACGAGCTGCGTACCTTCGGGGTCCTCGGGGGAGACCACCGTAATCCACCGCGCACCTCCCGCGGGGACGTTCACCTTCTCCACGAAGCCCACCTTCTCCGTGTAGAACTTGAGCGCCTTTTCCTGGTCATCAACGAACAAACTGCAGAAGGGGATTCGCATCGTTCCCTCGGGAATGGATTGCGCCGCCAGGGCATCCGGACGACGCTCAACCGCTTCGTTGAGCATAGCGATGGGGCTGTGACAGTCAACCATCCGGTTGTACGTCCAGGTGACTTCACTCAGTCGCCGGTCTCCTTCGCGCGAGCGCGGACCTCGGCGGCGAACAGCTCGGCGGCGGGAGCGCGGGGCGCGCCCTTGCGCCAGAGGAGGGCGGCCAGCTCCGAGCGGGGCGCGGGTGCCAGTCGCTTCACCACCAGTCGCTCCACGTCCGCGAGACGGGGCTCGGGAAGCACCGTGACAGCCAGTCCCGCGCGGACGATGGCCAGCACCGTGGCGACCGCGTTCGACTCGAGCGCGATGCGCGGAGACAGCCTCAGCGTGGCGAAGTACGCATCCACGCGCGAGCGCACCCGAAGCCCAGGAGAGAGCAGGGCGAACGGCTCGCTCGCGAGCTGCCGCGCCCCCACCGACTCCGCCGATGCGAGCACATGCCCTCGCGACACCACGAGTGCGAGCCGGCTGTCGAACACCGGCTCGGTGTCCAGGTCCGGCGAGCGCGCCGGCGAATACCCCAGCCCCACGTCCAGCTTTCCATCCGCCAGGCGCCGCTCCAGCCGCCGCACCACCGCCTCCTCCGCGCTCAACACCAGCCCCGGATGGCGACGCAGCACCGAGGCCAGCGCCGGCACCACGAGGCCCCGCATGCTCGGCGGATAGCCCACGCGCAGCGAGCCCGTCGCCAACCCCCGCAGCGCGCCCACCGCCATCCGCCCCGCGTCCACGTCCTCCAAGGCCCGCGAGGCGTAGGTGCGAAACAGCTCTCCCGCCTGCGTCAGCCGCACCCCCGTCCGCGCCCGCTCGAAGAGCGGTGTCCCCAGCTCCTCCTCCAACTGGCGGATCTGCTGCGACAGCGTGGGCTGGGAGACGTGGACCCGCCGCGCGGCGCGGCCGAAGTGCAGCGTGTCCGCGACGGCGGTGAAGTAGCGCAGGTGCCGGAGCTCCATGGGGTCATCATAGATGGGGCCTATCGACTCCATGCGAACAAACGAATGTACGAATCGACCCCGGCTCGTAGAACTTCCCTTGTCACGGAAGGAAGGACTGCGATGAAGGCCTCGGACCTGTTCGTCAAAGCACTCGAAGCGGAGGGCGTGCGCTGCGTCTTCGGACTCCCCGGAGAGGAGAATCTGGACCTGCTGGAGTCGATGCGCGCCTCCGGCCTGCGCCTGGTCGTCACCCGACATGAGCAGGCGGCCGGGTTCATGGCGGCGACGTGGGGGCGGCTGACAGGCCGCGCGGGCGTGTGCCTGGCGACGCTGGGGCCGGGCGCCACCAACCTCGTCACGCCCGCCGCGTACGCGCAGCTGGGCGCCATGCCCATGGTGATGCTCACCGGGCAGAAGCCCATCAAGGCGAGCAAGCAGGGCCACTTCCAGATTGTCGACGTGGTGGGGATGATGCGCCCGCTCACCAAGCAGACGCGTACGCTCGTCTCCGCGGAGCACATCCCGTCGGCGGTGCGCGAGGCCTTCCGCCGCGCCGAGGAGGAGCGGCCCGGCGCCACCCATCTGGAGTTGCCCGAGGACGTGGCGCGTGATTCCACCGAGGCTTCTCTTCTGGCCCCCAGCGCCTGGCGACGGCCCGTGGCGGACGAGGGCTCCATCGCCCAGGCCGTGGAGACCATCGCCTCCGCGAAGCGCCCCCTGTTGATGATTGGCGCGGGCGCCAACCGGAAGCTCACGTCGGAGATGCTCCGCGTCCTCGTGGACCGGGTGGGCATTCCCTTCTCCAGCACTCAAATGGGCAAGGGCGTCGTCGACGAGTCGCACCCGCTGTGGATGGGCACCGCCGCGCTGTCGGATGGCGACTTCGTCCACCGCGCGATTGAAGACTCCGACTGCATCATCAACGTGGGCCACGACGTCATCGAGAAGCCGCCCTTCGTCATGCGCGACAGCCGCCGCGCCGTCGTCCACCTCAACTTCTCCTCGGCCGAGGTCGACCCGGTCTACTTCCCGAAGCTGGAGGTGACGGGCGACATCGCCAACGCAGTGTGGCGCATCGCGGAGGGACTGGGCTCACGCACGAACTGGGACTTCGCGCCGTTCGAGAAGGCTCGGGCCGGACTGGAGGCGCAGCTCGCGAAGGGCTTCGCGGATGACCGCTTCCCCATCTACCCCGCCAGGCTCGTAGCCGAGGTGCGCCGCGCGCTGCCGGATGATGGAATCGTCTGCCTGGACAACGGCATGTACAAGCTGTGGTTCGCCCGCTACTACCGCACGAAGCGGCCCAACACGCTGCTGCTCGACAACGCGCTGGCGACGATGGGCGCGGGGCTTCCGTCCGCGATTGCCGCCAAGCTCGTGAACCCTCGTCGCAAGGTGGTCGCCGTCTGCGGAGACGGTGGCTTCATGATGAACTCGCAGGAACTGGAGACGGCGGTGCGCCTGGGCCTGGACCTGGTCGTCATCGTCGTGCGCGACGATGGTTACGGAATGATTCGCTGGAAGCAGGGGGAGATGGGCCTGCCGGACTTCGGCATGGCCCTGGGCAACCCCGACTTCGTCCGCTACGCAGAGGCCTACGGCGCCAGGGGGCACCGGCCCACGAGCGCGTCGGAGTTCGGCGCCACGCTGGCGCGCAGCCTCGAAGCGGGCGGCGTGCATGTCATCGACCTGCCCATCGACTACTCGGACAACACCCGCGCGCTCGGCGTCGGGGACAAGGAACTCGAGGTGCTCCATGTTGGCTGAACGCTACCCGTACTATCTGGCCAACCGGCCGCGCCGGCCCAATGCGGACCTGCCTGTCGTCGACAAGTTCTCCGGGGAGGTGGTGACGCGTGTCGCGCTCGCGGACGCCGCCGCCGTGGAGGAGGCCATCGCGTCGGCGGTGCGCGCCGCCGAGCCCATGCGCAAGCTGCCGGCCCACGCGCGTCAGTCCGTGCTGGAGCACTGCGTGCGCCGCTTCCAGGAGCGCGCGGAGGAGCTGGCCCAGGTGCTCTGCATCGAGGCGGGCAAGCCCCTGCGCGACGCCCGAGGAGAAGTCACGCGCCTCATCGAGACCTTCAAGGCCGCCGCCGAGGAGGCGGTGCGCGGTGGTGGCGAGGTGATGGACCTGGAGGTGTCGCCGCGCGCGGAGGGCTACCGGGGCTTCACCCGCCGCGTGCCGGTGGGGCCCGTGTCCCTCATCACCCCCTTCAACTTCCCGCTCAACCTCGTCGCCCACAAGGTCGCCCCCGCCATCGCCGCGGGGTGCCCCTTCATCCTCAAGCCGTCGGACCGCACGCCCGTGAGCGCGATGCTGCTCGCGGAGGTGCTCGCGGAGACGGCCCTGCCCGAAGGCGCCTTCTCCGTCATCACCCCCTCGCTCGCGGACATCGGCCCGCTCATCGAGGACGAGCGGCTCAAGCTCCTGTCGTTCACCGGCTCGGAGAAGGTGGGCTGGGACCTCAAGGCCCGAGCCGGGCGCAAGAAGGTGGTGCTGGAGCTGGGTGGCAACGCGGCCTGCGTGGTGGACCGCGAGCCCGGCGCCTCGCTGGACGTCATCGCCGACCGGGTGGCACACGGCGCCTTCTTCCAGTCGGGTCAGAGCTGCATCTCCGTGCAGCGCGTGCTCGTGCACGTGTCGCACTACGACGCGCTCAAGGAGCGGCTCGTCGCCCGGGCCCGGGCACTGCGCGCGGGCAATCCCCGGGACGAGGCGACGACGCTCGGCCCCATGATTGACGAGCCCGCGGCGCGGCGGCTCGAAGGGTGGATTCAGAGCGCGGTGGCGCGGGGGGCGCGGGTGCTCACGGGCGGTGGACGCAAGGGCGCGCTGCTGGAGGCCACGGTGGTGGAGAACGTGCCTGTCGACGAGCCGCTCTGCGCGGAGGAAGCCTTCGGGCCCGTGGTGCTGCTCCAGCCCTTCACGTCGTTCACCGAGGCCCTCCGCGCGGTGAACGAGGGCCGCTACGGCTTGCAGGCCGGCCTCTTCACCAACGACTTGTCGCGCGCGATGCGGGCGTGGGACGAGCTGGAGGTCGGCGGTGTGGTGGTGGGCGACGTGCCGAGCTTCCGCGTCGACACCATGCCCTACGGGGGAGTGAAGGGCTCCGGGCTGGGGCGCGAGGGCGTGAAGTACGCCATCGAGGACATGACCGAGCCCAGGCTGCTCGTGCTGCGTCAGCGGGGCTCGAGCGACGACTGAGCGACGCCTGAGCTTCATGGAGCAACGACGGTTCGACAGCCGGAGCCATCCCTTGTAGGCCAGGGGGCCTTCCCAGGAGGGCCCTCCATGTTCAAGTCGATGCTCACACTCGTCGTTCTCGCGCTGTCCTCTCCGTCCGTCGCGGCCTCTCCGAGCGTGGAGGAGAAGGCCGTCCTCGACGGACTTCATGCCGCCTGCGAGGCCTTCCGGAAGGGCGACGTCGCCTTCCTGGAGGGCTTCCTCGCGGATGGCTTCACCCAGATGGACCCGGCGGGGAACGTGACGGACCGCGCCGCCACCCTGGCCGAGGTCCGCGCCAAGGAGCCTCGCTACGAGGTCTTCCGCAACCACGACATGAAGGTCCGCCTCTACGGCGACACCGCGGTGGTGATTGGCATCACCTCCGTCAAGGGCGTCTCCGGCGGCTCGGCCTTCGAGGCGGACTTCCGCTTCACCGATACGCTCATCAAGCGCGATGGGCGCTGGCGAATCGCCGCGAGCCACATCTCACGGCTCCCCAAGCCCACGCCCCCCGCGACGACGGGCAAGCCGTAGCGCGCCCGTCATGATGAGTGCCCGCGCTCAGCGGATGACGGTGTAGCCGGCGTGAGCGTGGTCGCTGACGCCCTCCGTCTTCACCTGGGCGCTGGTGTCGGTGTCCAACCCGCCCGACACCCAGACCTGGTCGAAGTTGTCGCCATTGGCCTTCTTGCCGCCCACCACGCGGCGCAGGCCCGCGCCCTCCAACGCCGCGCCCACGTTCTGCGTGGAGTCGTTGAAGTCGCCCATCACCACCAGCTCGCGCGCGGGTGGGCCCTTCGCCTCCGCCTTCGCGATGTCCGACAGGTACGCGAGCTGCCTGGCGCGCAGGCCGCTGGCCTCGCTGCCCGCGGCGAGGTGCACGTTGATGATGCTCTTCTCCCGGCCATCCGGACCCACCACTCGCGTCACCAGCGCGGTGCGCGGCTCGGAGGGGCTGTTCTTTCGCAGCGCCTCGTTGCGCTGACCCAGTGCATCGCGCTCCGTGTCGGAGACCTTTCCGTCGCCCAGCGCCGCGAGCTGCTCGGGGGACGTCACCGTGGGACCGCCCGACTCGGCGGCGGGGAGGGTGACGGTGTACGCGTCGACGACCTTGTCCGGCGCGCCCACGTACACCGCGTTGCCGTATGTCGCGTCCGCGCCGCTGTCGCCCTTGATGTTCCGGTCATCGCCGGAGAAGGACTCGCCCGTCACCAGCGTGCCCTCGGGCGTCTGGTAGAGCGTGGTGCCGTCGCTGCCCTTGCGGATGGCCGTCGCGGGCGCGTCCTCGCCGATGGGCAGCGTGGGCACCGTGCCCGACTTGAAGGCCTCGAACGCGGGGTTGAGGTGGGTGACGACGCTCAGCGCGGTGTTGGCGTTGCCGCTGCGGTCGACGTTGATGTCCACCTCCTGGAAGCCGGCGATGTTTGCCCCCGTCTCGCGGATGAGCCGGGCCTGGTCCTCGCGGTTGTCCTCCCTCCTCGCCTTCCATGAGGGAGCGCACGGCCAGGCGCCATGTGCCCCGAGGGCTCACTGCACGAGCGAGGAGTGTCGCTCAGTCCCGTGATTCCAGGAAAGCGCGCCGGGTCCGAAGCACCCCCGGGAGTCGCCGCCCCAGCGTCGCCGGCCCGTGGGCCGCAGGGCGTCCAGGCCCGGAGAAGTTGCTGGACCCCATGGACTCATACCGCTAGTAGGTTTGACCTCAAACTTTCACCCGAGGGTGGAGGCACCCGCGAGGGCACACCGTCTGGTGCGCTCCCGCTCGCACGCGTCCCGCCACGAGAGGCCCGAGCCATGGTTCGTTCAAACACCCTGCTGTCGTTGCTGTCCGCCGTGCCCGCCGAGGCGGCGGGGGGGACCGCGCCGCCGTTGCCCGTGCCGGTGCCGGAGGGCTCCTGGGGCGGATTGGAGCTGTGGCAGTGGGCGGGGCTGGGCGTGCTCGTGGCCGGGGCGTGGCTGTTGGGGCGAGGCGTGGAGTGGCTGGTGCTGCGGCTGGTGGACCGGGCCACGTCCATGACGAAGTCCGGCTGGGATGACCAGCTCGCGGCGTCCGCGCGAGGGCCGGTGCGCTACCTGCTCTTCGTCGTGCTGGTGGCCTCGGGGCTGTGGGCGCTGAAGCTGCCGCTGGTGGCGAAGGCCGGCGTGGAGCTGGTGGCCCGCTCGGTGGGACTGGCCGCGGTGGGGTGGTTCCTCTTGCGCTTCGTGAAGCTGGCCGCGGGCTTCGTCGAGCAGACGGTGGCGCGCGAGGAGAAGGGCGGCAACGTGGCCCGCGCGCGCGGGCTGCGCACGCAGCTGTCGGTGCTGCGGCGGGTGGTGGAAGTGGCGGTGGTGCTCATCGTCGCGTCGCTGTTGCTGCTGCAGTTCGAGGCGGTGCGCAACGTGGGCGTGTCGCTGCTGGCCTCCGCGGGAATCGCCGGCCTCTTCATCGGCCTGGCGGCGCAGAAGTCCATCTCCACGTTGCTCGCCGGCATCCAGCTCTCCATCACCCAGCCCATCCGCATCGGCGACACCGTCATCGTGGAGAACGAGTGGGGGTGGGTGGAGGAGATCACGCTCACCTACGTCGTCGTGAAGGTGTGGGATTTGCGCCGGCTGGTGATTCCCATGGGCCACTTCCTGGAGAAGCCCTTCCAGAACTGGAGCAAGGTGTCGCCGGAGATTCTGGGCACCGCGGAGCTGTACGTGGACTTCCGCACGGACGTGTCCGCGGTGCGCGCGGAGCTCAAGCGCGTCCTGGAGCAGGAGTCCAACGGCCTCTGGGACGGCAAGGTGCAGGGGCTGCAGGTGACGGACCTCTCCGAGCGCACCATGAAGCTGCGCGCGCTGGTGAGCGCGGCGGACTCCGGCAAGGCCTTCGACCTGCGGTGTCTGGTGCGCGAGAAGCTGATGTCCTTCCTGCGCGCCCAGCCTCACGGCCTGCCCATGGTGCGCACCGAGGCGAGCCTCGCCGAGGGTGACTCCGCCATCGACGCCGTACGCCCGGGCCTGGCCGCCCTGGCCGCGCACTCGGGAGGTTGAGGGCCGCCGCCTCGGTAGGGGCTCCTGTGGGTCCAGGAGGGTGACGCAACCGGACAGACAGGTTTCGTTGACTGGTGAGCACATATTTCTCGTCCCCGGGGGCGGTATCAGTTGCGGGGATTCACTGGAAAAGCGGAAAGTGCCGGTCCGTCTCCGTCGATGCGCGCGGGTTGGCGTTGCGCGCGTCCTGGGGACCACACGCGGAGGCCGCGAGATGCGGCCGCCCGCGGTGATCCGCGACGCACCAGCCCATTCACCGAGGAGCGCTGCCATGAAGCGGTTGATTCCGTTTGCCCTGTTATTGCTGAGCCCCACCGCGGCCTTCGCCGAGGCCGAGGACAAAGAGCTGTGGATTTCGCTGGGCTCGGACGCCCTGGCGCCCCTTTCCGAGGCCTTCGTTCGCGAAGGCTGGAGCGCCCCCGCGCCCTCGATGTCGAAGGAGGACGTGGTGGTGATTCCGGTGCGCGAGTCGCAGCTGTCGCGCATCGCCGAAATCATGCACGACCAGTTCAACCGCTGTGCGGGGTTCGTGACGTTCGAGAGCCGTGACGAGGCGGAGCAGTCGCTGGTCCCCGCGCCGCTGGTTCCCTCGCAGGAACTCATCACCTACACCATCGACAACGCCGCGGCCGTCAACTGCATGGCCAACGCGGTGACGGAGGCGAACGTCCGCAGCACCATCAACTCCCTGGCCGCGTACACCACGCGTTACTACACGTCGAGCACGGGCGTGAGCGCGGCGAACTGGCTGCGCAGCCGCTGGGCGACGCTGGCCTCCGGCCGCACCGACATCACCACGGAGCTCTTCACGCACGCAGCCTGGGCGCAGCCCTCCGTCATCCTCACCATCCGGGGCACCACGCTGCCCAACGAGGTCGTCGTGGTGGGCGGCCACCTGGACTCCATCTCCTCCGGCAGCACGGCGCCTGGCGCGGATGACAACGCGTCCGGCATCGCCTCCTTCACGGAGGTCATCCGGGCGGCGGTGGCCTGCAACTACCGGCCCCAGCGCACGGTGAAGTTCATGGGCTATGCGGCCGAGGAAGTGGGCCTGCGCGGCTCCAAGGAGATCGCCGCGTACCACAAGAACAACGGCATCAACGTGGTGGGCGTGCTCCAGCTCGACATGACCAACTACCGGGGCACGTCGGCGGACGTGGGCATCGTCACCGACTACACCAACTCCGCGCAGAACACGTTCCTGCGCAACCTCATCGCCACGTACTTCAGCACGACCATCTCCCACGTGAACACCACGTGCGGCTATGCGTGCTCGGACCACGCGTCGTGGACGAACGCGGGCTTCGCCGCCTCCATCCCTCATGAGGCTGTCGTCAGCCAGGGCAACCCGTACATCCACACGACGGGGGACACCATCGCCAAGTCCGGCAGCACGGCCAATCACGCGCTCAAGTTCTCCAAGCTCGCCGCGGCCTTCGTGGCGGAGCTGGCCAAGTAGCTTCGAAGCACAAGGCCCCCGTTCCGTCGTGTCGCTCGCCTTGGAGGCACGGCGGAACGTGGGGTCGCTGTCGTCTGCCGTCGCACGTGTGCGGTCGAACCGGTACGCTCCGCCGCCATGGCTTATTCGGCGGAAATCAGCCGCACCGAACCCGCGTGCATCCTCCTGTTGATTGACCAGTCCGGGTCCATGGATGACCCCTTCGGTGGGCCCGGTGGCTCGCGGAAGAAGGCCGAGGGCGTGGCGGACGTCACCAACCGGCTGCTGCAGAACCTGGTGGTGCGCTGTGCCCGCGAGGAGGGCATCCGGGACTACTTCCACCTGGGCGTGCTGGGCTACGGCGAGCGCGTGGGCTCCGCGTTCTCCGGTCCGCTCGCGGGGCGCGGGCTGGTGCCCATCAGCGAGATTGGACATGCCCCCGCGCGGCTGGAAGAGCGCACGCGTGAGCGGGAGGACGGGATGGGAGGGCTGGTGCGGGAGAAGGTCCGCTTCCCCGTCTGGTTCGAGCCGGTGGCGCACGGCCCCACGCCCATGTGCGAGGTGCTGGCCCGCGCGGCGGCGCTGGTCGGGGACTGGCTGCGCGAGCGCCCCGAGGGCTTTCCCCCCATCGTCGTGAATGTCTCCGATGGGCAGCCCACGGACGGAGACCCAAGCGCCGCCGCGTCCGCCCTGCGCTCCCTGCGGAGCTCCGACGGCGAGGTGCTGCTGCTCAACGTGCACCTGTCGTCGAACCCCGCCTCGCCCATCCAGTTCCCCGACGCGGAGGCCGCGCTGCCGGATGCGCACTCGCGGCTGCTCTTCGACATGTCCAGCCGCCTGACGCCGGGCATGCTCGCCGCGGCGAAGGAGGAGGGGCACGCGGTGCGTGAGGGTGCCCGGGGCTTCGTCTTCAACGCCGACATCGTGTCGCTCATCAAGTTCCTGAACATCGGAACGCGTCCCAGCAACCTGCGGTAGCGCTCGTCAGGACATCGTCACCGTGAGAATCGAGCTCCAGGCGCTGGGAGTGCAGAAGGCTGGCAACGCTCCTTCCGAGAATGAGGATGCGTGGGCGCCGGAGCAGTCGTCCGCGTTCGAGGGCGCGCTGCTTCGCGTCGCCGTGGCCGATGGCGCGACGGAGAGCTTGTTCTCCGGCTCGTGGGCCCGGTTGCTCGCTCGGGCGTTCGTGGACGGACGACTGGAGGCGCCCTCAGCGCTCGTTCAGATATTGCCCGTGCTGCAACGGCAGTGGCACGAGGACGCCGGGAGCCGGGAGCTTCCCTGGTACGCGCAAGAGAAGCTCCTGGAGGGCGCCTTCGCCACGCTGCTGGGCGTGCGCCTGGAGGACTCTCGCGAGCGCGATGCGGTGGCCACCTGGACTGCGCTGGCGGTGGGGGACTCGTGTCTCTTCCAGGTGCGAGGAGACCGGCTGTTGCGGTCCTTTCCCCTGGAGTCGGCGGCGTCATTCGGCTCGCGCCCGTTCCTGGTCTCCACCTCGGCGGGACAGAACGCGCGCGTGGCCGAGGCGGCGCGGAGCGAGGCGGGAGCGGTGCATGCTGGAGACGTCCTGTTGCTGATGACCGATGCGCTGGCCCACTGGTTCCTGTCCGAGCACGAGCGGGGAGGGATGCCGTGGCTGGCGCTTCCCTCAGGGACGACAGAGGACCTCCCGCGTGCGTTCTCGCACTTCGTGGACGGGCTGCGCGCGGACAAGGCCATCCGCAACGATGACGTCACCTTGCTGCGCTTGACGGTGGGAGCGTGACGTCTTGATTCTCCCTTCGGACACGGACTACCAGACGGCGCTCCAGCATCCCCGGCAGGCCTTCGCGGACCCGGAGCTGCGCGAGGGAGTCGTCGAGCAGGGAACGGGCGCGATGGCGGGACTGCCGCGTCCTCGCGCGGGCAACTTCGCGACCACCTACAAGGTGACGTGCGGAGAGAAGGTCTACGCCGTGCGCTGCTTCACGCGGCCCTTTCCCTATGACCTGCAGTCTCGCTACCTGGAGATGCAGCGACGCCTGGAGTTGCACTGGCTGCCGTCCATGGTGGGCTTCAGCTTCATCCCACGTGGGCTCCATGTCCGTGGGCGGTGGCTGCCCGTCGTCAAGATGGAGTGGGTCCACGGCGAGTCGCTGGAGCGCTACATCGGCCGCCACCTGCATGAGCCCGAGCGACTGTTCCAGCTCGCCGCCGAGTGGTTCGACCTGGTGAGGGACTTGCGCCAGGCCGGCATCGCGCACGGGGACCTCCAGCACGGCAATGTCATCGTCACCGACGAGGGCCTGCGCCTCATCGACTACGATGGGATGTGCGTGCCCTCCCTGCTCGGGTATGCGAGCCATGAGCGGGGGCACGCGAACTACCAGCATCCGGCGCGTGACTCGGGCTTCTTCAACCTCCGGTTGGACCACTTCCCCGCATGGGTGGTCTGGCTGTCGCTCGTCGCGCTCGCGCACGAGCCGTCGCTCTGGGAGCGCTTCCAGGGCGGCGATGACTGCCTCCTGTTCCGACGAAGGGACTTCGTCGACCCGGCCCGCTCCCCCGTGCTCCAGGCGCTGCGGACCTCTCCTCATGCCCGGCTTCGCGAGTACGTGCTGCCGACGCTGGAGTCGCTGCTGGCACGAACGCCCGAGCAGTTGCCGGAGCTGACTCCGCGCGAAGCCGGGGCCACGCAGGCGACTGCCGCGTCCGATGCTCCGCTGTCGCCCGCGCAAGCTCGCGCGCGGATGCTGTCCCGCTTCATCGCCCCCGCGTCGCCCGCGCCGAGCGAGCTCTCTCGAGAGGCTTCCTCGGAGCGAAACATGGCCGGGGGCGTGCTGGTCGCCGCCACCCTGGGACTCATTCCTGGCGTGGTGTTCTCACCCTGGTGGCTCTTGGGCGCGGGGCTCGTGGGCGGCCTGGGGCTGGCACGAGCGCGCGCGCTGTATCAGCAGGACCCCGCCGCGCGGGAACGGCTGCGATGGGAGCGGCAATGGGCCGAGGCTCGCGAGTCTCGCGCCCGTGTGGAGTCACGCCTCCTGGGACTTCAGGAGGAGCGGCGTGCCCTCGCACAGCAGGACCAGGCGGCCCGCGCGAGCGTCCTCCCCGAGCAGGAGGCGCTCCATCGCTGGATGGACGAGGTCCGCGAGCGCAACCACGATGTGGACCGCTCCGCGCTGGACCGCGTCGACGGACGTCGGGCCCAGGTGGACCGCGAGGAGCTCAATGCCCGGAAGGACCTGGAGGCGGAACGCAAGCACTGGGAGGGCGACAGTGCCCTGCAGGCTCGACTCTCCGAGGCCGAGCGGAGGCAGGAGCGCGAGCGATTCGCACGCCGGGCCACGGACCTGGCGACCCACTACGACGAGCGCCGGGAGGCACTCGAAGCGGACGAGGACTCCGCGGTGGCCCAGATGCGCGTGGACGGCATCCTGTCGCGGGAGTTCCGAAACACGATGCTCCGTGCCGAGCAGCTCATCGCCGAGCTGCGGCGGTGCGGCTCGGCGGTCATCGAAGTGGACCGGGAGCGAGCTCGCCTCCGGCGCGAGTGCATCACCCTCTGCTGGAAGGAGCTGGAAGCGGAGCGCGCCATGGCGGCGCGAGACTCCATCCACTTCACCCGCTTCCTCGCGACGCTCTTCCTGGAGGCACCCGAGAAAACATGAAGCAGGGCTGTAGTTGTCACTTGTGTGTCAACGGTGACTGGACTCGCACCTGCCAATGCATCTCTCGGCCGCGGAGGGCCTCTACGTCTCCTGCAACCTGATGGGCCCGACGAAGTCCGTCCGCTTCGCCAACAACATCGTGGCGGGGGCGCCCGTGACGCATGCGGGAAATGGCTCGGTCACCTCGTGCATCGACTCGTTGAGCGGGCCCAACCTCGTGTCCACCCAGGTGGCGACGGCGCGCTTCGTCGACGTGACGGCGAAGGACTTCCATCTGTCTTCGACGTCGCCCGGCGTGGACGTCGGGGTGTCCCTGGCGGGCGTGGTGGACTTCGACTACGAGGGAGCTTCCCGGCTGGGCGTCCCGTATGACCTGGGCGCCTTCGTCGCGGGCGCGGCGTCCACTTCGGGGGCCGCACTGCCTGGAGGAAGATGATGCGAAAGGGGTTCGCGCCGCGTGGCTGGGTGGGAGTCGTGGCACTGTCCTGGCTCTGGCTGGGCAACGCCCTGGCAGCGGCTCCGGCCGCTGGAGGCCCGAAGCGCGAGCCCCTCCAGGCCGTCGTCGACTCCCTGGCGGCGGAGGCCACGCGTCTGGCGCCGGGCTCGGACGTGGCCATCGCGGTGAAGGACCTGCGCACCGGTGAGTACGCGGGTTTCTCCGACACGGTGCCGCACATCTCCGCCAGCTCGGCGAAGGTGTTCTGGGTGGCGGCGGCCTTGAAGCAGGCCGAGGAGTCGAAGGTGGCGCCGCTGGCGGAGAAGGTCTTCCGCACCTCCGACAACGAGGCCTCGGGGGCGCTCATCGACCTGGTGGGTGGGCCGGATGCCATCAACGACTACCTGCGCTCACTGGACGTGAAGAACACCGCGCTGACGAAGTGGAACTATGGCAAGCCGCGCCGCGCGACGAACTCGCCCCAGGTGATGGGGAATGACAACTACCTCTGCGCGGCGGACGCGGTGTCCTTCCTCCAGCGCTTGAGTGGCGGCGAGCTGCTGAAGCCCAAGCCCACCTCGCGCCTGCTGGCGTGGATGGAGCTGACGCCTCGCGAGGGCTGCGGCGGCTGGCTGGGGACGCTCCTTCCGGCGAAGGCTCGGGCGTCGATGCGGCACAAGGGGGGCTGGTTGCCTCCGGGGTGCTGCTCGGATGACTCGCGCTACAACGTGCTCAACGAGGTGGGGTTGGTGCGGCTGCCGGACGGTGGGCACTACGCGGTGGCCATCCTCGCGGCGCGCGGGCCGGACTGGCCCCGTCAGGCGTTCTTCGTCGAGCGGGCCTCGTGTGTGCTCTATCGCACGCTCTCCGGTGAGGCCTCGCTGGACTGCGGGGAGTCGCTCGCGAAGCAGGGTGGGCCCGCGCCCGTGCCCGTCCCGGATGGCGGTACGCCCCCGGACTACGACTGTTGAGAGCGGCGGGGCGGATGTCGCCCGTTCTTCCTCCCACCCACGCTAGATTGCGGCGGGAACCGGCGTGGGAGGACTGTCATGGGCTTTGGCTGCTGCCACTACCAGGTGGTGGGGGAGGGGTGTGACTCCGCCTTCACGATGGATGCGTCGCGAGTCACCTTCGGTCGTGGCTGTCTGGCGGAGGTAGGGGAGCGGGCCCGGGCGCTCGGGATGCGCCGCGTGGCGCTGTTCTCGGATGCGGGCGTGGCGCGGCTGCCGCACTTCGAGAAGGTGCATGCCTCATTGGTCGCGGCGGGACTCGAGGTGGGCGTCTTCACGGACGTTCGCGTCGAGCCCACGGACCGCTCCTTCCTGGAGGCGGTGCGGTTCGCCGCGGACCTGCGGCCAGATGGCTACGTGTCCTTGGGAGGCGGCTCCGTCATCGACACGTGCAAGGCGGCGAACCTCTATGCGACGTGGCCCTCCGACTTCCTGACCTATGTGAATGCCCCCGTGGGAGACGGCCGTCCGGTGCCCGGTCCCCTCAAGCCGCACATCGCCTGTCCCACGACGTCCGGGACGGGCAGCGAGGTGACGGGCATCACCATCTTCGACCTGCTCTCATTGGGGGCGAAGACGGGCATCGCCTCGCACGCGCTGCGTCCCACCGAGGCGCTGGTGGACCCGGACTGCACCGCGACGCTGCCGGGCGAGGTGGTGGCCGCCAGCGGCCTGGACGTGCTCTCCCATGCGCTGGAGTCCTATACGGCGCGGCCGTACGTGCGGCGCCCCGCGCCTCCGCGTCCCAGCCTGCGGCCGATGAGCCAGGGGGCCAACCCGTGGAGTGACTTGGGGTGTCGTGAGGCCCTGCGGTTGATGGGGTTGTATCTGGAGCGCGGCGTGAAGGACGCGGGAGACCACGAGGCGCGCGAGCAGTTGATGTGGGCGGCGACGCTGGCGGGCATCGCGTTCGGCAACGCCGGAGTGCATGCGCCCCACGGCATGGCGTATGCGGTAGCGGGGCTGGTGCGCGCGTTCAGACCCACGGGTTATCCCCAGGACGAGCCGCTCGTGCCCCATGGAATGGCGGTCATCCTCAACGCGCCGGCGGTGTTCCGCTACACGGCGGAGGAGAGTCCCGAGCGTCACCTGGAGGCCGCGACGTGGCTGGGGGCGGATGCTCGGGGAGCGGGCCCGAAGGACGCGGGCGAGGTGCTGGCGGACAAGCTCATCCGCATCATGCGCGCGGTGGGGATGCCGAACGGCCTGGGCGGAGTCGGGTACACCGAGGCGGACGTGGCGGCGCTGACGGAGGGGGCCTTCCCCCAGCAGCGGTTGCTGCAGAATGCTCCGCGCGAGATGACCCGGCCCGTGCTGGGTGGGCTGTTCCAGCAGGCGCTGGGGTACTGGTAGCCGTGGGGAGGATGAAGCCGTGAGTGAGGTCGAGACCGCCGAGCGCTATCGCTACTTCCTGCCCATCACCACGCGGTGGATGGACAACGACGTCTACGGCCACATCAACAACGTCACGTACTACAGCTACTTCGACACGGTGGCGAACCACTTCCTCATCCAGGAGGGCGGGCTGGACATCCACGGCAGCTCCGTCATCGGGCTCGTCGTGGAGTCGAAGTGTCACTACCGCGCGCCGCTCGCCTATCCGGACGCGCTGCGGGCGGGGCTGCGCGTGGACAAGCTGGGCACGCGCTCGGTGACGTATGGGATTGGCATCTTCAAGGACGGGGTCACGGAGGCCGCGGCTCACGGGCACTTCGTGCATGTCTTCGTGGACCGCCAGACTCGCAAGTCCACGGCGATTCCCGAGCGATTGCGCGAGGCGCTTTCTCGGCTGACCTCAGTGACTTAGGAGCATTGCCATGCCCTCGTCGTTCCTCGACCTGCTGGTCAAGACGCACCCCTGGGGAATCCTGCTCCTGTTCGGCGTGGGGCTCACGTTTTTCTCGGCCGTCATTTCGCGGGTGAGTGGCTGGCATGAGCTCGCGCGTCAGTTCCGGGCAGACGGACCTGCCCCGAGCTACATGCGGAACTTCACCTCGGGGAAGATCGGCTGGGTCGGCTACAATGGCTGCATTGCCGTGGGCGGCGACGAGCAGGGCCTCTACCTGGCGCCGAGTCTCGTCTTCCGACTCTTTCATCCGCCACTCAGAATCCCTTGGTCGGAGATTCATGACAGGGAAATCACGTCGTTCTTCTTCGTGAAGAGCGACAGCTTTCGGGCCGGGGAGCACTCCACCCGGATTCAACTCCGGGCCTCCGTGACGGAGTCCCTCGACTTCTACCTGCCTCCCGCGAACTGATGGAAACGCTCGATATCTCCTTTGACGCCCGGCACGAGCTGACAGGCGAGGTGGGGCCGGTGAAGTGTGGCCTCTGTGGCCAGTCCGCGCGAGGCCGGATGCTGGAGACGGGTGGGATGCTCGTCCGGAGCTTTGGCTGGGATTGTCCGTGCGGCGCACTGGGGCTCCATGCACCGCTGTATGATTTGGATGAGCTGTACACCGATTTGCTGGAGGCGTGGGGCTTGAAGCCTCGCGAGCCGGACCTCTCGCCGCCGACTCCAGTGGGAGATTCCGGGTTCTTGTCCTCGGTGTATGTGGATGGCCCCGCGCTGCTCCGGAGCTTGTTCGCGGAGGCGCGGAGTCAGGGTGCCCAGGTGGCCGCTACCGAGGTCATGGTCCGGCTGGTGGTGCCAAAGTTCTCTCCCCCCGCATCCATCTGGGATGTGCTCTGGGCGCGCGCGCCTCGTCCGATGGAGTGATTTCGGAATGGATGGGCTCGGTCGATACCTGACCCTGCCGCGCTGAGCCCCTCCTCAGAGAGAGACTCAGCGCTCAAGGACGTGTGTCAGACGTCGCGCGCCGCGTGCACCGGAGGCCGGCGTACGGACCACGGGCGCGCCTCCTCGAGCTGTCCCGCCAGCCGGAACAACGTGGCCTCATCCGCGAAGCGACCCACGAACTGGACGCCGATGGGCAGCTCCTGCGCGTTCCAGTGCAGGGGCACGGACATCGCCGGCTGTCCCGTCACGTTGTAGAGCGCGGTGAAGGGAATCAGGGAGAACACGAACCGGTACCACTCGCCCGCGCTCCGGGGCTTGTTGGCGTCCATCTCCCCGAGCAGGTAGGGAGGCCCCGCCGTCGTCGGCGTCAGCAGCAGGTCATGGTCCACGTAGAACGCGCCCACGGAACGGCTGACCTGATTGAACACCGCGAGCGCGGCCTGGAGGTCCGTCGCCTTCAGCGTGCGGCCATGCTGCACCGCTGCCCACGTGGAGGCCTCCAGCGTCTCCGGGCCCGCGGTGCGTCCCAGGCCCGTGCTCAGCATCTCCACCAGGGACGCATTGGAGGCGGACCAGACCGTCACCAGGGCCTCCAGCAGGGCCTCGTTGTCATAGACGGGCTCCGCTTCGACGAGCTCGTGCCCCATCGAGGCGCACAGCTTCGCCACGTCGTCCACCGCCGCGACGTTGTCGGGACTCACGGGCACACCAGAGGCCGCCTTCCGCGAGACGGCGATGCGCAGCTTCCCAGGCTTCCGTCGGACCTCCTCCAGGTAGGGCCGCTCCGGCGGCGGCGCGTAGTGGGGGTCTCCCACCGCGGGCCCTTGAGTGGCATCCAGCATGGCCGCGCTGTCGCGGACCGAGCGCGTCACCACATGCTCGATGCCCAGGCCGTTGATGGCCTCCGCCGCGCCAGGCCCGATGGAGTTGCGCCCGCGCGTGGGCTTCAGGCCAAACACTCCGCAGAGCGCCGCGGGAATGCGCAGCGAGCCGCCGCCGTCATTGCCATGGGCCACCGGAACGATGCCCGCCGCGACCGCCGCCGCCGAGCCTCCACTGGAGCCGCCGGGGCTGCGTCCCAAATCCCAAGGATTGCGCGTGGGGCCATGCAGCACCGGCTCCGTCGTCGCGTTGTTGCCGAACTCCGGCGTGTTCGTCCGGCCCACCAACACCACGCCCGTGCGACGGAAGCGCTCCATCAAGAAGGAGTCGATGGGCAACATCAGCCCCTTCGCCAACCGGCTCCCCAGGTCCGTCGGGACGCCCGCCGCATGAAGCGCCAGGTCCTTGATGAGGAACGGCACGCCCGTGAAGGGCCCCTGCGGAAGCCCCTGCTGCACGGCGTTCTTCGCGTCCGCTTCCCGGACATCGATGACCGCGTTCAGCTTCGGATTGACGCGGGCGATGGCGTCGAGCGCCGCTTGCGTCAGCTCCGTCGGAGTCACTTCCTTTCGACGCACCAGCTCCGCCAGCCCCATCGCGTCGTATCGCGTGTAATCGTCCAGGTGCATAAGCCCTCGTGGCGCACTGGACGGCGGATTGCGTCCCAGGTGCGGCGCGAGGATACAGCCAGGCCTCGGGCCGCCGCGATGACGGCCCAAGGAACTCCCTGACTTCAGTACCGACAGGCGCGGGTCTCGCAGTAGCCCTGTTGCCCCTTGCACACGCAGTCAGCGTCGTCGCTGCACCGCGTCAGCGGGCACGTCGGACCGCCTCCACCTCCGCCACCACCGGGCAGGGTGTAGCGACACCCATTGCTGACACAGCTCACGCTGCTCGCGCCAGGGCACGCGGCCCAGCACTCGCTCACCGTCGAGCACCGGACCGCGACACAGACGAGACTGGCCGCGTCCTGCGGCTCGCTCGTCTCCGCGCGGAGCTCTTCGCTGGACTCAATCGGAGCGGCTTCAGTGTTGGACGGCTCGGCGGAGACCGCCGTGGTGAACGACAAGAAGAGGGCGAGGCTCCACGGAAGGACACGGCGCAGGGACATGACAGCTCCATCGAGGCTCCAGCTGTCCTCGCGCCAGTGCGGGACGCCGTGAGCTCTGGCAATCGTATCAGGATGGCTCTGGTATCGCGGGTGAGCGCCCGTCCTACCCCGTGGCCCGAGGGCGCGCTTCCATCTGCGCATGGACGAGCGACGCATACACGCCGCCCCTCGCGAGCAGTTCCTCGTGTCGGCCCACCTCCGCCACGCGGCCTTCGTCCAGGACGATGATGACGTCCGCGTCACGCACGGTGCTCAGTCGGTGGGCGATGACCACCCGCGTGCAGCTCAGGGCTGCGAGCGCACCCTGGACGCGGCCCTCGGTGGTGGCGTCCAGCGCGCTCGTCGCCTCGTCGAGCAGGAGGATGGCCGGCTTGTGCACCAGCGCCCGGGCCAGGGCCAGTCGCTGACGCTGCCCGCCGGACATGGACAGGCCCCGGTCGGTGAGCGGCGTGTCGTAGCGCAGCGGCATGGCCTGGATGTCGTCGTGCAGGTGCGCCAGCCGCGCGGCTTCTTCCACCCGCTCCTGGCCCAGCTCCGGGTTGCTCAGCGTGATGTTGTCCCGAATGGAAGCATTGAAGAACGACGCGTCCTGCAACACCACGCCGAGCTGTCCGCGCACCGAGCGCAGGTCCAGTGTGCCCAGGTCGACGCCGTCATAGAGCACTCTCCCGGAGGTGGGCAGGTAGAGCCCCAGCAGCAGGTGGGCGAGGGTGCTCTTGCCCGCGCCGGAGGGGCCGACGATGGCCACGAGCTGGCCCGGCTCCACCTTCACCGAGATGTTCTTCACCACCATCGCCGCGTGAGGGTTGTAGCGGAAGCTCACGTCCTCCAAGGTGATGGCGCCTCGCAGCGTCCGCGCCTCGCCCTCGTGGTCCACCTCTCGCTCCGGCGGCGTGTCCAACACGTCGTTGATGCGCTCCAGATAGGTGCCGAGGAATTGGAGCTGTCCACCCGTGCCCAGCAGATTGGAGAGGGGCACCAGCAGGGCGATGGCCAGCGCGTTGAGGCTCAGCATCCCTCCGAGCGACAGCCCACCATCGAGCACCCGCCAGGCCCCCACGCACAGCAGCACCAGTGGAGAGACTCGGCGCAGCGTGCTCGTCAGCGCGTCCAGCCACGCGGAGAGCCGTCCTCGCTCCAGCTCCACGTTGAGCAGGTCCACGTAGACGTGCGAATAGCTTCGCGCCATGCGCGACTCGACGCCGAAGGCCTTGAGCGTCTGCATCCCGGACAGCAGCGCCAGCAAGTAGCCCTGGCTGCGCGTGGCGAGGTCCAGGCTGCGTGACAGGTGGCTGCGTTGACGCGCTCGGGGCAGGAGGAAGACGAGGACCTGGAGCAGCCCCAGGCCCATCACCAAAAGTCCGAGGGACACGTCCGCGACGAGGAGCAGCGCCAGGTAGATGAGCACGAGCACGCCATCCAGCGCGCTCGACAGCAGACCGCTCGACAACAGGTCCCGGATGGCCTGCTGCGAGCCCAGCCGGGTCAGGAGGTCTCCTGCGGGGCGCTGCTGGAAGAAGGGGTAGGCCAGTCGCACCAAATGGTCCAGCAGCCCCTCGTTCATGCTCGCATCCAGGCGGGTGCGAAGCTCGACGAGGAGCTGACCGCGCACCAGGGACGTGAGCAGCTCGAAGAGGACCACGCCCGCGAGGGCCGAGGACAGCACGCCCATCAGCGAGTAGTCACGTCGAGGCACCACCTGGTCGACCACGAGCCCCGTCAACAAGGGCACCGCCAGCGTGAGCACCTGGAGGATGCCGGACAGCGCGACGACACGGCCGAGGCCGGGGAGCTGCCTTCGCACCAGCGGCGCGAGGTAGCGAAAGGCGCCGCGCTGGGCCCGGCCACGCTGGAAGTCCGGAGCGGGCTCCAGTCTCAGCGCCACGCCCGTGAAGCACTGACTGAACTGCTCCAACGTCACGCGGCGCCGCCCCTGGTCCGGGTCCACCACCTCCACCCAGCCGTCCCCGAGCCGCTCGAACACCACCCAGTGCGTGAAGCGCCAGTGGAGGATGGTGGCGGGTGGAATGAACGGCAGACGGTCCAGGTCCATCGACACCGCGCGGCCCAGCAGGCCCAGCTTGCGTGCGGCGCTCAGGAGTGACTTCGCGTTGGCGCCGTCTCGTCCGGGGCCCGTCAGCTCGCGCACGGCTTCGAGGGACAGCTCGCGGCCGTGATAGCCCAGCACCATCGCCAGACAGGCGGCGCCACAGTCCGTCATCGTCATCTGACGGATTTCCGGAACGCGCCGTCGCCACCAGCGCGAGGGCTCTTTGGGTGGGGCGGGGGTGTTGTCCGTGGTCATGGACTCCGGACTCCCTCCGGGAGCCGCAGCAGCAGGGCGCCGAGCACAAGGACCACGACGAACAGGGCCATGAGCACGTAGCTCCAGCGGGTCCACGTCGAGGAGATGCGCAGCAGGTCGCCCTGCTCTTGCACGACGCGCTGGGAGTGGGCGAGCGCCTCCTTGCGGAAGATGGACGGGCGTGGGCTGGGGGCGGGCGCTTCGCTCATGGCGGGTGGATGAAGAGGCGGTGGCACCGTGCTGTCGGGTGGGACCGGCCCAAAGCGGGCCGGCCCAGTCCCCGTCAGCGACCGGGGCTCAGTGAATCAGTAGCACTGCAGCGGCGGGCAGGGGGTGCAGATGGCGGAGCTCTGCCCCGGAAGGCAACAGCCACCGGTGATGGACTCCAGGACATCGTCGCCGAGCGCCAGCTCCGCGGCGGGGTTGGCGGGCAGGGACGCGCGCTCCTCGGCCGAGAGGCTGTTGTAGTACTCGGGGTCACGCCACGCGCGGAGGATGTGGTCCTTCTTCGACTGGCTCATGACTGCTCCTTGGGGAGTTGGGCTGGTGTGACGACCTCCCGGATGTCCAGCCCACCCATCCGGGAATCGTGTGAAAGGTTGAAGCGAGGTCCGTCAGGCGGAGCACTGCCATGGCGGGCAGGGCGTGCAGATGGCGGAGCTCTGCCCGGGCAGGCAACAGCCGCCGGTGATGGACTCCAGGACATCGTCGTCGAGCGTCAGCTCCGCGGCGGGATTCGCGGGCAGGCATGCGCGCTCCTCGGCCGAGAGGCTGTTGTAGTAGTCAGGGTCACGCCACGCGCGGAGGATGTGGTCCTTCTTCGATTGGCTCATGACTGTTCCTTGTGGATTCGGGCCGGAGTGACGACCTCCCGGATGCCCAGCCCACCCATCCGGGAATCGTGTGAAGCGCTGGGCGAGGCGAGTGCGAGCAGCGAGGGGACCCGCTCGGGGGCCGAGAGGCGGACCAGCCCGTAGGCGGTTCCCGCGAGCCCCACCATCAGCCCCGGCGTCTCCGTGTTGCCTTGCAAGCCATACAGCGGCCCGCGCTCCGCGAGGCCCCGCAGGATTCCTCCCGCGAGGCGATAGGTGCGCGACTCCAGCTCGAAGTCGCCCGTCACTCGCGCCGTCTCCAAGAGGAAGTCCGCGTTGCCCAGGTCGCCATGGCACAGGCCATGGTTGCGTCCGAAGCCGCGCTCCAGCGTCGTCTCGACGGCCCGGGAGATGTCCTCGCGCACGCGCGCATCGTCCAGGATGGGCAGGCCCGCCACTCGCGCCAGTCCGATGCCGGGCGCTCCCGTGCACCAGGCCCACAGGAAGTGGCCCTGCTCTCCCGCGTCCAGCTCCGGAGGGTGCTCGCGCAGGTCGGGCCAGTTGCGGACCTGGGGGGAGTAGAGGCTCCGCTCGTAGTCGAGCCCCGCCAGGGCCACGTCCCGCGCACGCGTGTCACCCACCGCCTTGGAGAAGCGCAGCAGCGCCAGGGAGATGCCCGCCGCGCCATGGGCCATCCCCGCGAGGTAGCGGTGTCCCGCGGCCTCCGACAGCCAGGCCACGCCGTGCGACTGGGGACGGGCCGTGGACATCAGCCGCTCACCGCACGCACGGATGACCTCGCGCAGCGACGAGGACGGACGATGTTCTTCCAGCAGCAGCAACGCCACCAGCGCACCGGCCGTTCCCGCGCCGAGGTCGAGCACCCGGTCCTCCGCCACCAGCCCCGGCAGTCGCGCCACATGAGCCGCCGCGGAGTCGAGCAGCGCGTCGTCACCCCACAGGACTCCCAACTGCGTGAGGGCGAAGATGATGCCGCCCCAGCCGTTGAGGATGCCGATGCCCTGGACGCCGCGCGTGTCCTCCTCCAGCACTCGCGCCTGGGCAAGCAGGGCGCGCCGCGCCGCCAGTGTGAAGTCCATGTCCCCGGTGACGTCGCCGAGATATCCCAGCGCGAGCGCGATTCCCGAGAGCCCCTGGAAGAGGTCCGTGCCCGGCTGCGCCAGGCTCCATCCCGCGTCCCCCGCGATGAGCGAAAGCCAGCGTGCCTCGTCGTTGCCCTGGAACGACAGGGTGAGCAGCCTTCGCCCCAGGCGGTGAGCGGCGTCGCGCAACTCGCGACGCGTGGCGGGCTCGGGCGTCGGCTGGCACGAATAGCTCGGGCGCTCCAGCAGACCGCTTCCCAGCCACGGCACGTCGAGCGAGCGCTCCAGCACCCACCGCTGCCGCTCATGGTCGTCGGCACAGAGGCCCTGGAGCCGGCGCCGCACGCGCGCCAGTCCCGACTCCGCGAAGAAGTCCACCAGGCGCTGGCCCGTGCCCGACTCCACGTCGCGAGACGAGGGCCGCGCGTGGAAGTAGGGAAGGTCGCCTCGCTCCAACTCCTCCTGCTCCAGCGGGACGAGCGTCGCCAGGTCCGCCACCGTCACCACTCCGCGCCACAGGTGGTCGAAGAAGCGCTGGCGCTCCAGCGCGTCCGCGAGCGCGTGCGGGTGGTAGCTCTCGAACAGCAGCGTGGCGTAGACGGACGTGTTGCGGAACAAGACGCGCATCGGCACGTCCGCGAAGACGGACAGCGGCCCGGTGGGCGACAACAGCTCCTCGCGGTGCGCGAGCAGCAGGCGGTACATGGCGGAGAAGCCCTCTGCCAGGGCGTCGCGGTGCTCCAGGGGCGGGACGTCCCGGCCCTCCAGGCTCGGCAGGTTCCGGGCGCGGACCATGGAGACGGGGCTCCGCTCGTAGTGCATCCGGTCCGTGCCACGTTGCGCGGTCTGCAGGAACGCCTGGGCGGTGCGCTGCCCCTCGCGTGAGCCCAGGCCGCTGAGGTCCACGCCGCCGCCCGTCCGCGTTCCCCAGAAGCGCTGCGGCAACAACCCGCTGCGCAGCGCGGACACCAGCGGCGCGCCGGGCGAGTGCTCCGCGTCCCGAGGCGAGCGCGTCCCCGACAGCGGATGGAAGAGCGTCTCCACATCCACCAGGACCGGGTGCTCTCCGGCCGCGATGACGTTCTCGTAGTGGAAGTCCGTGCCGTCCAGCACGTGCAGCAGCGCCACCGAGGCGCCCTGGCGCAGGTAGAAGCGCCGCACCTCGTCCACCGAGGCGCAGGGCGACGCGTCCACGTGCTCCATCCAGCCGTACTCGCCCCGGTCCCAGACCTCCACGGTTCGCGAAGGAGGCGTGGCGCCTCGTGCGTCGAGCCATGAGAGCAGTCTCTGGAAGCCCGCTTCGGACCCGAGCGAGCGAGGCTTGTAGACGAGCTTCGCGCCCGAGGCGAAGCGCAGCAGATACACACACCGGCCGCCTCGGTGAGGGTCGGAGACACCGCCTCGCGCCTCCACCAGCACGCCCGGGAAGTGGCCCCCATGGAAGCGCGCGCGCAGCCCGGCCGAGTCCTCCACCAGCCGTCGCATCAGCTCCAGGGCGGACGTCTCCCAGCGGGCGAGGCACTCCACCACGCAGCGCGCCAGCACCGGATACCGCCCCAGGATGTCGAGCGCGACGCCCCGCTTTCGCAGCTCGCGGGTGAAGGACTGGAAGCGGGCCTCCGAGGTCTCTCCGGCGAGCCCCCCTTCGAGCTGGGCCGCATGCAGCTCCACCACCAGCGCTCGGCCGAGCATCGGAGCGAGGAGTTGCGGAAGATGGGCCATCAGCAGATGGCTCGCGGAGACGGGCTCGAAGGGCGCGTCGTCCGTCGTCCCCCGCTGCCTCAAAAGCAGCTCCAGGGCGGACACCAGTCGAGCCCGGGCCCGCCACACCAGGGGCTCCACCAGCGGCAGGAACGCGGTGTAGTCCGGCATGTCCTCCAGGACAGGCCAGGAGAAGGGCGGGAGCTCCGACTGGGAGAAGGCCTGCTCCAGCTCCTGGAACCATTCGGGGCGGGCTTCGAGCGCCGCTTGAGCGGAGCCGTCCTGGGACGTCAGCAGGGCGAGCAGGCCCGCCTCGTCCACCCCCGCCGACGCCAGTCTTTGGCGCCACCAGCGCTCGTGTCCGAAGGGCTCCTGTTGCCGCCAGGTGTCGAGCCGCCGCCGGGCCGCCGGGGAGCTTGTCTCTGTATGTGTATTGGAAAAAGCCGCCTTGGCCACCCGCTCTCGCAATGTGGAGGCGCGGACCCAGGAAAGAGGTTCCACGAGCGGATTCGACGCGGGCTCCACGTATCCTCTCATTCCAGACATGTGCAGGCGAGTGGGCTGCGATGGCGTTGCGAAGAAGCGAGGCGGTGATTGGTAGACATTTGGTAATTTAAAGTCAATGCGCGGAGGGACATGCCGGTGAAGGCAGGGGAGGGCGACGTGTATGACGTGCTCGTCATTGGCAGTGGCGCCGGGGGCGGTCCGCTCGCGTTGACGTTGTCGCGAGCGGGGCTCCGGGTGCTGGTGTTGGAGCGCGGCCGTGAGCACTCGCGCGACGACTATGTCCATGGCCCGGGGGGCCTGGCCCCCGGTGACTTGATTCCTCGCGTCGATGAGGACCCTCACACCGTCGTCACTCGAAGGACCTCCACGCCCGTGCGCAACGCCCTGGGCTGGACGGCCTCATGCGTGGGCGGCGGCACCGTGCACATGGGTGGATATTTCTACCGCTTCCATCCGGACGACTTGCGGATGCGCAGCCGCTTCGGTGACTTCGAGGAGCTGGCGGACTGGCCCTATGACTACGCCACGCTGGAGCCCTGGTATGGCGTGGCGGAGCGAGAGGTCGGCGTCTCGGGGCTGGCGGGGAGCAACCCCTTCGAGGGGCCGCGCTCCGAGCCGTTCCCCATGCCTCCCCTGGACGCGCATCCGCTCGCTGGGGCCCTGGAGGAAGCCTGCCGGAAGCGGGGCCTGCATCCATTTCCCACGCCGCGCGCCATCAACTCCCGGCCGTATCAGGGGCGCCCGGCATGTGCGTACTGCACCCTGTGCTCGGGGCTGGGCTGTCCGGTGGGCGCGCGAGGCAGCTCCCAGGAGGCGCTGTTGCCCCGCGCCGTGGCCACTGGCCGCTGCGAAGTGCGTCCCCTGGCCGTGGCGCGGGAAATCACGCTCGGATCCGACGGCCGGGCCAATGGGTGTGTCTATCTGGACGCCCAGGGACAGTCACACCAGGTCCGCGCCCGGGTCGTCTGTGTCTGTTGTTCCGCCGTGGAGTCCGCGCGGCTGCTGTTGCTGTCCACCTCCGCCCGCTTCCCCCGGGGGCTGGCCAACGGCAATGGCCGCGTGGGCAGACATCTCCAGTTCCACGCCGTCACCATGGCCCAGGCGCGCCTGCCATTGGACCGTCGCCCCGGCGCCCTGTTGAGCGCGCCCCATCCCTTCATCGGCCGCTCGGTGATGGACCACTACTTCCTGCCCGAAGGCGTGTCGGAGCTGGCCAAGGGCGGCATCCTCCGCTTCGGCCGCACCCCGCCCGTGCCCGAGTCCGCCGGCGGCGGCCTGACAGATCCGGGCCAGCTCTTCTGCGAGGTGTTCCATGACTTCATCCCCAACGCGGGCACCTTCGTGGCGCTGGATGCGGACGTGAGGGACAGGTGGGGCCTGCCCGTCGCGCGCATCCACCTGGACCGGCCCCGGCACCACGTGCTCGCGGGACAGTGGCTGCTGGCGCGCGCGCTGGAGCTGTTCGAGGACCTGGGCGCGGAGTCGATGACGCCACTCATCGTCGGAGGCACGTCGTCGTACCTCGTCCATGGGACGTGCCGCGCGGGGAACGACGCGGCCACGTCCGTGGTGAATGCCTGGTGCCAGGCGCACGAGGTGGACAACCTCTTCGTCGTGGACGGCGCCTTCATGCCCACCTCCGGCGGCGCGGCCCCCACGCTGACCATCCTCGCCAACAGCTTCCGCACCGCGGACCACGTCGCCCGTCGCTTCCAGGCCGGCGACTTTCCGTGACGCACAGCGGCGTCCTCTGAAACACTGTCTCGCGGTGAGCGGGGATTGCTCGATATGCCCGTCGTGCGGGGAGTATCCTCCCCGGGGCGAAGACGGAGCCATCCGTCCGCTCATTTCAGAAGGAAGTCCCCCCATGTTCATGTCTCAGCACCGTCGGCGCCAGGGAGTCCTGGCCCTCCTTCCTCTCACCCTCTGTCTCGGGCTCGCGTGTGGCCCCGTGCAGGAGGGTGAGGCTCCCGTCGCGCCCGCCCCCGAGGTTCAGTCGCAGCCGCTGGCCGCGCCGGGCTTCGCGGAGCTGCACCACCACATGTTCGCGGAGGAGGCGTTCGGCGGTGGCTGGTTCCACGGCAGCCACACCGGCTCGCTGACGAGCTGTGACGGCGGTCTTCCGGAGAGCGACCACGCGCGGGTGCGCATGGACCTGAGCAACCTGCTCAACCTGTGCCCTGGGGTGGACCTGAGCGGCAACCCGCTGCTCGCGGCGCTCTTCGGCATCGGCGGCGCGGTGGGCTCGGAGTTCATCGGAAAAATCGAGGGCACCGAGGGCGACACGGGCATCCACCTGGGGCGCATGTCGGTCAACACCCAGTGGCCGCGCTGGGACACCATCGCGCATCAGCAGGCGTGGGAAGGGTGGCTGCGGCAGGCGCACCAGGGCGGCATGTCCCTGGTCATGGT